>Ga0209755_10007346_pt1 | contig 11949 bp, 9 predicted proteins | sample TergutCo191P1_FD_187301 | JGI IMG/M metagenome (GOLD analysis project Ga0209755, IMG submission 187301) | Cornitermes sp. P1 segment gut microbial communities from Petit-Saut dam, French Guiana - Co191P1 (SPAdes) (version 2) | ecosystem: Host-associated > Arthropoda: Insects > Digestive system >...
ATCCATAAAAAAGGAATCACTATGATGGCGGCAAAAACAAAAAGAAAAACCCTTACAAGATGTCGATGCATATCAATACTCCCAATCTACGCGGTTGATTCGCCGCTGCACCAGTGTAATTATCAAGATCAACAGGAACAGCGTAACCGATATCGCCGAGGCGTAACCCATATCCTTTGCCCTGAAGCCCGCGTAATAAATAAATGTCGTCAGTACCTGTCCGGCTCTGCTCGGGCCGCCGTTACGCGCTATAATCTCAAACTGCGCGAACATTTGAAAATGGGAAATAAGAGTCATAACCGAGACAAACGCGAAAACCCGCCCCAATAGCGGCATGGTAACTTTAAAGAAAACAAGAAAAGGATTTGCGCCGTCAATTTCGGCCGCCTCATAAAAATCTTTTGGGATCCCGTCCATGCCGGCTGTGAACAGTATAGTGTTATACCCGATATCCGCCCAAACGGTAAATATTATCAGACCCGGCATAAGCAATGAAGGGTTTCCAATCCAGTTTAACGGAGCGCCGCCCAGCGCCTCAATCGCCATGTTAATGAGCCCGCCTCTTGTGGCGAAAATACTGCGGGACCAGACTACGGCAGAGTTCGCTATGGGCGCGATGCAGGGCAGAAAAATGGCTACCAATATAAGATTTCTTACCCATTTGCGGTTCAAGCCGGAGATGAAATTCGCTAGCACGAGAGTCAGCATTATATTAGCCAGTACTGTAAAAAAGACAAAAACAAGAGTATTGCGAAGCGATATTAAGTACACTTCATCACTAATTAAGCGCTTGTAGTTTGCTAAGCCCAAAAAGGGATTACTAGCTCTCAGAGGGTTGTAATCAAACAGGGAAAAGAAAAAACTTCCCAGTATGGGAATAACTATGAACAAGGTCAGTAAACCAAGAGCCGGCGCCAAAACCAGTACTACGAAGCGGTTATTTTTCATTTTGCTCCAGAAGGTCGTTTATTAATAAAGTTGTCCGGAAACCAACGCTGCCAGACAACTTTCAATAGGAAAAATTTTCCGACAGGCTCCTAGTTGAGCTTGAGGTCTGTATTAAGCTGCCTCTCCAAAGCGGCTAACGCGGCTGCGACATTTTGATATCTGCCGTCCCTTAAGCAAAGCGAGACAAAAGTAGCGCGCAGGCTTAATTTAAGCACGTCTGTATTAAAGGGCCCGATATACTTGCCGTATTGAAGAATGTCCAGAAGAGGCGCCATGTAGGGCATCTGCCTTACCAATTCAGGATTCGCGGCTACAGATCTGCGGGGAGGAAGCTGGGCGCAATTGATGTTGTGCTGTATAAGATTTTCCGGCCTGAGGAAAAACTTGACATAGGTCCATACCGCGTCAGCTACTTTGGTACTCTTGGGTACACACATACTCCATCCGGTTTCTGCCGTGAAAGCCTGAATACTCCCGTAGAACGGGAACTTGATATAATCAAAGTCAACGCCGTATTTTTTGCCGTAATCCTCATCAAGCATGGAAATTACCCACGGGCCGCGGGGAACTATCATGGCATTGTTCTGTCCAAGGAAATGGGCGCCGTCAATTTCGTCACCCTGAGCGCCGGTAGCCGAGTCAGTGTTTGTTAACTGATCAACAAGCACCCAGTTCACCAGCGTCTGCAGGGCATCCTCTGCCTCCGGCGTTGTGAGCCTGAATCTGCCGTTTACCCAATACTGTCCGCCTTTTGAAAGGATCATCGAAAGGAAGGTGTGTGTAAGAGTATCGTCGGTGGTGAAATCCAAACCTCTCATATCAAAGACATTGCCCCTGCGAACTGTAGTTCTACGGGCAACATCGACGATCTCGTTCCATGTTGTGGGATAGGGAATTCCAAGCCGTTGGAATTCTGTCTTGTTTACCAGCATTCCGCCGTATTCATTGTTAAACTCAACCGGAACACCATAGTATGTATTACCGTCACGGAAAGCGCCGAGAACCGGCTCAAAACAGTCGCTTAACAGGTCGGTAATCAAATCGTTCGGCACGGGACTAAGAGCGCCTCCGGCCACAAAGTCCAGACCCCAACCGCCCCAAATTTCGTACAGATCCGCTCCCGCGCCGCCGGCCATCAATGAAGTTTGAATTTTTGCCTCGAAATCGTCATAGGGGAAGAATGTGGCAACAACGTTGATCTCGGACTGTGATGAGTTGAATTTATTGATCACATCCTGGTGAGACAGATTCCACGCGTTGTTAACATGGCCCCAAAATTCCACATTGGTTTTTCCACTGGCCTTGCTGTCCTTTTTACATCCGGTAAGCACTGTAAACAATAGCAGCATCATTGCTAAAGAGACAAATTTAATCAGGGCTTTTTTCATCTGGAATTCCTCCTAAATTAATGTAGTTAATAAACATATGTTATTAACTAACCGAAATTATCATGGCGAAATATTGGTTTGTCAACAAAAACATTTATAAGTGTCTCAAACTTGACACCGGAAAGAAATAAGGCGTATGGTGGTTTTCATGAAAAAGAAATTTGTTTTTATAGGCGCTGGTTCTTTAGGGTTTACCCAGGGTCTGGCCAGAGATATCCTAAGTTTTGACAGTTTTAAGGACGCCGAATTCCACCTGGTGGATATTCACGAAGGCAGACTCGGATACGCCGCAAAAGCCCTGGAAAAACTGATAAAAGCCGCCGGCAGCGGCGCTACGGTACATAACAGCACGGACAGAAAAAAGGCCCTTCCCGGCGCTGACGGCGTTCTCATTACCATACTCCAGGGGGGCGTAGATGTATGGCGTCATGACATAGAAATTCCGAAGAAATACGGAATCGATATAAATGTAGGGGATACAAGGGGACCTTCGGGGATATTCCGTTTTCTCCGCACCGCGCCTGTAATGCTGGAAATAATCAAAGATGTAGAGAAGCTTTGTCCGGACGCGGTGGTTCTCAACTATACAAACCCAATGGCGCTTCTTTGCAGTTATTTACAAAAACAGAGTAAAGTGAATGTTACAGGGCTCTGCCACTCCGTGCAGGGAACTGCGGCCATGCTGGCCGGCTGGCTCGGCGCGGAAATGAGTGACGTTTGGTACACATGCGCCGGTATTAACCATCAGGCTTTTTACCTGGAATACAAATGGAAGGGAAAAGACGCCTATCCCCTGCTCCGGGAAGCGGTTCTTAACAAAAAGGAAATATACAATGAAGAGCCGGTCAGGAACGAGATGTTCCTTAATCTGGGCTATTATCCAACCGAATCTTCCGGGCATAACTCGGAATACAACGCATGGTTCCGCAAAAGGCCTGACCTTATAGAAAAGTATTGCATCCACGGTACGGGCTGGAATCCCGGAGCCTACGCGTACATCCTTGATGAGTACATTGAAAAAGGAAAAACCTGGGAAGAAGAGTTTAAAAAAAGACTTGCCGCCGAAGACGTCGATTTAGAGCGGGGCGATGAATACGCGTCGAATATCTTCAACGCGATATTCGGTGACAACATTCCTTTCGAATTTAACGGCAACCTTCCCAACACGGCGTTAATAGACAATCTGCCGCCAATGGCCTGCGTTGAAGTTCCTGTGCTGGCGTCAAAGGCAGGGATCAAACCTTTCCACGTTGGACCGCTTCCCGATCACCTTGCGATATTGGTGAATACCTCAAGCCGCTGTGAAGAACTCGCCATAACCGGGGCCCTGGAGGGAAACGCGGAAAAGATTTTTCAGGCGATCCTTTTTGATCCTCTTACAGCCAGCGTTCTTTCAATGGCCGAGATTCGGGAAATGACAAGGGCCATGTTCGAGAAGAACAAGGATTTCCTTGGTTATTTCAAGTCGATTTCAGTTTAACACACAGGATGTGAAGAAACCGGAATAATAATGAGTCTAATCCGAACGGTTATAGAAAAGAACTCAAACGGTCAGAGAGCGGGTCTTTATTCGGTTTGCAGCGGGAACGAACTTGTTCTGCGTTCCGCGATTCGTCATGCCGCCAGGTATCAATATCCCCTGATCATCGAAAGCACGTCGAATCAGGTAAATCAATTCGGCGGCTACACCGGGATGCGCCCGGCGGATTTTATTGAGCAGGTAAAAAAGATCGCCCGCGAAGAAAGTCTGCCTGAAGAGAAACTTATCCTGGGCGGAGATCATCTCGGGCCTCTGCTCTGGCAGAGCGAGACTGAGAAAAGCGCCATGGAAAAAGCGGTGGAAATGGTTCGCTCCTACACTCTGGCAGGGTTCACGAAAATTCATATTGATACAAGCATGAAGCTCGGCGGTGATCCCGCCGGTCCGCTTGATAAAAAATTATGCGCAAGACGCGGCGCAATTCTGGCAAAGGCGGTATACGAAAGTTTCGCCGGTGATCAATCAAGACGGCCCGTATTTGTTATCGGAAGCGAAGTACCTACGCCCGGCGGCCACATAAGCGAAGAAAAAAATGCCGGCGATAGACAGGAAAAAAGCGTTAATCCCACAAGCGCCGGCGACTTCCTTGAGCAGTACTCGATCTTCAAAGATGCGTTTGAAAAGGAGGGTCTGGATTTTAACGATGTAATCGCGTTTGTAGTTCAGCCCGGTGTGGAATTCGGGGATGATTTTGTCTGCTTTTACGATTCAAAAAAAGCGGAAGCTCTTACCGGAGCCCTGAAAACTATATCACAGACAAAAAGCAAACTCGTGTTTGAGGGCCACTCAACCGATTATCAGGATCAGCAAAACCTCCTTGAAATGGTAAGGGACGGCGTAGCGATTCTTAAGGTGGGGCCCGCTCTCACCTTTGCCTTGAGGGAAGGGCTTTTTCTTCTGGAAGCGGTTGAGGAAATCCTTGTTCCGGCCGCTTCACGATCAAATTTCAAAAAGACGCTGTTGGCGGAAATGAATAATTCTCCTGACAACTGGAAAAAGTATTATCTGGGCACTCCGGAAGAAATTGAATATAAAAAACTCTACAGTTATTCCGATCGCTGCCGCTATTACTTTCCGGCCGGGCCGGTAAAGGAAGCAATGGAATCGCTTTTGAGAAATATCCCTTCTGTTCCCCCTGCCCTGTTGAGCCAGTTTTTCCCGGCGCAGTACCGGCGGTTTATGGCCGGGAAGCTCTCAAGCGATCCTCTTTCCATACTCTGTGATCGCGTTGGAGATGTCTGCGCCGGTTATGCGAGGGCCGCAGGCTTCACATAACAGGTTTAATTTTTGATACGGAATGACGTTCCAGAATGGCGCACGGAAGATAAATGCGCACTCTGGAAACTTCGCCTTTCTGGCTCGTTGAGGGCGCTCTGGAAACTTCGCCTTTAAAACCGGTATTCTGATTTTTTATCTGGTTAAGAATTATTTCCGCGCAGCGCCGCCCAATTTCGTTTAACGGCGGTTGAACAGTGGACAGCGCCGGGATATACCCCTGGCTGATGTCTCTGTTATCAAAACCGAACAGGGAAATATCTTTTCCGATTTGCAATCCCATCTCGACGGCCCGCTCGTATACTCCGGAGGCCATCAAATCATTGAAAGAAAAAATCGCTGTCACTTTCTTGTCCAGCAGTGAACCGGCCAGCCTGTATCCCGAAGGCCGCTCCCAGTCGCCGTACACGATGAGCTCTGAATCGGCATTATGCAACGAAGTTTCCCGCGCATTTATTCCGTGTTCATTCACAGCGGCTATAAATCCCCTGAGCCTGGCCTGTGTATGATAACTAGACGCGGGGCCGCAAATTACGCCGATGCGCCTGTGACCGTTGGCTATGAGCAGAGCGGTTACATCCCGCGCGGCTTTTTCATCATCAAACATCACCGACGGATACAATTCTTCCCTAGGATAACAATAGGCGTATACAAACGGAACCTGCAGCCGTGAAGGCAGATATGTGATTTCCCGGCAGTGGTATCCCACGTAGACAATGCCTTCAACCTGTTTGGCCAGCATATTTCTGAGCATGGAATCCAAAAGCTTGTGATGTTCGGGCGTGTCTGTAAAATCGTTATTGTAGCGTTTAAACAGCCGCATGTTTCCGAGAATTATCCCGTAATCATTTTCCTCACAGCATGAATCTATACCGTCAACAATTTCCGGGGTATTGAATACCGTCAAGTCCTCGGTGATGATGCCGATTGTGTTTGTCTTTTGCTGCTGCAAAGATCTGGCAAGGGTGTTTGGAGTATAGTGAAGATTATTTGCCAACTCGATAATTTCCCTGGCCTTCGCTTCGCTTGCGGCGCCGCTTTTGCCGTTGAGTACGTTGGAAACTGTTGCTGTTGAAACCCCCATCAGACGGGCAATTTCCTTAATTGTTATCATCTAAAAATACTATTCCCGGACAAACAGGGAGATAAATTCCGCCCGGCTTTTTACGCCGTATTTCCTGAATATCTCCCCAACATACATCTTAACAGTAGAAAGGGAAACAAGCAGCCGGTTTTTAATATCAATATTATTAAGTCCCTGCAATAACAGACTCGCTACCTGCATCTCCCTTTCCGTCAGATTGTGAGATACAAAACTGTCTTCGTAAGCCAGAAGCTGGGTTGATTTTTCCTGCAAGTGCGCGTTGGAACGCAAAAGGCTAATCGTTATCCGGCTTAATATATAAAAAGCAATGGCCGCCAGTGCTAACAGGAATACGGCTGTGGCGGTACTTATGTTTAGTATTCTGAAAATACCTGCCCGGATTAGTACGCTTGTTCTGATAATCTGGACGGAAACCGCCAGAAACCAGTACCAATGGGCACCCGGAACTTTTTCACCGGGGATCATAAAGCGTTTATCTTTCTTGTATAAATCCATTATGATAAACGGGAAAACTATATAAAGAAACATTACCGACAAAGTTAACAAGGGATGCAACACTATATACAGAAAATCGGATGTATCAAGCAGCAGCAGGGAAGGAGTCATTACGAACACGGCAGCGCAGCCCGGAAGGCCAAAATCAAGGAAATCTTTCCAATGGCGATCTGCCCAAAAACCCAAAAAAGGGAGCGCAGCGAAAGGCAAAACAGTGAGAAGATCAAAATTATAAAGGGATAACCTCAAAGACGGGATAAATAGTCTTTCTGTAAAGGTATTTGTCCAGCTTATAATAAATACTGCCGCCAACGGAAACAGGCAATATGTGAACGTCTTTTTCGGATACGAGAAGGAAACCATTTTTTTCTCTTCCGCCGGAATTTCCATCAGCAAACCGCTCTCTTCCTCATTCCCGGGATTACCCTTGCCTACAGAAAAAAGAAACACCAGGACAAGAACACCGATAGCTATTAGCATTAAGCCGGACGCGTAAAACAAAAGGTCATTCCACGGTAATGACGGAAACTCTGTAACTATCGTGCTTATCCGGTAAAAAATTAACATACCCAGGCTTACGGACAGGCAGGCCCATAAAACCCGGTTTTTGTCGCACAGGCACAAAAAAAGGCCGAAAACAACGGTTGTACCCATGTTTGTAAAGAAATTCATGATAGCGAAGAGTACAGGGTTGGTCATCCATAGTTGAAATCCCAGGAGACGAATGATTATACCGGGAAGAAACAGAAATGATGTCAGAATAAGCCTGTATTTGTATCCATCGGGCCGTTTATTCTCTATTAAATTCCGCATGGGAAGTATCAGGGGCAGCAGAATACCGCCGCAAATCATACCGAGTGCGGAAAACAATGATGAATACCGCATTCTGTCCGGGTTGGGAATATATCGCAAAAACGCAATGAAAATATAGCTGAATATCCAGTACAGCATAAAAGCGGCGTATATAGCCCGCTTTTTCCTATTGATTTCCATACTACTCCGTAATTTTAAGCACGAATTATACTTTTGGCTAGTACGAATTATACCTTTGGCTGATACTTAAATTATAATTTATATTCTTTAATAAATTAATACAAAAAAGTATAGTTAAAAACCATTTAAAAATTTGTCGCTTAAGCCTGGAACGCAGGTGGTTCCGGACTTAAGCGATTTTTTTGCAGCCGCTAATCTCTCAACTCATAACTGAAATTTACAAAACAAACTTGAACAGGTGAAACGATTTGGGTTCCAGTAAAAGTTCTTCCGCCGAGGCTTTGCTGCAGTCCATGAAGCGGGGTTTAACTCTCTCAGGGTTTTCCGGCGTATTGACGGCGGAAAGATCCCCGGCCAGAACCTGGTGTTCCGCCAATCGCGCTTTGCCAAACGAGCGCAAATCCAATTCCAGGGCTTGCTGCTCACCGGAAATGTTAACGCAGATTATGTTAATTTCCCCCCTCGCCTCGTTCCAGACGGCAGCATTCGGAATGGCGGATACTTCGCCGTAGGACTTGCTTTCGAGAAAAGGTGTTTTGCCCATGGGCCGCAGGGCCGTTCCAAGACAGTTATTGGCGGCCATCGCAAAGGGGTAAAATGTCGTCTGCCTGATCGCCTTTCCGCCCTTTTCGGTAAAAATAGGCGCTATAACATTAACCATTTGCGCGAGGCAGGCAATGCGAACCCTGTCTGCGTTGTTGATCAACGTGCAAAGGAGGCCGCCAAAGGCGAGCGCGTCCAGGAGCGAATAGTTGTCTTCGAGGATATGCGGAGCAAACTCCCATTGCTTAAGCCGCATCTTTGCCTGATACCAGATGTTCCATTCATCAAAAGAAAGCATCATTGTTTTTTTGGAACGCTTAAGCGCCTTGACGTAATCCGCCGTCGCCGCGACAGTCCGTATAAAATCGTTCATTTCATGGAAGGACGCGAGGAAGTCCAGTTCATCGCCGTGGTTTTCGTAATAACGATGCAACGAAATATAATCCACTTTGTCATACACGTATTCGAGCACAATGCGGTCCCATTCTGGATAGGTCGGCAAAACCGAAGTCGCGCTGCCGCATACGCATAGTTCAATCGAGGGATCAACCCACTTCATGATTTTTGACGTTTCAAGGGCCTTTTTTCCGTAATCATGAGCGTCAAGATGGCAGGTCTGCCAGAAGCCGTCCATTTCATTCCCAACGCACCAAAGTTTAATATTGTGAGGTTCTTTATGACCGTTTTGTATGCGCAGGTCGGAATAGTAGCTGCCGCCTGGGAAATTGGCGTATTCCACCACATAACCCGCGTCCTGGGGAGTGCCGGTTCCCATGTTCACCGCGTACATGACCTCACTGTCAACCGACTTCGCGTAATCGCAGAATTCATCAATGCCGATTTCATTCGGCTCTATGGAAAACCAGGCGTAGTCAAGCCGCTTGGGACGGGACGCGCGCGGGCCTATTCCGTCAAGCCAGTTATAACCGGAGACAAAATTTCCGCCGGGATAGCGGATTGCGCCAAAACCCAATTCCCGTACCAAGACGCGCACGTCCTCGCGAAACCCGTCTTTATCGGCGCTTGGGTGTCCGGGCTCATAAATACCTTCATAAACGCAGCGGCCAAGATGCTCGACAAAAGTCGAATAGAGCCGCTTTCCCAAAGAGGCGACAGTATAATCCTTGTCCAAAAGCAGTTTTGTCTTGTTCATAATTCCGTAAATTAACAGTATTACCGTTTTTTTGTCTATGGGCGCAATAATCAAGTTTTAAAGGCAAATCCTGTTTACAGGTATTTTCAACGACTATAGTATTCCTCTATAATTGTCGCATGTTCCTGGATTTCCTTTTGCCTTTCACGTTAAAAAAAATAAAAGTTTTTGCGCTTGTCGGCAGAAGCGGTACAGGAAAAAGCTTCAGGGCAAAACTTGTCGCCCAGAAATACGAGATTGATTACATAATAGACGACGGCCTGCTGATTAAGGATGACCGCATCCTCGCGGGACATTCGGCGAAAAAAGAAAAAACCTTCATGGCTGCCGTAAAGGTCGCCCTTTTCGATGAGAAAGCCCACAGGGATGATGTGGCGAGAAAACTCCAGGGAGAAAAAACAAAGAAAATACTCATCCTGGGGACCTCGGAAAAAATGGTATGCAAGATTGCGTCTAGGCTCCAGCTCCCTTTACCAATCAAGACGATCATGATCGAAGACATATCCTCTCAGGAAGAAATCGACAAGGCCATAAGAACCAGGCGTATCGAAGGAAAGCACGTAATTCCGGTTCCGTCCATTGAGGTAAAACGCAGTTATCCGAATATTTTCTACAACGCCATCAGGATCTTAAGGAAAAAAAAAGGGCCTGTCGGCCTTGGCGCCTCGCCGAGCGTTCACGAAAAATCCGTCGTAAGGCCGGAATACTCAAAACGCGGAAAGGTTATCATTTCGGAAGCCGCCCTCAGCCAGATGGTAATTCATTGCGTAGACGAATATAACCCGGAAATTAAGATAAAGAAAATTACGGTCAAGGATGACGACATGGGATACAGGCTGGTAATTACCATTGATGTCCCTTACGGAATACAGTTAGGCGGAAACATTCACGAACTCCAGCGTTATGTAATTGACAATATTGAACGCTATACGGGAATCCTCATTGAAGAAGTGAATATAATAATCGACAAGATAACTCAATAACTCAATATACTACGCTTTTGTTTCTCTTGCGGGTATGCTCATGGAAGCGTATCTTTTTGACTGAAATTCCGTGCCCGGTGAAAATGAGCTTTATTGCTTCAAATAATTCTCTCTTTGGCGGATTCATGGGAAGCACAAATTTTCTGGCCAGGGCGAAGGCGTTTTTATATCGCTCAACAGAAGGATAATTTTCTTTCCAGTCGATTGCGTCTTCAAGGTAATCATGTATAAGCCTTGACAAAGCCTCGCCGGGTTTTTGATCCTCACGGTTTTGATTTGCGAAGGTTTTCATGTATCTGGCCTTGAAACCCGGTACGGTCTTGAATAATTCGGCCGCCTGCGGCTGAAGAAAACGGTAAATATCCAGCGCGTCAAGGTTTATCACGATTTCCACTGCCAGCGGAGAATTTATTATTTTAAAAATTTCCTCCGTAAGACGCGACGGAGAAATATCGTTCAGAAGAGGCGAATACTTTTTTATTTTTAACTTGAGAAGAAGGGGCAATCTGAATCCGGTAAGCGACGCGTATTTCACCGCCCTGATCATGCGCACAGGATCTTCGACAAAGATATGCGGCATGGTAATGATGGCCCTAATCTGCCGTTTTTTTATATCCTTCATGCCTCCAACATAATCAACCACAATCTGTTTTAGGGGATCGTAAAAAAGGGCGTTCAGGGAGAAATCCCGTCTTTTCACGTCTTCTTCTATAGTGCCGAAGGTATTGCTGGTAAAGCCGTCCTTTATGGAACGGAAAGTGGAAACCTCGTAAATTTTTGGGCCGAAAAAGACATGAACAAGCCGGAATCTGCGGCCTATGATGCGGGCGTTACGGAATATTTTTTTTATTCTTGAAGGACAGGCTGCGGTGACAATATCAAAATCCTTTGGTTTCTTCCCAAGGATTAAATCCCTGACTGCTCCCCCAACGACATATGTTTCATAACCGTTGGCCTGCAGCCGTTCAATTATATAAATCGCCTGACTGTCAACATCCGAAAGATTTATCTTATGTTCGTCCTGGGTATAAACCGCCGCCTTTTTTACAAGTTTGCCGTTTTCCTCTGTTGAATAACGAAACCGCAATTTACCTCCGATTAAAACACAATTTCAAACACAATGCCGCTGAAGCCACGAGAGTAGGCTTTCGGTGACTTCTTCCCGGTTGGTTTCATTCAAGGTCTCATGGCGCGCATCCGGATAAATGACGGTTTCCAAATCCCTGATTTCCAGGTGTCTGTAAGCGACAACCAGAGCCGCCGGACTCTCGCCCATATCCCCCACCGGATCGGCGCTTCCGGAAATTACATACACGGGAAGCTCTTTACGGATTTTCCCCATTTCGGCGGGGACATGAATACGATTCAGAGCCATGGCCATATCTCGATAAAACCCGGTGGAACAAAGGAAGCCGCATAGTGGATCGGCGATATACGCGTCAACTTCTTTTTCATCGCGCGAAAGCCAGTCAAAGGCGGTCCGGTTGGGCCGAAAAGCCTTGGAATAGGGACCATCGGCCGCGGCC
>Ga0209755_10007347_pt1 | contig 11949 bp, 6 predicted proteins | sample TergutCo191P1_FD_187301 | JGI IMG/M metagenome (GOLD analysis project Ga0209755, IMG submission 187301) | Cornitermes sp. P1 segment gut microbial communities from Petit-Saut dam, French Guiana - Co191P1 (SPAdes) (version 2) | ecosystem: Host-associated > Arthropoda: Insects > Digestive system >...
TGCGGCAATAAAACGCGCCGCCCTCGCTGTACGAAGTCAAATGACTGCCCACCCCCATCAAATCCGCCACAAAATTATTCCGGGCAAATTCGTTGGCGGCGGCTTCGCTAATTTCTGCCGTGCGGGTGGGGGGGGTGATGCGCATTGCCCCGCCCATGAATTCTGCCGTGCGGCCCGTTACGCGGCGCGCGGCGTTTAGCGACTCCAGCGGATTGGCCGCCGTGATAATCGTTATCGGGTCAGACAGCAATACCAATTCACCGCCCAGCTCCCGCGCGGTGTCGCGCAGGCGGTTAAGCTGGCGCGCCCCGCCCAAATTGCGCGCCGGGTTAAAGCCCCGCGTCGGCAACGACAAGGTCGAGCCGCCGCGCTTCCAGCCATCGAAGCGCACAAACGCCCCGGTAACATCAGCGTCGGCCAGCGCGCGCAGCATTCCTTCTGCCTGGCTAAAGGTCGTCATGGGTACGTTTAGGCGAAACAGCGCCCAATCCCGTTGCTCGCCGCCCAAAAAAGTAATCCCTACATTAAAATCCGTCATCACGGCATTATCAAACGCGCCTGTTTCTGCCAAATATCCCCGGTACGCCACCGCCAAGCCCGCATAACTGGCCTGGTCGCCCACGACAAATAAATAGGTAATTTTCGCATCTACCCGGTTGGAACGCGGTGTCCGCGAATCCACCGTGCCCGACGCCAGCCCCAGCGGCTGCATAAAAATATGCCGGTACATAAACCGCGCCGTTATCCAGTCGAAGGCGGTGCTTGCCCCATTGGGCCAGGCTTCAATCATGGCATTTTCCGCCCCGGAGGAAATGACGCCCAAGAAGCCAATCTCCCGCTCGGTATGAATCATGCCGAACACGGGCATCAGCACCTGCTCCGGGTCATCAATAATCGAAAAACCCGCAAAAGTGGTATGAATCATTTCCACTTCCAGCCCCATGTTGCGGCCAAACACCGGCTCGGCAAAGCCCGTGGCAAAGCGGCGGTTATTGTCCTGCAATTTTATCAGCGCGCCCTGTCCGTCGGGGATGAACATATACCCCGCGTCCTGTCCCAAGCGGGTACTGCCCAAGAAGGGGAAAATATACAGCGAGCCAATCGTTTGGTTCGGGTCGCCCTCGTGGATAGACGCCTGCGGAATTTCTGCCGAGAAGCCGTTCTCCAGCAGCGATACAAGCAGCGTAAAGCCAATTTGCACCCCGGGGAAATACACCTCCGCCGCGAAGCCGTCTGCGGTATAAACCACGTTAATACGATGCGGGCTGCTGGTGACATTCACCCGCGTGGGGTGAACGTTCGTGCCCACCTGCACATCCACGGTAATGCCGCTCATGTACAGCCCCTGCCACAGCGGGTTGTCCGCCGGGTCGGCCTCGGCAACCGTCGAGCGCATGTACGCCCCCGTATGCACATTGCGCATAATAATGCCCAGCGTCGCTTCGTAGAAATACAGCGCCCAGTCATTATTTTCCGCTACCAAGCCATGCCCTTGGAAACTGCGCCCCGTGTGCGCCAGCAAGCTTTGCGCCGCCCCGGTGCGCGGTGTCCAATCGGGGATAAGACCCGCCGGGGGGTCGCCGGTAATACCGCCGCCCATGCACCCCGTCAGCACAACTAACAGACCCACCAACGCAATCCATCGCTTATATCCGAACAAATCTGAACACCACCTCTCGGGAAAATCCGGTACCAAAGTCAGCCACGTGCATAATCAGCACATAAATAATGAAAATCAATAATGCCACAATCAGCGTTACAAACAACGCCATAATCACGGTTTTTATTGTCTTGCCGAAGGTATAGTCATTCAAATTCTTAATCACTAGGAAAATTAAAACCGCCGTCCATCCATACGCAATCACATTGGTAAACGTGATGAAAAACGCCTCGTTCAGCGTCAGCACATTGGTCATGATAATGACCATCGGCTTCAGCACATAAATGGGCGCGAAGGAATAAATAATGCCCACGAATAATTGCTTGAACGTAGCCTCGCCGTCGGTAATGGCCGTCACCAAATAGCAGCATATAATAGGAAGGAACACCGCCGCCAAAATAAACGCCGCGTCCATCAGCAAATCATATTGCCCCTCCGCCACATTGCGGAATAAAAACCCGGCAAAATACCGCTCTAATACAAACAACACGTAAAATAAGAACAATAAAATAAACGCGGCTTTGTAACTGCCCTTGCCGTCGTATTTTATGCCCTCGGCGGCGGCGGCGGGGTTGGTAATGCTGCGCAGCGTAAACGCACATTGCGAGAACAGCGTTATCCCGCGTATTTTATCCCGCGTGGTGCGCAACGGCTGCAACACGGGCGCGTATTTTCGGTCAACGAATTTTACGATTTGCCACAGGACTAAAATAATAAAGCCCCAGGTCACAAAGGTGGCGAAATTCGCCAGCATCCAGTCCGAGCGCAATTCCCAAAAGGCGTCGGAATAGCCCTGAAAATCAAACCCCCGCCGGAAAAATGCCAGCGCATTCGAGAATTCCCCGATGCGGAAATACGCTTCGCCCAAGCCCACCCCCGCATAGGCGAACATGGCGTTCATGCGGATTACTTCCCGCCAAGGTTCCATGCTTTCTACATACATGCCCGCGTTAAATAATTCAAACGCCAAATGCACATTTTGGGCGAATTCCGTGGGGCGCATTACTTGGATGATGTTTAACATGTCATCCACCACAAACAAATTGCCGTCATGCACCGCCAACGCGGAAATGGATTGGAACAAGCCCGCACGCTGGCGCGCCCCCAGCCCGCTGCCGCCGAACATGAACAACAAATCCCCTTCGGCGGTGTATTCGTATATCCACTGATGCGTAGCGGCAAAAACATTGCCGTTGTCTGCCACGGCAATGGCTATCGGGTTGTTCGGCTGCCAGCCCGGCTCAATATTTAAAATATCATTGCCCGCCATATTCAAGCGGCGGATACCGTCCGTGCCCGGGCTAACGGAATAAATCAAGCCCCGGTGGTCAACGGCAATATTATTTACCGTAACGGGGTTAATGCCCGTTAGGCGCATCATTTGCTCTTCGGTATAAAACATGCGGCGAAAGGCGGTGAACCAAGTAACATTCGTGGTATTCGCCCCGAAGTAGCCCAAGAATTCATGCGTGCCCGCCGCCAATTGAATAATGCCGTTAAAATTGCCCTGGCTAACGATGTACACATTGCCCCGCACGTCTGCCACCACTTTCATGGGGAAGAAAGGCGCTGTCCGCCCAAACAGCGGATGGTCGGGGCGGGTTATCGTCTGATACAAATTACCATACGCATCGAAGATAAATACCGCCTGCGCGGTTTGGTCGGCAACATACACCAGCCCGTTATCTGCCCGGAACACGCCCCGCGGCGCTTGCAAAATGCCGTAGCCAATGGTTTTTACATATTCGCCGTACAGCGTGGCAACCAAAATACGGGAATTGCCCGTGTCGGCAATGTACATTAAATTGTCTGACCCGATGCGTATATCTGACGGGTTGCTAAGGGCATACGGCCCGATGTGGGAAAGGGTCAGGTACGGCTCATACGCCGCCTGCGTCAGCACCGTAGAATTGCCCGAACGGGTGAAGGTATGATACGGCACAGCCGCCACTTGCACCGCAAAAATAAGCGACAGCACAAAGGGCAGCACCGCAACCAATAATTTTTTCATGCGCGCCCCCATCTTATTTCAACCCCGAATGGGCCATGGTGTTCATGATGCGGCTTTGCAACACGATGAACAGCAGAATGTTCGGTACAAACATGATAAGCCCTGCGGCGGCGGCCATCCCCTGCCCCGCAACGCCCCCCGTTGCCGCCAGCGTACTCATATAAAACGCCAGCGTGCGGATGCTCTCCGATGTGGTGAACAGCATACTGGTTTCTAAATTGTTCCATACTAATTGGAAGGACAAAATAGCCCCCGTGGCCAATGCCGGGCGCACCATGGGCAATACTACATGGCGGTAAATTTTCATGGGCCCGGCACCGTCTACATGGGCGGCTTCGATTAGCGAGTCCGGCACTTGGTCGATGTTTTGCTTCAATAAGAATAGCACCACCGGCATGGCCATTAACGGCAACACATGGGCGAAGTATGTATTCTCAATGCCGATGCTGGTGATGGTCAAATACCGCGGCACGGTAACGGCCGCGGGCACAAACATGAGTGCCAAGTTGTTAATCGTAAACATAAGGCCCGAATATTTCCAGCGCATTTTTGACAGCGCAAACGCCGCCATGGAGGAAAACAGCACCGTACCCATCACCGTAGAAAGGGTTACGGCAATAGAATTAAATACATAACGCGACAGCGGCACAGTCGCCCCCGCCGCCATGCGAAACAACGTAGAAAAATTATCCAGCGTAGGCCGTTCCACCAAGAAGCGCGGCGGGTGGGCAAACAATTCATCCATCGGCTTAAAGGCGTGGAAAATAATAAACACAATGGGCCACGCCATAAACGCCGCCAACGGTATCAAATAAATATACAGCGGTATCTGGTCTTTGGAAAAACCCTTGGGATTAATTCGGTTCATGGTTAATCCTCCTTAAACACGCGGCGCGATACGCTGGAGAAGCCTAAAATAATCCCCAACAGCACCACCGATATGGCCGACGCAAAACCCATTTCGTAGCGGATAAAGGCGTAGTCGTCAATGTGGTTGACCATCAGCTGGCCCGCGTAGTGGGGGGTGGGGTTCGACCCCGTTAACGCCACGCCAATCGCCCCGGCTTGGAACGCGCCGACAATGCTCATGACCGCGCCGAACAGCATCTGCGGTTTCATGGATGGGATGGTGATGTAGAACACTTCCTGCAAGCGGGAACGCACGCCGTCAATGGCGGCGGCTTCGTACAATTCCGGGTTTACGTTTAACACACCCGCCAGCATCGCCAAGAAGCCTACGCCCATGCTGCTCCACAGTGCCACAACGATGATAATCGGCATAATAAAATTCGCATTTGCCAAGAAGTTAATCGGCTCGGTGATTAGCCCCCAGTTTAACAGCAACCCATTCAAATACCCCTGCGGGTTGCCCAAGAAAATGATTTGCCATACCACGGCAATGGCGACCCCCGCCGTCATAGAGGGCGAATACATGCACAACGCCAAAATGGTACGCGGCGCTTTGGACACCTGTGCCAGCGACCACGCAATAAAAAATGCCAGCGCATACCCGCCCGGCCCGACAATTAACGCAAAAATTATCGAGTTAGGCAGCACATGTTGCAGGAAAATTAAATCCTGCGTAAACAGATTCGTAAAATTTAACAGCCCGATAAACGACGGCCGCTGAATGGCATCGAAATTGGTAAACGACAAGCCAACCGCCATGGAAACCGGCACAATAATAAACACGAAAAACAGCAGCACATAGGGTGCGAGAAATAAAAACGGCGCAGATTTTTTATACATGGATTATCTCCTTTGCAATACCTCTACACTGGGGGTGATGAACGGCCGTATCTCCTCGCCGCCTTGGGTAAAGCCGAATTCCTCCAGTTTTCTAAATACCTCGCGGTCTATTCGTTTTATGGCGGTGTCCATGGCGCGCCGCACATTCATGCCGTTTATGATGACGGCGTTGAAGGCGTTGGATAATTCCCGCTCGACCATGTACGTGCCGGGTACCCAAGGTACTTCTACCATGTATTCGGTTTGCTGCAAAATAACATCGCGGTGGTGGCCGGGGATGGGCATTTGCGCAAACGCCGCCCGGTTGGCGCTCGACCACATAAATGTGCCGCCGTACAGCGCAATCAAGGAAATGCCGAATTCCGCCTGCACGGCGTCGGATGTCCACCAGTCTAAAAACTTCCACGCATTATCCTGCTGGGTAGACTGGGCGAAAATCATGGCAGAGGTATCGCCGCCTGTGGTGTGGCGGTTTACTGTGCCGTCGTCTTGTAATAAGCCCGGGAACAGGGCGATATTCCAATGCCCTTCCAATTCGGGGGCGGCGTTTTTCAGGAGTAAGTAGGTGCTTAAATCCGACACGCCGATGGGCAATGTGCCCGCGCGGAATTCTTGATAGAAACCGGGGGCGGGTACTTCCACGGGCAAATTAAACACGGTGAAGAGGTCGGTTAAGATTTGAAAACCTTCCAAGCTGGCGGGGGAGTCCAAATAGCTTGCGCCAATGGTATCGCCAAAGAATACGCCGCCGTTTTGCAAAATAAAGGGAATGGTGCCGGGGAACACGTTCAAGCCTATCATGCCCGCCGTGGGGTAGAAGAAATTCATGCCGCGGCGTTGTAATTCGGGCAAAATCATATGGACTTCGCCCAAGTGATTGGGCACGGGAATGCCCAGCTGGCCGAAAATATCGGAACGATAGTACATCACCCAAAAGTTAATCGTCTCCGGCAAGGCGAATACGCCGCCTTCTACGATGCTGGGCACAAACAGCCCCGGCGGGAAGCGCTCCGCCACATCATAGAACGTGTCGAATTGTTTCAAGTCTACCAACGCGCCGCGGATGTTTAGATACGACGGCAGTACATAGGGCACGCTCAGTGCTACGTCCGGCGCATTGCCCGCCGCCGCCGCCAGGGCATACCGCCCCACATCCGGCATGATGGAAATATCTACCCGAATGCCCGTGGCAGGGGTAAATTGCGAATCTACCATGTTTTGCAATACTTCCACGAAGGGGCGCGGGCGGGACATCCACACCTGCAATACTTCTTCTTCGTGGTTACGCCCTGCCTCAAATTCGCGGCGGGTGAAGGAGAGGAAGAAGCGCAGCACCGCTTCCCAAAAACGGCGGAGAATGCCGGGGGTGGGCGGGAATTCTGCTTCTTCTTGGAATACGAAAATGCGGTCGATGGACAGCGCGTTATTGTCCATGTCCATCAGCGTTTGCGCCATGAAGCGCGCCACGCTGTACGGCGCACCCGACAATTCGCTGATGCGGCGAGGGATGTCAATGGGGCGCTGGGTCAGGGAAAGTAGCGTACTTTCCGCCACTTGCAAGCCCGCGAATACGCCGGACACCGGCCCGTCGGAAAATTGCAGGGTATGCTCCAGGATGTCGGCAATTTCTGCCGCCCAGCGTTCAATGGTGGGCACGGCGTCGGGCATGAATTCATCTAGGCGGAAGTCGCGGTGGCGGTCGGCGGTTACGCCGCCGGTCAGGCGGGTCAGCTCGGTGCGGAACTCGGTAATTTCGCGCAGGATGCGGTGAATGGTTTCGTAGACGTCATACAAAGGCTCGGCGCGGATTATCAAAGATAATTCATGCGTGCCTGCCGTCAGCCAAAAGGTTTGGTCATCCCCCTCGGGGGTTTGGGCGGTCATACGGCGGAAGCGGTTGCCCGTCCACGGGAAGGGTACGGACTGGGCCGCCGTGGTGGGCAGCTCGCCGTTAATGAGAATATCTACGAATACGGGGAAGTCGGTTTTCGCCGCTTGGCGGTATTGGAAGCCGATGTGATACCAGCCGTCCTCGGGCACGGTAATGACAAAGTCTACCCGGTCGCCGGGGCTTGCGAACGAACCGCCGTACAGCATATTCATTAAACGGCGCGACGCATCGTAGGGATACAGCACGGGAGAATATTCCCCCGCGGCGCGGATGGACGGCGAATTGCTTGACACAAAATCCTGCCCGCCGAAAATGCCGATAAAATTACCCGCGGCATTCCCACCCACATAGGGCGGAATTACACGCGGGGTGCGAATTTCTACATTATATATAACCAACTCACCGTCGGTGACGGTAAAGGCTAACTCATGCGTGCCGGCGGCGAGGAAAAACGTCAGCGGCGCGGATATTAAATGGGTGGAATCCTCCAGCGGGCGTGTTTGCGCGTCCCCGGCGGCGCGGGGTATGGCGGGCACTTCATTGCCGTAGCGGTCAATGCTGGGCGGCAAGGACATCCACAACGAGGGGAATTGCAAACGCCGCAGCTCCGGGCGTTCTATTTCCCCGTTCAGGGTCATGGACATGGTGGGTGACAGCAGCAAATCAACGCGGTTGCGGTGCGTTACCCAAATTTCGTAGTACCCGGCGGCGGGTGCTTGCACGGTAAAAGTCAGCGTATCCCCCGTGCGCGCGTAGGTAGGCGGCGCGGCCGTAACCCCCAAGCCCAACACCCCAACCAGCAGAATTGCCACCATTGAACCTAAAAAATATTTCATTTTTACAACGCCCCTTCACGCAGTTTGAAACTAATGACAAAATTGCGTTGCCGTACCTGCACTTTTATGTAAAGTTGCACAAGTATAATAAGCACAAGGGGGGTACGTAAATTGATAAATGCCAGTAAAGGTGCAAATATTAAAGATTGTTTTAGTCAATATTCTATATGAACCTCAAAAAATGCACCTTTTCTGCATTTTGTTGCATTTACGAATACTGGAAGCTGTTTCTATACTAGTAGAAATTTTAAATGCAGGAGGTTTTCCATGAAGGCGAAAATGACCGTGAATAAGACATTTACCATCGACAAGGTTGACCCACGGATTTATGGCTCGTTTGTAGAACATATGGGGCGCTGTGTGTACACCGGCATTTACGAACCCGGCCACCCCACGGCAGACGCCGACGGCTTCCGCAGCGATGTAAAACAATTGGTGAAGGAATTGAACGTGCCCTTCATCCGTTACCCCGGGGGCAATTTCGTGTCCGGGTATAACTGGGAGGACGGCATCGGCCCGAAGGACAAACGCCCCCAGCGGCTGGATTTGGCATGGAAAACCGTCGAGTCTAACCAAGTAGGCGTACACGAATTTATAAAATGGGCGCGGGAAGTAGGCGTAGAATGCAACATGGCCGTTAATTTGGGCACGCGCGGCATGGACGAAGCCCGCAACCTGCTGGAATATTGCAACCACGAAGGCGGCTCGTACTGGAGCGACCTGCGCAAAGCCAACGGCGATGAAAAACCCTTTAACATCAAGACCTGGTGTTTGGGCAATGAAATGGACGGCCCATGGCAAATGGGGCATAAAACCGCCCAAGAATACGGCCGCCTGGCACAAGAAACCGCCAAAATGATGAAAATGATGGACCCCACGCTGGAGCTGGTGGTGTGCGGGTCGTCCAACAATAATATGCCCACCTACGGCGCGTGGGAAGCCGAAGTGCTGGACTACACCTACCACGATGTGGATTATTTAAGTCTGCACTGCTATTACGGCAACCAAAAAAATGATTTGCCAAGCTATTTGGCGAAGTCGCTGGATATGGATGACTTCATCAAGTCGGTGGTGGCAATTTGCGATTATGTGAAAGCCAAAAAACGCAGCAAGAAAAAAATGATGCTTTCCTTCGATGAATGGAATGTGTGGTACCATTCCCACGCGCAGGACGCGAAAAACGAGCCTTGGCAGTATGCGCCCCCTATTTTGGAGGATGTATATAACTTTGAGGATGCGTTGCTGGTGGGCTGCTTGCTGCTTACCTTGCTGAAAAATTGCGATAGGGTGAAGATTGCCTGTATGGCACAGCTGGTGAATGTTATTGCGCCCATTATGACGGCGAAGGGCGGCGACGCGTGGCGGCAGACGATTTTCTGGCCCTATGCCCACGCGGCGAATCATGGCTTGGGCATGGTGCTGACCCCCATCATCGACTGCCCCACCTATGAAATTACCGAGCAGCCCCCCCACGGCCCGGCCACCCCCCGCCAAGTGCCCTATATCGAATCCCTTGCCATTCACAACGAGGAGAAAAACGAAATGGTGGTATTCGCGGTAAACCGTTCGCAGGATACGGCGTTGGATTTCGATGTGGAATTCCAAGGCTTCGCGCTGGATAAAGTGATTGAATATAAGGAAATGAGCGGCCACGACATCAAAAAAACGAATACCCAAGCCGACGGTGCTGTCGCGCCCAAAGACGCAACGGCTACGCTGGATAACGCCGCCCTTAACGCCAAATTAAACCCCCTATCTTGGAATATGATTCGCATCGCGCTGAAATGACCCCCGTAACAACACCCCCGGTTGCACCGCATATCATGCCGCTGGAGCCCATGTGGCGGATGATTTTTTCTGCGCCGGGGGCGGGGCATGATTTTGCGGATGCGCCCGCGCCTGTGTTTGAAGAGGGCGTGGTGCATGACCCGTCGGTTTTTGGCGCGGGGGGGTATTTGTATGTCATTGGGTCGCATATGTCCATGGCGCGGACGAAGGATTTTGTTAAATGGGAGCAGATTTCCAACTATGTGACGCCGGATAACCCGCTGCTGGACGCGGCGGACTATGAAGAGGCGTTCGTCTGGAGCGAATCCCGTACCTTTTGGGCGGGGGATATTCAGCCCATGCCCGATGGGCGTTATTTCTTGTATTATTGCAATTGTCAGGGGTCGAAGCCCCTGGGTAATATTGGCCTGGCGATAGCCGACGCCCCAAACGGAAAGTATAAAAACGCGGGCATTTTTCTCAAATCCGGCATGGAAGGCGTCAGCGACGACGGCACGATTTTTGATGCTACGGTTCACCCCAACTGTGTAGACCCCCACGCGTTTTTTGATGCCGAGGGGCAATTTTGGATGCTTTACGGGTCGTTTTCCGGGGGCATTTTTATTTTGCGCATGGATGAGCAAACGGGGCTGCCCTTGCCCGGGCAGGGGTATGGGAAGAAGCTGATGGGCGGCAACCACGGCCGTTTGGAAGGCCCGTATATGTTATACGCCCCGGAAACGCAATACTATTATATGTTCGTGTCCTTTGGCGGGCTGGGTCCGACGGAGGGGTATAACATCCGCGTCATGCGTTCGCGCAAGGTGGACGGGCCGTTTGTGGACGCCCGCGGGCAGGATATGATTCATTGCAAAGGCGCGGAAGGCTCGATGTTTGATGACGAATCCATTGCCCCCTTCGGGATGAAACTGCTGGGCGGGTACTGGTTTATGCAGGAGATGGGCGAGGCGGGGCGCAACACCACGGGGCATTTATCGCCGGGGCATAACAGCGCGTGGCGCTGTGCGGACAGCGGGCGGTATTTCTGCGTGTTTCATCAGCGATTCGCCCATTCGCGGATGATGCATGAAATACGCGTGCATGAAATGTGGCTGAACGAGAACGGCTGGTTTATGGCGTCGCCGTTCCGGGTGGACGGCGGCACGGCGCGCACATTTGAAACGGCGCATGTGCCCGGTACGTGGAAAATCATTAATCATGGGCAGGATATAAATTACACCTGCGCCCAATCTATCGCGGTGAATTTTCTGCCCGACGGCACGATACAGGGCCGGCGCACCATGGGCAGCTGGGCACTGGACGCCGACGGGCAAACACTGCGCGTAACGGTGAATGACGTACCTTATGCCGGGAAATTATTACGCTGTTACAACGACGACTGCGGCCAGTGGGTGATGGCGTTTACGGCGCTGTCGGCGGAAGGCGTTGCCCTGTGGGGCGCGGGGTATGCGGGATTATAAATTCTCGTTTTGCGTGAGTTTTTCACGTTTTGCGTGAGTTTTGGCGAAGGGATTTGGAGGTTTACTATGAAATTATTTTTTTCGTTTTTAACGATGGTATTGCTGCTGGCGGCTTGCGGCGGCAATGGCAATGGGTATGAAACCGGCTACCACGCGGACGACGCGCCCGCGGCTACCGCCCCGCCGGCAGATGACGTGCCCGTGGTGCTGACGTTGACCGCGCCCGGTGCGGGTTTTGATTTTAACGACCCCGCGCCGCCGCGTTTCCGCGAGGTGAGTGTCCATGACCCGTCCGTGTTCCGCGCGGGGGGGTATTTTTATGTCATCGGCTCGCATATGGCGATGGCACGCTCGGCGGACTTGATTGAATGGGTGCAGGTGGCTGCCTATGTCAGCGACGACAATCCGCTGATTTATAACATGGCGGACTTTGAAGAAGCGCTGACCTTCGCGCGGACGACCACGTTTTGGGCGGGGGATATCCGCCCCATGCCCGACGGTCGGTTCTTCATGTACTACTGCACCTGCGAGGGCTCGATGCCCCTGTCTGCCAT
>Ga0209755_10007348_pt1 | contig 11948 bp, 11 predicted proteins | sample TergutCo191P1_FD_187301 | JGI IMG/M metagenome (GOLD analysis project Ga0209755, IMG submission 187301) | Cornitermes sp. P1 segment gut microbial communities from Petit-Saut dam, French Guiana - Co191P1 (SPAdes) (version 2) | ecosystem: Host-associated > Arthropoda: Insects > Digestive system...
CGGTTCGAATCCGTGTGTGCCCATTAAAGCGGAGGATCATGTACAGTACAGGAATTGCATATCTTCTCTGGGCGCTTTCAGGTTTTGGGGCGCTCGGGCTTCATCGTTACTATCTTGGAAAGATTCCCTCCGGAATTTTATGGACGTGTACAGCCGGTTTTTTTGGAATAGGATCGATTTACGATCTTTTTACATTGCCAAGTCAGGTGAGACACGCAAATATTGAAAAAGCGATTAGAGACGGCAGGTTTAATCCGAATATAAATATTAGTCTCAACGGTCAGCAGATGCGCATGGTAAATGACGGACAAGCGCATGTCGTTCCCGCAAGAGAAAATCCGGAGCAGGCTGTTTTAAGAGTCGCGAAAGCAAATAAGGGAATAATTACCACGAGCGAATTAGCTCTTTCCGCGAATATGTCCATCGAAGACGCAAAAAAAACGCTTGATAAAATGGTCTCAAAAGGTCATGCCGAATTACGCGTGCGCCAGTCCGGATCACTTGTCTACGCTATACCCGATATCATGGACAGCGATGAACCGCTGGTAGATTAATTTTTTTATATCACTATACATCAACAGACAGTCAGTCGTTCTCTGAAAAACTCCGCCGAAGAGTTATAAATCTCTGTACATCAATCAGACAGTCAACCGCCCTCAGAAAAACTCCGGCGAAGAGTAAAAACAATCCTTTGTACATTCCCGTGCGAGCGGAGCCCGCGAAAAAACTCCGCCGAAGAGTCCGCCTCCGAGCCTGCTGCGCAGTCTCTACGTCGGGGAGCGGCGGAAATGTTTTTCCGCGAGCACACACTCGCCCGGTACTGTACAAAGCAAGTTTATCATAGGATTTATTTTTCTGAGTATGTCTGCCTGCTCTGCTGATGTACAGAGATAAAGATATCAAAGTAAGGGTTCGTGATGGCTTGAGTGGTTTGTGGTTTAAATTCTCTATGCAGTGTTTTCATGTCATTGATCTTTATCCTTTTTTCTTTTTACTGTATGTTTTATATTCATTACGGCTAGATTTATCTCAAAAGTTGTTTCCGTTTCGGAAATATTTAATGAATCGCCTAAAATATCAGAAATGATTTCTCCGCTTTTTTGCATTAGCGGCTTCTTTTCTTCTGTCGTTGTCTTTACCGCCAGTTCTTTGACAGTTCTGGTCAATTCACGTATTTTTGCGAATGTTTCGATTATTACAAGAGTTGTCTGCTTTGCTTTTTGGCTTTTTAGTATTGTAGCAAGCATATACAGACCTTTTTCGGTAAAAGCCTTTAATGGGGCTGATGAGTGTTTTAGTGGTTTTAACTGGTCGAAAATTTCGACCAGTTTATCTTTTTCGTTTTTATCAAGGGTTATTATATACCCTTTGGGGAACTTTTCGGGATTGTTTTTAACCGCTTCATTAACTCGTTTCGTATCTACTCCATACAAGTAGGCAACATCACAATCCAGTAAAACCTTTGTTTTACGGATTTCTACGATTTTTGCGTCAACATCATCAATACTTAAATTCATGGCTTTTTCTCCTTCATATTGCCATTTCCAAATTATCTATTTGTGGTGACTGTCACCAATTACGAATGAAAGTTGGTTGCTTGCGAATGAAAAAGGTGACTGTCACCTTTATGTGTTTAACACTCACGGGTATAACTTCAAAGTTTTACTAACCTATTTGTTTTTAATCAATCAGAAAAATAAAATTTAAATTTTGAAATTAAAGAAAAGCTTTTAGGTAATCAAAGCTCTGAACAAAAATCAAGAGGGGAACCTTCGCTTGTCTTCGACTCGCTCGGTTGAGGATTCCGTGCTAATCAGTTAAATCCGTGTAAATCCGTGGTTAGTGAATATTCATCTCCACGCCTGCGAACCAAAGGTTCGATGCGTCTTTGCGTGAGGCCTTATCTAAACACCTCATCCATTGCACCTAACAACACTACGGAATTCGGGTGGCTGCCATCATTGCGTTTCCATTTTTTTTATTTTCTTCATCTTCCAACATTGCTTCTTTTATTTCTTCTTCTGTCTCATATAGCAATGCATACACCTCGTATTGAGTAAAAACTTCCCTTTCAGCGAATTTACGATCAATTTCTTTTTTTTGTTCTTCTGGTAATCCATTATTGTAAAATGAGACATCCAATTGGGATTTTTCTTTTTCCATAAAAACCTTTCAAATATATATTACCAATTTTATAGAATAAAGTCAATAATAGAGACAAACGCCAGTCCCAATGGGCTAGTTGTCGGCTTCACTCCAACTAAAAATAATAAAATTAAAAAACGATATTCAAATAATGTCTTACTTCTATACCGCTGTAGGCGGTTGTTTCCAAGATAAGGCGATGATGGCAGCCACCCGAATTCTCTGGTGTACCTGTGGATAACGGTACGTATGGGTGGGGTGTACCAAATTTCCGTTGTGTTGTTAGTTTAACCTACGCTAGATATTGCGTGACAGAGAACTGTTAAGTTTAATTATTTTTTAAAGTTGCAATTAATTCATCCGGGGTAATAGCTTTAACTTTACTCTTTTTAAAGTCTTTTATATTTCTTGTTATTATATAGTCAATATTATTCATAGAAGCGGATACTTCAATTACCGCATCTTCATAATCATCTATCTCAGAATATAATGATTTATCTAATATAATTTCGTTGATTTCAATTATTTTAAATTGATTCATAATTCCGGAAAGGGATATTCTAATTTTATCTTTTATCGATTTATTTAAGAAGTAATATAATGTTGTTATCTCATGAGCGCATACAAAACCATTTATTATGCCTGTGGTGCAATTAATAAATATTTCTAAAACTTTTTCATGCCCTGTTCTCTTAAAGAGAAAATCCATTAAAATATTTATATCAATTACTATATTTTTCACAGAAGGTTTTCTTTAACTCTTTTTTATCAGGAGAATCAAGCCCTTCAAAAATACCATATATTTCTTTAAGATTTTTTGGCAATTCGGTTGTATTTTCTTCTCTTAAAACAATAAAATAATCTTCTATAATTTTTGAAATGGTTTTTTTATATTTTTGAGAAAATTCGTGAGCAAATTCAACCATGTTAGAATCTAAACTTAAAGTTAATTTTCTTGTCATATAATTCTCCATACGTATAAAATTATATATTTATCCGTATATGTCAAGAGTTAGTGGCAACTCATAGCAAACATTTATCTTAATACCACCTCCGTTCGTCCGAAGCCGCCTAATTCGGGGCGGGCGAAATAGTAATCCGCGATTGCCGGATCGTGTTTCAGATAATCGTGGATGCCTTTTTGTAAAATGCCGCTTCCTGTTCCGTGAATGACGGAAAAGTTTTTTAAACCTGACAGGACTGCGGATTCGATTTGACGGCGCAGCGTTTCTTTCGCTTCTTCAAGGCGCATTCCGATTAGTTTTAGTTCAAAGACGGGTTTTTCCGATGATCCGTATTCCGCTGCCCATGAAGAAAAAACTTTTTGTGATGGCGCATCCGGTTTGGCGGGAGTTAATTCGCTTTCAGGAAAACTTATTTTGAGCGAGCCGATTTTTACGAGCCATGATGTTTCGTTTGTTTTCGCGTTTTTTTTATCGGCGCGGATGATGACGCCGCGCTGCTTTGACTTGCCAGCGGTTACTTCCATGTTAGGTGCAAATATTTGAGCGTCGTCGGAACCGGTTCCGTCGGAATCAGTTCCGTTGGAATTAATTCCGCATGAATTGTTTTTGCGATCACGCAGCCGCTTTAAGTTTTTTTCTTCTTCGGCAAGGGATTCGCTTTCGTTTTCGGCGTTACGCGCAAGTTCGTTTAAAAATTCTTTTACCTTGAGGGTTTTTTCGCGGTTTACGTCTCCTTCTTTTAATTCGCGCACAAGGTTTTCAAGAGTTTTGCGGCTTTCGCCGAGAAAAGAAAATAGTTTTCCGACCGATTCGCGTTTTAATTCCGCTTCTTTCTGACGTAATTGCAGTTCTTTCAGATCAATTTTGCGTATTTCTTCGCGTAATTTGCTTTGTTCAATTTCGCTCTTTTTTTCAAGATCGCGCAAATTCTTATGTTTTTGTTCGAGTTCTTTGATCATTTTGCTTACGTCGGTTTTATCATCGTCAATGTATTTTCTCGCGTTTGCGACAATTTCGGAATTTAATCCGTTAGCCGCCGCGATATCAAGCGCTCTGCTTTCGCCGGGAAGACCGTTGATTATCTTATATGTCGGAGATAAAGTTTGCGCGTCAAATTCTGCCGACGCGTTTTCTACGCCCTGTCTTGTGTAACCGTAATTTTTTAAAATTCCGTGATGCGTTGTAATTATCATGCGTGATTTTTTTTCGATCAAATGATCGATGACAGCCATCGCGATCGCGCCGCCTTCCTGCGGATCAGTACCTGAGCCGAGTTCATCCAGTAAAACAAGCGAGTGTTCGCCCGCCGCCGAAGTAATCGCGCCGATCTTTGTGATGTGGGCGGAAAATGTAGAAAGTGACTGATCGATGGATTGTTCATCTCCGATGTCGGCGTATATTCCGTCAAAAACGGGCAATACGCTTCCTTCTTCAACAGGAAGGGCAAGCCCGCTTTGATTCATCATCGCGAGCAGCCCAAGAGTTTTTAACGCGACGGTTTTTCCTCCGGTGTTCGGACCTGTTATAATTAAAGTGCGGATGTCGTTATTCATTGAAATATTAATCGGAACAGCTTTTTTTAACATTGGATGACGCGCTTGTATCAATTGTAAACTATTGCCGTTTTTTTCTTCCGGCGCTTTATTTTCATTAACCGCGAAATGTCCCTTCGTTACAAGAGAATATTTTGCTCTCGCGCGAAGACATTCAAGGCTGATTGTTGTTACGTGCAATATTTTTAAATCTTCCGCTCTGTTTGAAATCTTCTCTGTCAATTCCCGCAGTATCTTTTGAATTTCCGCGTCAAGATTGCGCTTTTCGATTAATAGTTCGTTGTTTTTATCGACTACGTCGAGAGGTTCGATATAGACAGTCTGCCCGCTTGACGACACTTCATGCACAATTCCGCGGACGCGTCCCCTGAAATTCGCCTTTACCGCGAGAACGGCTCTTCCGTCCCTCTGCGAAGGAAGAGGCGATTGAAGCATGCGTTTATATTCATCGTCGGTAATGTAACGGGCAACAGTGTTTTTTAACTCTTTTTCGAGGGAGCTTATTCGTCTTTTAATGTCGCGTAACACAGGAAGATCGCGTATATTGCCTTCTCTGTCGATAATATTGAAAATCTCATGAGAAATTACCGCGCAATTATCAGAAGAAGAATCATCTAATGCTCCGAATAAATCCGAGTAAGAAGGAGCAGATAATTTATTTTGCGTTACATCTTTATTCGCTTCCATTCGCGCAATTCGATGATCCGCTTTTGGTGTTTGCGTTATTCGCCGTTCTTCAAACCCTTTAATGATCCATTGCCGTAATTCTTCAGCGCGTTCGATAAAAAGACCGATTGCGAGAGTTTCGTCAAGATCCAAAACAGTTCCTTCAGTTTCTATTTTCGGTAATAAAAATCCGATAGAAGGAAGCCATGAACGAGGCGCGTTGCTTGAGTTTTTTAACAGAGAAAATATTTCGTATACTTGCTCTTTTATTTCGAGCCGCGGATCATCATAAACAGGCTGTGAATTTTTAATTATTGCCGCCGCTTCTTCGCTGAGCGCGTGAGATGCGGCATTTTCCATTATCTGCGGATATTCAAGAATGATTTCTGTTTTCCGCGTCAGCGTTTGTTTATCAATCATCATTGTTTTTTCCGTTAAGGTCGTCAATAATTCGCAGAAAACTTTCGTAGCGATCTTCGTGTATGGCGCCTGCGTTCACCGCTTCCAATACTTTACAGCCTGGTTCAGTTTTATGCGAGCAGGACATTCCAAAACTGCATTTGCCGGCAAGCGGCGCGAATTCTCTAAGATGAGTGATTAATTCATCCGGTTTAATTCCGTCGGGAATAAAGCGGCGTACTCCCGGAGTGTCAATTAATTTTGTGTTGTCCGTTAGTTCAAACATTAAAGATAAAGTTGTTGTGTGAATTCCTCTGTCGTATTTTATGTTTATATTTCCTTCGCGTATATCGAGCCCGGGCTGTAACGCGTTTAGAATGCTTGATTTTCCGACGCCTGATTGTCCCGTTAAGACGCAGGTTTTTCCGGAGATCTCGCGGCGAAGATCATCAAGCCCTTCTCCTGTTTTAGCGGAGATAAAAATTATTTTGTAACCGATGCGTGAATATTCTTCAAGACGCTCATCAACATCAATATCATCGTATTCAAGATCGGCTTTATTGCAGATAATAAGCGAATTAATTCCCGCGATATCCGCCTGCAAAAGAACTCTGTCAAGAAAACGCGGTCTAAACGGAGGAGAAACATGAGTTGTAATGCACAAAACAAGATCAACGTTTGCGGCTAACAGCTGGCTTGACTTTCCTTTCTGGTTAAACCTGCTGAAATAATTGCGTCTTTCTTCGACAGAGAGGACTAAAGCGAGTTTTTTATGTGTGTTATCCGATTTCGCATAACGCTCAATAATAACAAAATCCCCTGGTGCAAGCGGATTATAAAAATTCTCGCATCCTTTTAATATTTTTCCTTTTATCCGGCATTCTATTTCTTCCGCGCCGTTTTCAGTTTCAGCGAGGACAGTTATTATATTATGAGTCGCGCTCGTTACGAGTCCTTTTAAAATTTCGGTTTCGTTATTCATATTTCATTTAACAGATTTAATTCAAACCCCAGCGTCCGCGCGCGGGTTTCCCAATTTAAAAGCGCACTCTGCGTTAGCTGCAACTTGTCTCCTGTGAGTATAATACGGTGAACAGGTTTATTGCCGTCATTCGCGCGGAGAAGACCGTTGTTTTCGTCGAGCAAAAATTCAATGCGTTTTGTAATTCCTTCAAGAGAGTCGTACACATCGATTTTTTTGCTTCTTGCCGGATTTGACGCTTCACTGCGGAATTCTTCAAGCAAAAACAAAAAGTGAGTGCATCCGAGCACAATGCTCCCGGCATTTTCAGCGCAGAAAAGATCGATATATTTTTTTACAATTTCATTTTTTGTTTTTTCATCGGCTTTATCAATTTGATGTTCAACGAACTCAACAAGTTCGGGAGCCGCAATCCCTATGATTTCGCAAGTATCCTCGGTAAGATTTAAACCGCGAATTTCACCTATCGTTCGCTCGGTGCCGAGTATTCCAATTTTTTTGTCGCTTGTATTTTTCGAAGCGGGCTTTAACGCCGGAACAGTGCCGACAAAAGGAATTGACGGAAAACGCTCCCGAAGACGCGCAAGAGCAGAGATGGTCGCCGTATTGCAGGCAAGAACAATAATTTTCGGATCTATTATTTTTAATAGTTTTTCTGTTAATGAAGTAAGAATAGAAGAGAGATCCTCTTTTGAGCGCGGACCGTACGGAAAATTCGCGGTGTCGGCAAGATAACATGCTTCTTCATGAGGGTTATTTTTACAGAAGTCAACGCAATAGGGGAGCCCGCCAATTCCGGAATCGATAAAAAGCACAGGTTTTTTATTATTCATATTTGTTTTAGGTTACTTAAAAAGATTATCAAACGCTTCTCTGGAAGAGTTTTCTTTTTCTTTATTTTGATTTCCGGCGCTTTGAGCGCGGAATTTCTCATCAAGAGAAAACCAGTCGCAGAAATTCGCGCGTTCTTTGTCCGCCTGCGGTTCTGCGCTTGTTTCGCGGCAGTCCCCCCGCGCGCCGGAAAGAAAAAAACGGCAATTTTTACAAGATCGCAGATCTTTGCCGCAGTTTAAACATCTCATGGACCGCCCAATCGGCGCCTGTTCGGTTATCGGATCTCCGCAATACCAGCACATACTATGATTTTAACTGCCTCAAGGCTGGTTGTAAAGACGTTAATGTGTTAAAATATAAGACGGAGTAGTAATGTTTACCATTAAACCTTGCGCTGCGGGATGCGGAAAGCCGGCGATTACGGGAAACAATCTTTGTTTTACTCATCTGGCGGATCCGGAGCATGAGATAACCAGAATTTGCTCGTTCATTAAAGATAATAAAATAATAAAAGATCTGAACGTATCCGGTATGCGTTTTGAAAACGTCGATTTTTCACAGCATCATTTTTACGGATGTAATTTCAAAGAAGTTTCTTTTTCGCTCTGCAAATTTTCCGAAATGAGAATCAGAATGAGTTTTTTTGATTTTTCTAATTTTATTAAATGCGATCTGACAAAAACCGATATGCAGTTTGTTTCTTTCGCGGGTTCTAGTTTTAAAAAATGCGATTTTTCATGGTCTGATATTTTACACGTTAATTTTGAAGGTTCGACAATTGTCGATTCGTCTTTTAACAATTCAAATCTTTACAACAGCAGATATATCAGCGCGGATATATCTAAAACTACTTTTGTTAATTGCAATTTAAAGCGGGTTAATTTTGTTAACGCAAGCAAATCTGAATTGGATTTTAAATCATCAAATACGGCTGAAACCGTAAATGATACGGATGAAAGATGAAGCTATTTTTTCAATACTGTTCTTACGGTTTCAGCAATTGTTACATTCTCGGCTCTGAAAAAGAAGATGAGGAACATCCAAAAACAGCAATTATAATCGATCCGGGAAGCATGGAAAAAAATACGCTTGAAATAATCGAAAATAATAATTTCAATTTAAAAGCTGTTCTGATAACTCATGATCATTTAGGTCATGTGCACGGCTTACGCACATTGCAGAGAATTTACAACGCAAAAGTATTTGCCGTAAATCATACAATTCTCGATTATAAAACAAATATGGTTAAAGACGGCGATGTTTTCAGCGTCGGAGATTTTATTGTCGAAGTAATTTCTATTCCCGGGCATTCTTCCGATTCCGCCGTTTACAGAATCGGCAATTTATTTTTCACAGGTGATGTGCTGACGGCAGGTCTTGTCGGCAGTACTGCAAGCGCCTACGGAGCTACAACGCAAATGAACAAGCTCCGCAGCCGCCTTCTTTCCCTTCCGGGCGATTATATCGTACTTCCCGGACACGGACCGCCTTCAACTCTCGAAGCAGAGCGCAGATTTAACGCCGACATTTTCAGATACGAGCAAAACCGCAACAAGCGCCCTGTCTTCAAAGTTGAGTGATTAATCTACTTTTTAAATCGAAGCGATTCCAGAGTAGATTCTCCTCTTATAATTCCGAACCATAATTCACTCGATGTTTTTTCGCGTAACACTTTGTAGAACGCGGAAATATCAGGAACATTTTCGCCGTTAACCGAAATGATTCTGTCGCCCTGTCTTAGCCCGACAATATCGGCGGGACTTCCCGAAATAATCTGATACGCGTACAATCCTACCGCGTCATTATCAAGACGCAGCGTTTGTTTAAGCTGATCTGTTAATGGAATAACGGTGATTCCCGGCCACAGTTTTTTGTTATCCGAAGCAACCTCGTCGGTGCGCTCTTCGATACGCACGCGAATATCGCGGGATTGTTTGTCTCTGATTACGGTGAAGACAGCGTTGTCGCCAGCTCTTAAATCGCCGACAAGCATTTGAAGAGGCTGCACGCCGCGCGCTTCTTTTCCGTTTACATGAGTGATAAAATCGCCGGGTCTAATGCCTCCTTTATCGGCAGGCGAATCGAGGAATACCTGCGTAGCAAGAGCGCCTCTTCTGTTTTCAAGACCGAGAGCCGCGATTGTATCCCTGTTCGGTTCGCTTAATGACACGCCGAGCCAGCCGTATTTTGTTGTTCCTGTTTCGATAAATTCGTCTATTACGCGTTTAATGTTGTTGACAGGAATCGCGAAACCAAGACCGACGTTTCCTCCGCCTGAAACGTTACTCGCAATCCATGTGTTGATTCCGATCACTTCTCCTCTGATGTTAACAAGAGGTCCGCCTGAATTTCCCTGATTGATCGGAGCGTCAGTCTGAATGAAATCATTTATATTGCCGCCAGGTCCGCCTGTTCTTCCGACTGCGCTGATGATTCCCATCGTCACAGAAAAAGCGAATTGCTGTCCGAGAGGATTGCCGATCGCGATAGCCCAGTGACCGACATCAACTGTATCGGAATCGCCGAGAACAGCAATCGGATAAAAATCATTTGTTTTGAAAGAAACCAAAGCCAAATCTTTGCGTTCGTCTTTGCCGACTACTTCCGCTTTATATTCTTTGCCTTCTTTTGTGGCAATAGTTATTTCGGTAGCGTCATCAACAACATGATTATTTGTAATCGCGTAATATGTTCCGTTGATATTGCGGACGATAACGCCCGAGCCCAGCCCCTGCGACCGGAATTCTCTTTCCTGATCGTTATTCGGCGCGCGGTCGCGCGGTCCGAAGAAAAATTCCCACGGTATTCCGTTAAAGTTCGGAAACTGCTGCCGTCTTACGGAAACAGTTTTCAATTCAACAACCGACGGAAGCATTTTTTCCGACACTGCATGAAAGACCGTCTGTAAATCCACGGCAGCCGCAAGAGCGCTCTCCGGGATTACGACCGGATTTTGCCGTTCCTGTGCCTGCGCTTTTGATGTAGAACACGAAAACGATAAAAAAGCCACCGAAAAACCGAAAATGGCGCCGATAAGAACTAAATTGAAGATGAACAAGTTCTTTGAAGATAATTTTTGCATGATGTTCATAGTTACCCCTGTTATTTTGAGATCTGTTTATTATATATTATAAATATTTTAAAGGTTTGAATAGTTACAATCAAATTATTAAAACACCAGCTCTTCTAACGCGTCTGTCAGCACTTCGGTCTTGCCGTCAAAAATTGCGACGGTGTGTTCCCAATGCGCGGAAACTTTGCTGTCGGTAGTTACGATTGTCCAGTCGTCATCGCAGACCGCGACATCAGGCGTTCCAAGATTGATCATCGGCTCGATCGCGAAGACCATGCCGTTTATCAGTTTTGGGTTCGCGCCGTGGGGAGTGTTCGGCACATGAGGGTCTTCGTGTAAATCGAAGCCGACGCCGTGACCGCAGAAGTCCTTTACAATTCCGTAGCCGCGGGGTTTTATGTGCCCTTCGACCGCGCGCGCGATTTGAAGGAGTCTGTCTCCCGCTTTTACGGCTGCGATCCCCTTGTATAGACTTTCGCAGGTTGCTCTGTTTAGCTTTTTTATTTCGCCGCTGACATTTCCCGCTTCTATACTGATCGCCTGATCGCTTATAAAACCGTTAAGACTGATGCCGCAATCCAGCGACACTAAATCGCCTTCGCGGATTTTGTATTTTGACGGGATGCCGTGAATTACTTCATCGTTAACCGAGACGCAGATAGCGGCAGGGTAGGGTTTCATTTTTGGTTTGGGAGAATAATTTAAAAATGCCGGCTTTCCGCCCGATTTTTTGATCCAATCGCGCACCCACATATCAATCTCGATGGTTTGAATGCCCGGCTTTACAAGAGGAATTAATTCGCGGTACATGGCAGATAACATCTTGCACGATGTTCTGATGCCGTCAATTTGCTTTTCGTTTTTTAACCTAATCATGACGGTTCATTTCCCTGCTCTGATTTCTTTTAGCGTTTTCGACATGGATTCCTTAAAACTATTTTCATCTTGCACTGAAAAGCCTATTCCGATCAAGGCTTCCATGCAGTCGATCCATGTTTCGGGGTCAACCTGCGGTTTTAATCTTTTGTTTACCATTAATTTTAAATACTTGAAAATTTCAGGCGCGAAAAGATTAAAATACGGGCGGCGTTTTTCTTCGGCAAGAATCGCTCTTAGCAATTTAAACGCTTCAAAGGTAAAGCCTCTTTTATCCAATTCTTCCGCGAGAATGTACTGACAATCCATCCAGTCGGCTCTTTCCATGTATTTTTGCAGATGAAAATCAAGTCCGCCTTTTTCCTGCCATGTTTCGATCGCGCTCTCTTCTTCGAGCCGCAGAAGATCGTAAAAAATTAATTTTGCCGCGCTGCGCGGATCGTTTTGTTCTTTCA
>Ga0209755_10007349_pt1 | contig 11947 bp, 9 predicted proteins | sample TergutCo191P1_FD_187301 | JGI IMG/M metagenome (GOLD analysis project Ga0209755, IMG submission 187301) | Cornitermes sp. P1 segment gut microbial communities from Petit-Saut dam, French Guiana - Co191P1 (SPAdes) (version 2) | ecosystem: Host-associated > Arthropoda: Insects > Digestive system >...
ATGCTGCCGACCGCCTCTTCCTCTCGTATCTCGAAGATTTTTGGAAACCAGATTCACCTTATGTGAAAGAGTGCGCCGTCTTAAAGAAGAAGCCGCTCTCTGCTTATTACATTCATCAAAATGATGTGAATGTAAAACTTCACGTTATACCGTTTTCAAAATTTAAAAAGATAACCTTGAGAGAACTTACCGCCGGAACAATAAAAGATTGGATGTCTTGGGTAGCATCAAAAAATATTTCCGCCCGCACAATTAATTCTGTCTTGAGCACAATGCGAGTCGCTGTTCACTATGCCGTTGACCGTGAAGAATTGGACAAAGACCCATTCAGGAATGTTAAAGACGCAACCGATGATCCAAAAGAAAAAGGCGTTCTAACATTTGCCGAAAGAGCGAAGTTGATAGCCGCCGAACCGACTGATCCTCATTCGAGATTGGCTGTTCTTCTTGGTCTCTTATGCGGTATGAGACGAGGAGAAGTACGGGGCTTGAAGTGGAGTGACTTCGATAACGGTCTCATCAATCTGACTCACAACTTCGTAAACATGGACGGATTGAAAAAACCAAAACGAGGAAAAGAGAGAACCGTACCCTATCTTGATATTGTCGGGAAAGCACTTGATGAAGTACAAAAAATAACTATCCGCCCCTTTCCCAACAATTATGTGTTTGAAAGCATAGACCGTCCCGGACAACCAATGGGAGAAACATTTTTCCGTAACGCCATAAGACGTGAACTTGATGCGATCGGTGTTTCGAGCAAAGGAAAGAAAGCCACAGAAGATTCTCCCGCCGTTCCTAGCGAGCAGAAGAGACGCAATCTAACTTTCCATAGTCTGCGTCATACATTTATCACTCTTGGTCGTTCCTCAGGCGTACTAACCGACTTAGAGATACAAGCCGTTGCCGGACATTCTTCCCGCAGAATGATGGAACATTATACCCATGCTGCAAAGGTTATTGATTTTCGAGGGGTTAGAGAAAGGATGGGGGTGGCGATGGGAGGTATGTGATTTTTCTTCAATCGTTAATTAATTTTCATGATTATTCTTTTTTTGTAAATCATGTAATAAAATAGACCAATATATTGGTAATATTGGTGTTCTAAAATGTCTACTTGCTATTAGTGGTAAGATTAAAAATCCTTTCTTAATTGCTGAGATTGTATCTTTATCCATATATTTATTATATGATTCTACTATTATTTTATTCATCTCATAAATATTTTCTGGTAAAGGATGAGGTAAAAAGGCAATACCAGAAGTATAACCAGCATTTTCAGAATACAAATAATTATCTGTAGTAATATCTGGAAACCAAATTTGTAATGTTGTATTTTTGAAACTTTTATTAACAATATTAAAAATATATTTATATATATTATCAAATTTTAATATTGCAGAAATTTGTAATAATATCATAAGTAAAGTTGATGTTCGCATCATTTTTTCTTTATCTTCATTAGTAGAATTTGAAATTAAAACTGCGTCTTCAAGAGAATCTGAATCAATTGGAAAATATTTCTTCAATACATTGTATGAAAAATCAATACGATGAATTATTTCTAGTATCCACTTTTCTATAAATTCAATTTCGCCAAAATGTCTCAATAGTATAATTGCGAGAACAATTTCATTTATATGATTGTCATAAACAGGAGAAGAAATTGAAGGATGATTATTAATAAATTCTTTCAATGTATTCTTCATCCTCTTTGAAATGATAATAATATCTTCGTTATTGTAAATTGACCCAAAATAAAAATGATTTAATCCAGCGATTGCGATTATTCCTAATTGTTCATATAAATTAATATTTTCTAATAAATAATATCTACTATTATCACTAATTCCATTTTTTAGATAACAAAATGGTTCTATTTTTAGAAAATATTCTAAATGAATTCTAACAAAGTCCTGAAAAAGCAGATCAAATATTTTTATTATTTCTAGGTTGTCAATAAAATTATTAATTTTTAAATATTCCCATGTATTTAAAATAGTTCTTTCTGCAGCTAGTAATGCAGGTTTTAAGTTGTTATTTTCTTTACTCCAATTATAGATGATATTTAATATTAATCTAATTGAAAATAATAATCTTTTAGATTTCTTTCTATTTTTCTCAGTTATTAATAAATTATCTTTTAAAATAGTATAATAATCAGATAAATTATAATCAGAATCACCAAGAAGAGCCAATGTCTTTCTAAGCAAAGATTTGAAGTTACCTAGTAAAATAAATTCATTAAGCATATATTTTTCAATTATATGTGCAAGCTGATAACCATTCCATAATTCATATTCAATATTATTAATAACAGTATTTGTTTCAATATAACTATTCCATGATATTTCTATTTCTTGCTTTAAAATACCATTAGTACATAAAATTATTTTTTTTGTTAATTGTTTTTGTTCAATGTTAATTATTTTATTAAAATATACATCTTTAATTTCATTAAGCGTTTGACGAATGGACTGTGGACTACTATCCCAATTACTTCTTCCAATGTCTCCTTTTTTAATGACAAAAACATATAATATTTTTTTATTATCTCTATTTGTAAATTCAGTTACTATATCAACTCCATATTGCCTAACCCCAATTTGAGGAGTGGTTATTGGAATGTGTTTCATTGATAAAAGAAGAGCAGGAAGTAACTCATCAAGTTCTTTAGATTCTTTTAATTGTGAAAGGTATTCTTTTATTATTAATTGCATTATTCACCTCTTTTCGCAAATTTTAAATTATAAGAATCTTCTTCTAGTCTTACTGGATCAATATGTAATTCATATGGTTCTTCCATTGAATATGAAAAACATTTTAATGGCTGAGATTCTGTAGTTTTTCCATTTATGTGATAAAAAGCGGCTTTTCCATATTTAATATAAGATTTTGTTGAAAGTAATTTAAGAACACTTCTTTCATCTGCTAACTCATTAATTATTTGGTTTTGTCGCCATTCTTCTTTATATAATAAATAAATATCTTTTCTTGATGGTTTAAATTCATTTAATTTTATTTTTTCAGTTCTTGCTCTAGAAATCTCTTTTATTATTTCTAATATTTCATTTAATAATACTTTTGATGTTTTATCCAACTTTTTGTCACAAATAACATCTTCCAAATATTTAATCGTAGTAAAAGGATAATTAAATCCTATATATTCGATAAAACAACATTTTAAAAAATTAATAATTTGTTCATTTTTCTTTTTTGCAACAAGCAAAGATAAAAATAATGGTAAAATTACTTTTGGATTTATAAAATATCCTAATATTTTACGACTAATAAAAACTATATCAATATCATTTGCATTTAATAACGATGAAATATTAAATCCAATATTTTGAAATTCATAATATCCATTTGATAAAATAAGTGACGATGCTAAACGTGGAGCATATATATTATCACTGTTAAGTAGTAAAAATAATGTTGTTTGCATTATATTAACATCAGAACATATTCCAGAAAAAGTACAATCTAATAATTGTAATTCATCAATTTTATTAGGTTTACAATCACTTTCTATCATCCATTTATATATAAAATTTATAACTAAATTTACATTTTTTGTTTTTGTTATTATTGAATATAATAATAAATCTAAATGACTATTTTTTCCTAAATATTTACAATTTAATTTTATAAGCGAGAAGAATAGTTGATCAAAATAAATCTCATTATATATTTTATCATATTCAAAATATAAAAAATTCAATATTTCTGATAAAATAGATGGATCATTTCTTTCTGATAAACTTACTAGACGTGTTATAATTTTATCTCCAAAACGATATAATAATCTCAATGAAAATATTATAGCTCTAATAATATTTTGCTGCTCATCAATTAAATGAATATCAAAGCATGACAATGTTTTATCTAATAACTCTAAATCATATGAATAATCTATACGTCCTAATCCGTTTATTCCACAAATAATATTATGCTCAATATTTGAATTAATCATAATTATAAACTTTTCATGCTTTTCTTCAATATTAAATTTTACTAGATGCAAGATAATTTCCACTATATACTGTATTGCAAACGATTCTTCTGATAATGTTAAATAATCTAGAAATCTTTCTGCAAAAGCAGGTTGCTTGTTTGTAATATTTTGTATTTGAATATATGGAATGTTGTCTAATAAGTCACCTTGCATTAATTTACAAGTGATTTTTAAATAATTAAATAGACTATCATTATTTAATTCTAGTTCTGATATAATGTCATTCAAAAATAAACTTACATTCCAAACATTACAGCCTTTTTCAATTGCCTTAATTGCGTATTCACAAATATCAATATTTTCTTCACGATTTAATTTTAATATTAATTGTTTTCTTTCCTCGTCATTACGAGAATACAAATCAGAGAACAAATCGTTAGGATTTTTTTTCAACCTTTCATATTCATCATCAAAATTGCAATCCAAAATATCCTCTCTTGTAATGATATTTATATCAAAATTTTTTAGTTAGATATCAACTTTGATTAAGTATAACTTATAAATTATTATAAAAAAAGAGCCTATTTTCTTATCGTATATAAGCAAATTATCATATTTTAATAAAAAATATATCTGATACGATTCTCTTATCCACCGTGAATATGATGTGTTATACAAAGAGAGTCTAGCCTCACCTATTCCAAAACCTCACTCTCTCCGCCACACCTTCTCCACAGGCGCAATATCCCTTAATACATCAGAAATTCTTCTCGCTTTATGTTTTTATAATACTCATCTCCTTCTATCAATACACCACATACTAACAATTTTTCAAAATAGTCACACACGATATAAGCATAGTTTTTAAAAACAACAAAAGTATTAGTACCATGATCTATAGGTTTAACAAGTCCTAAGACACTTCCATTTTTAGGATCGAGTATTTCTATTCGCCGATATCCCTTACAATCTCTATACTTCTTCTCGTTCTCAATGTAAGAAGAGTAGAGTTCCACCTCTCTGTATCTTAAAGTCTTGTTCTTCATAACATCCCTTCCCGACTTTTGACGTTTTCATTCTGTTTGTATCAAATAATTACACTCCAAATCCAATACACTTAACATTTTCCTTATCCCAAACCTCATCTCTGCACATTTCTGTCATTGCTTCCAGCGTCGGCGTTTCTCCTTTAAGCACGATGTTGACAGAATGTTTTCTTACAACATTTTCTATTTGACCGCCGGATAAATCAAATGATGATAATTTCATTGTTTCTTCTTCGTTGAGTGCGGGGAACATGCTTTTCCAGATTTGCCTGCGAACATTAACGGAAGGTTTATCAAATTCAATTTTGTATAAAAATCTTCTTTCAAACGCCTTGTCAAAATTTTTTATCAAGTTTGTTGTGCAAATAAGAATACCTTTTAGGTTTTCCATTTCTTGTAAGATAATATTCTGTATAGCGTTTTCAGTCTGTCCGGGACCGCTTCTTGTTTCATCAAGCTGTCTTCTTTTACTGAATATCGCGTCAGCTTCGTTAAATAACAGTATTGGGGCTTTTGTATTTTCATCGACATATCTTTTGTATCTGGTAAATATATCTTTTGTCATTTTCTCTGACTCGGAAAACCATTTTGATTTTGTTTCTGATATATCGACAAACATTATATCCCGCCCTGTTTTACGTGCAATTTGATATACTGTTTCTGTTTTTCCTGTTCCGACAGAACCCGAAAATAAACACGCGAAACCCGATCTCATGCCGTTTTCAGATAGACGATTCTGTATTTGTTTGAAATTATCTTCTTGCAGCAAGGAATAAAGGTCTTCGAGTTTTCTTTTCTCATTTTCATTGTAAAACAAAGTCTTTTCTTCTATTTCAGTAAAAAGCAGAAGTCCTTTTCTGTTATCTTTTTTTTCTATTTTAATATCAAGTTCACGATCAATTATTTCAAGAATATCTCTAGTAAAACAAAAGCTGTTTCTGTCACCAAAATTCTGTCTGTTTGAAGGCTCTATAATATTTAATGTAAAGAATTTATGCCTTAAATACTCTAAAGAAGTGCGTAATTTTCTCCAATTATTATTGGAGTTACATCGAAAAATGTCTTCAATATCTCTGATAGTAAATATATTTTCGGTTTTATCAAGATAAATTTAACAAAGACTTATAAAAAGTGTTTTATCTTCATCTGACAAATCAAATGTTTCAATTTCCTTTAGCAGCGGAAGATTTCCATTATTGATTATTAGTTCAATGATTTCTTTCTCATACCATGAATATTCAAGTTCATTATCATAGCGGCGGTCAAATATCGGTTGAATATAATTAAATAACTCTTCTGTATTCAGCCCCGTAAGTTTAACACAAGAGAACTTTCCATTATTGACTTTCTTTTGAATGCCTACAGGAACAGAATAAAACGATTGATTATCATGTCCGTAACGGACATTTCTAGTTCGTATAATATAATTTTTCTTCTCCAATGATTCAATAATATCATGGTATTTAATGGTATCAAGATTATCTAATTTTAAGTTTTTTCCAATATCATATATTGACACCGCCTTATCTGCATTATCAAGAAAATGAGAAAAGAAAATCGCTTCAATACGGCTGAGTTTTGTTTTTCTGCACACATGATTTAAATTGTTTTTCGCTTCTGTATAAAAAGCTTCTGTCATGCCTTCTATTTCCGAGAGTTCGATAATTTCCTTGATGTGGTTAAGTAAAGTCATTTCTATCTCATTCTCCTGTAATAATAAAAATGACGGGATTAGAGCGCGACTCAAGGGAAACCGTCAACCTGTTAAAACTGTAATGAAATAAATCAAACAGTTAATAACGCAAACTAAATTCATCAGAGTTCTTCTTTGCAAAAGATACAGCTGTCCCGTCTATACATTATGTATAGTAATCACAAAGAATGTAAAATGTTTTTTTCTAAATAATATTTTAATTCTGTTGAAGTAACTCTGGATGAAATAATTAATAGTATCATTAATAATCATTATTGTCAAGTTCTGGCTGAGACTGGAAGAAAATATTTTGAATAAATGTTTCGCATAACAGGAAAACGAATGACAATAATATTTGGGGATATATTCAATGGCTCTACTAATTGTAGCACGACACCCCCTGATTTGTCAAGTTCTGGGTAAATTGAAAAAAGATTTTTTTAGCTAGGATTTTATCTCATCTCGTCTTATATTAAGAACAAGTGATCAGTTACATTATTTAAATCGTTGAAACTAATATTATTTTGTATTTTTAATTAAAACTCTACTAAATTGTTCTTTTCCATTTTTTATTGGTGAATATCTTTTATAATCATCTAATATTTTATAACCATCATTTAATATTCCATGTCTTAACATATTTGCTGATATAGCAAGAACTTCATTTGTATCTTTAGGTATTGTTTTATTACAACATAATATTTTGTTATCATCATACCATGCTGTTTCATTTTTTAACATTTCTTTCTTTTTACTATAATGTTTATCGTCAGGCTTTTGCCATGATAAATTTTCTGTTGTATATATGAATATGTTAATTTTTTTCTTCCAGTAATTTGGTGTCATATAATAATTCATTATAACATTATTATTACTACATTCTCTTACTATATATAATTTATGTTTGTTTAAATATGGCATAAACCAATTATATCTTGCTGAATTACCAAACCCCCAAAATATAAGTTTTTTACCAGTTGAAAGCATACATTTAACGTATTGTTCCCATTCTTTTCCAAATGGAGGATTTGTAATAATAATATCCGCTTCTTCTCTTGCTATTTTTAAACATTTTTCTTCTTTGTAATCTCCATGAAAATCTGATTTTACATGATCAGGAGGAATCCTTATTATTTTTTTGCCATCATATCTTAATATATAACCGGAACATTCTTCCCAAAGACCATTTCTTATATTTTTTAAATTTATTTCACTATTTCCGTATGTAAGACCAGAATTATCATAATGAGTAGCAATAATTTCTTTTAAACCCAATATTTGAAAATTATTATAAAAATAAATCCAAAACGCAGATTTTGTATCATCTGCGTTCATATATATAATTTTATCTTTAAAATATTCTTTATTTACATTATTTATAAACCATTGTGATACTTGTTCTACACCTTGATAAAAGGTATAACATTCATTAGAACCTATTGATAATATATCGTTTTTAGTTTCAATAACATATTTACCTTTAGATTGAGTTCTACTAAGTGATTCTCTATCAGAACTAGCAACAGGAACTTTTTTCATATTTTTTATATCTATATTAGGCAAAATTTTATTCCAAATATATTCACGCAATGCAGGACTATTTATACTTGTCTCTCTACCTTTCCCGTAACTTTGCCAATATTCACAATTATATATTTCATTAAGTATCTCATCTGCAGATTTTTCAACTAAAACAGGTATTGTCCACTCTAATATTTTTCCTTTTTGACCAGTCCATTCATAACCGTTTCTTCCTCTATGAATTTCAATAGTATTATCCGAACTTTCAAATTGAATAAAATCTGTTTTCTTTTTTATTTTTGCCATTATTAATTTCCTTTCTTATTGGGATTCTTTTTCATAAAAACATTTTTATTTTTTGTTAATTTTTATCTTTACAAATTAATAAAAACGTCTAATAATTAATCTATTGTAGTTAGCACCTTTTTTTATTCGTCTAACACTTTTATATCAGCTTCACTTACTGGCATTTCCTCCATCACCACATCTCCACTACACTAAAAAAATATTTTATACAAAAAAACACTCAAGGCATCGTAATCTGAATTGGAATCTCTCCATATTGAGAAACCCAAAGCGAACCGTCTGATTTAATACCAAAAATAAAATAATGATCTGTGAAAACAGAAACCCAATTTGATTCTGACCATAATTGGATGGGAGTGTTGTAATAGATGGGAGTATTGTTATTATTTAAAACACTTCCCCAAGCCCAGAGTGTACCATCTGTTTTAATTGCCATTGTTCGTAAATAACCAGCAGACACATTTATCCAATCTGTTTCTTCTTTTGTTCGAGTAGGAGTATTGCGATTGTTGTAAGTACCATCGCCAAGCTGACCTTCACCATTAAATCCCCATGCCCAGAGCGAACCATCTGTTTTTATAGCTACGTTATGACCGTGTCCTGTAAAAATTGAAATCCAATCAGTATCCGATCCTATTCGGGTAGGAGTATTGCGATTGTTGTAAGTACCATCGCCAAGCTGACCGTCACCATTCTGCCCCCATGCCCAGAGCGAATTATCTTTTTTAATAGCAATTGTATGCGAGTAACTTCCAGCAGATGCGAGTAACCAATCTGAACTTGATCCTATTCGGGTTGGAGTATCGCGATTGATCGTTGTACCATCGCCAAGCTGACCTTCACCATTATATCCCCATGCCCAAAGAGAACCATCTGTTTTAATAGCTACGCTGTGATCACCATAATAACTTGAAACAGAAACCCAATCGGTGTCTGATCCTATTTGAAAAGGAGAGTAACCTTCTAACCCCCAAAGTGAACCATCAGCCTTGATAGCAAAAGAAGGTCCTACTGCAGAGATAGAAACCCAATTTGTATCTGATCCTATTTGAAAAAGAGAACCTTCTAACCTCCAAAGTGAACCATCTGCTTTAATAATTATATTACGAGAAACCATGATATTTTTACTAACTGTTACTATCTCCGTTTTATTTTCAATTCCGGGTTTTGTAATAGAAATAGATATATCACCACTTCCAAGATTCTTAACGTCAATTACTTGTAACCATGATGTATCGTTACCCATCAAAGCCCTTCTAATTACCGAAGCAGTCCCATTAGCTATTGTTATTTGTTCAAATTTCAATTCAGAAACAGGATGATCGAATTCAATGTTGATAGCCGTTGTGTATTTATTATTGTTTGCAACTATTGTCCAAGAAATAAATTGAACAGCAATTGTTTCAATTTTATTTTCAATTCCAAGTTTAGAAATTGAGACATTTATATTTCCGACACTTTTGACACTTACCGCTATTGACCATGATGTTCCTTCACCTGTCAACGCTCCTTTTGTTACTGAGCCTGTTCCGTCAGTAATTAAAATATCACTTGTGATCAACTCTGAAACAGGAGCGATAAATTCAAAATTGACAGTGGTTGTACCTATATCACTATCAACAGTTGCAATCCAAGTAATTGTATTATCAACCGTCACACTTTTCGGATTACTATCAACGCCGGGCTTTTCAATCCAAACCCAAATATCGCCTGCGGTAGCGACAGTAATTGCTACCGTCCATGAAGTTTCTCCGCCTGTCAATTCTCCTCTTGTAACTACGCCGCTCCCATTAGTAATTTTAATATGATCTGCTGTTAGTCCTGAAATAGAATGACTGAACTCAAAATTGATCGCCGTTGAGTATAAAGCGTTATTTACAGTTGAAGTATATGTAATATCACGTTTAAAATGCACGCCGGGAACTAAACCTGATGTACCAATAATATTTGATAATGTCATTTCATTTCCTGAAATACTAAAGGTTGCGGATCCAACTGTATCGCCGTTTAATGAAATAGTAATTATATTTTTATCTGCCGATATTTTTAAACCAGAGTAACCTGCCGCTGTAATGAAATCGCAGTTTTCTAAGAATTCATACATAAAAGGAGCCGCTTCATTGCTTCCTAAATGCCATCTGCCAACTAACTCTGCCGGAAGGGTTTTGAATACTTCAACAGTCTTTGAACCGCTTTCAATACCTGATTTATTAATTGAGACTGATACATCACCGCCGCTTACAATATTAACTGCCAAAGACCAAGATGTTCCCGAGCCTGTTAAAGCTCCGGTTGTTAGAAATCCTGTCTCATTAGTTATTGAAATATTATTTGCGGTTAAACCTGATACAGAGGCGCTGAAAGTAAAATCAATAGCAGTTGTATTTTTAGTGTCATTAGCCGTTGCAGTCCAAGTAATATCGTTAGGTGTAATTGTATCCTTAGATGGAGTTTCATCATCAACACATCCGGTCATAATCAAGGTAAAAAGAAAACTAATAACTATAACCATTGTCATTATTTTGTTGGTAATAATATTTTTCATGTTTCGCTCCTTCAATCTTTTCTTTCTATCTTAATGACCTTCGCGTCTGTCATTTCCAGGAATGTGTCAACTTTTTCAATTTCGACATACACAGTGACATTTACAATAGTTCCTATTTCATGTCTAAAAGGAGCTAACAACCTGAAACCGTGCATTACACTTATGCCACTCAAATAAAGAGCATTTCCCTTTGCCTGCCACACTACCGCATCCATGACATACCGTTCGCCGACCTTCAATGATTTGTTATCCGCGTTAAAAGCATAGATGTACGGTTCAATAACTGTATATTCAGCCCCGTCCAGCACACGAGTTTCCTGTGTAAAAACTCCTGTCGTGATAACAACTAACATCAAAAAACTAATTACAAAAACTCTCATATCTTCACTCCTATTATTTTTATTTCAGTTGTTTTTCTTCTCTCAATAATGAATATGCGTTATCTACAACAGCCGACACACCTGTCACCTTCTGCATGGCAACAAGATTTTGAAGATAGTCTTTAAGATTGATTTTTGTTTCTGGGGACATTAAAGAAAAATTTTGTTTCAGAATTTCTAAACCTGAAGAGTCGTCTTGGGGTAAATCCGCACCGCCTTCCACGCTACACAACATAGTAAGTATAATACACTACTTAGTAGGCATATGTCAAGTTTTGGTTATTTATAAATTAACTAACAGATTAGATTTAAAAACAATCTCAGCCTTGAAAATTTGCTTTTGCTCTGATAATCTGAGTTGAATGGATAAAAAAATAGGTGAACGCCTTGCTGAATTGAGGTCTGCTTTGGGTCTGAATCAGGAAGAATTCGCCAAGAAAATAAAAGTTTCAAAAGGATATATCCCTTCTTTAGAGAATGCGCAGCGTAAACTTAACC
>Ga0209755_10007350_pt1 | contig 11947 bp, 12 predicted proteins | sample TergutCo191P1_FD_187301 | JGI IMG/M metagenome (GOLD analysis project Ga0209755, IMG submission 187301) | Cornitermes sp. P1 segment gut microbial communities from Petit-Saut dam, French Guiana - Co191P1 (SPAdes) (version 2) | ecosystem: Host-associated > Arthropoda: Insects > Digestive system...
GGAGGGAATCGAGATGGCAGGAACCGTATTGCTGGGCATAAGCCGAAACGAGGCGGAACGCGCCCGGCTGGAAAGCGAGTACAAGGCCGAGGTCGATCTGCAAAGCAAGCTGGGCGGCGCGAAACGGGAAGGCAGACAGGAAGAACGCATGGAGGTCTTGGATTTTATCGCCAAGGGCTACACGACGGAAGACATTCGGCGAGAGCTTGCCGCCCGTGGCTGAACTGTAATAGTCAATTTTCACCCGAACTCTGCCTGAGCGTCGGTACCGTGGGGAACTACGTCTCGAACATCTATTTCAAGACGGAAACCGACGACAGGCAGGAGCTTATGAAGCTGTAAGCTGGGATACCGCCTAAACCGTCCAACCTGGCCGCGCCGTTACACCCTCGCACGTTGCCATGTTTGCAAGCCATATGTTTTGGTGTTATGCTTTGAGCAAGGAGATGCCCCTACCATGAAATCAAGGCTGGATCCGGACGTTCAGAAACAAGTGGACAAAATGGTAAGAAATATGCCGGAAAGGAACCTTTACGCGTTGCGGCCATTGATGGACGTATTGGCGAGTGAGCCAGCGGGAATCGAAGACTGTCTTTCGGACGAGGAAATGGAAGCGTTGATGCAATCGCGCGAACGATGGGCGGCGGAACCGGAAAGCTTTCTGTCGGTGGATGAATACGCCCAAAGCAGAGGGTTGCAAATAGGATGAGCCGGGGAGCCCGTAACATTTTTTGTGTAAAACGCAAAATTCATAACGGGACCCTGTCCCTGTAAATGACGGCGAACTGGTGCATCGCCGAACCCCAGTTCCTTATCGGCATTGCGAACCGCCGCAGGGCGGCCCCAGCCGCGTCCGCGCATGGGGCGAGGTGGATTTCCCTGGGTTTTGCAACGGTGCCGGTCACCGGTCTTCAACCGAACTCAACCTTGCCCGGCTCAGCCGTTTAGCTTTGCCCGAAGCTCCACGATCTCCGCGCGAAGCCGTTCGACTTCCGCCTGCCATATCATGCGTTCCTGCTTTCTTGCGTTGCTCAGCGCGTTGGCCTCGTCCTCGCTGGCGCGTTGCCGCAGCCGCTCAAGCTCCCGAAACTCCGGCGATGCCGCTATCTGGTTGTATGCGTCGATCATCTGTTCCATCTCAGGTACCTCCGTCGCCTTTATTTTTTATGAGCCGTTCAATTGCTTTTGAGCGTTCCCCGTCGTTTGCCGAAGGGTAGGTTATTCCGGCGGCGGTATCATACATTGCTATTCTCTGCACCAGCCCGAAAACCCTTTCAAAATTTTCCGTGTCCACGTTCAGCATAATCGCCGCAGGTTTCCCGTTGTTGGTAAGCACTGCCTTGCCGTCGCGGGCAAGCTTGGACAGGGCGATTTTGGGGGCTTTGCTAAATTCGCGTATCGTCAGAAACTCCATAACGCACCTTCCTATCCCGACTTATTTGTCATTGAAATGGTGTTACATCGTCGGACAATTGTCAAGGAGGGTCGTGGAGTACCGGCCACCGACACCTTTTTCCCGCCGGGACAGGGCAGGGAAGATCGTCTCCGGAACGCAAATGTAGCGTTCCGGCGCGGCCCTTCCTTGCTTTTTTCCGCCGTTTTTGCGATATTGTATTCGTGCATGGATAAGTCCATTTCAAACAAAACGGAAACCGCGAAAGGGGCTTGGACGTTGCCCGCCACGGAAAAACGCAAAGGTGGAGCCTGATGTCAGACCAGATCATACCGATAGACCATATCCTTCCCCCAAAGCTGCCCCTTGTGGCGCTTATGGGCCGCCCGATCTTCCCGGGCATTTTCACCCCGATCATGATAGGAAACCCGGCCGACGTAAAGGTCGTGGAGGACGTCGTGGCGGGAACCGGCATAGTGGGGCTCGTGATGCTCCGCAACGACGCGGACGCGCCTTCAATCGACGACCTCTACAAAATAGGCACCGTGGCGAAGATCGTCAAGAAGATCAACCTCCCGGACGGCGGGATGAACATCTTCATATCAACGTTGCGCCGCTTCCGAATAAAGAAGACCCTGCACGCCAGCAACCCCATAGTCGCCGCGGTGGAGTACCTGGAGGACGAGGAGGACGGCACGAGCGAGGTGAAGGCCCTCACCCGCGCGCTCATTTCCGAGATGAAGCAGATTTCCGAAAACAACCCGCTGTTTTCCGAGGAAATGCGCCTGAACATGATCAACATCGACCACCCGGGCAAGATCGCGGACTTCATCGCCAGCATCCTGAACATCGACAAGGCCGACCAGCAGAAGGTGCTGGAAATCGTGAACGTCCGAAAGCGCATGGAGCAGGTTCTGGTGTACATCAAGAAGGAGCAGGAGCTGCTTCGCATCCAGAAGAAAATCCAGCGCGAGATAAACGAGAAAATCGAGAAGTCCCAGCGCGAGTACTTCCTCAAGGAGGAGCTCAAGGCCATCAAGGGCGAGCTTGGTATGACGACCGACGCGAAAAGCTCGGACCACCAGCGCTTCCGGGAAAAGATCGATTCGTTCGGCTTCGAGGGCGAGGTGAAGGAATCGGTGGAGCAGGAGCTGGAAAAGTTCAGCCTCATGGAGCCGAACTCCGCCGAGTTCATCGTGACCCGGAACTACCTGGACATGATCGTAAGCCTGCCCTGGAACGATCCGGAGCCGGAAAGCTTCAGCATGAAAAACGCGCGGGAGGTTCTGGAGGCCGACCACTACGGGCTTAGGGACGTGAAAAACCGCATAGTGGAATACCTTGCGGTGCTGAAGCTGCGCGGCTCCTACGCCAAGGGCAGGGCCTCCGCCGACGCGGAAACCGGCGAGGCCGCAGTTCCCCCCGGTTCCATCGTGTGTCTTGTGGGCCCCCCCGGGGTGGGCAAGACCTCGGTGGGCCGCTCGATTGCCCGCGCGCTTGGCAGGAGGTTTTTCCGCTTCTCGGTGGGCGGCATGAGGGACGAGGCCGAGATCAAGGGCCACCGCCGCACCTACATAGGCTCCATGCCGGGCAAGATCATACAGGGGCTTAAAATCGTAAAGACCAGAAACCCGGTTTTCATGATCGACGAAATCGACAAGATGGGGGCGAGCTTCCAGGGGGATCCCGCCAGCGCGCTTCTTGAGGTGCTGGATCCGGAACAGAACTCGTCGTTCAGGGACCACTACCTCGATCTTCCCTTTGACATATCCGGCATTTTCTTTATAGTCACCGCGAACACGCTGGACACCATTCCGGCCCCGCTTCTGGACCGCATGGAGGTGATCCAGCTTCCCGGCTACATCGACGCGGAAAAGCTGGAGATTGCCAGGCGCTACCTGATTCCCAAAAGCCTGGAGAAAAACGGTCTGCGCAAAAAGCAGGCGGGGTACACCAAGGACAGCCTTCTGCACATCGCCAACGCCTACGCGCGCGAGGCCGGGGTAAGGAACTTCGAAAAAAACCTTGACAAAATCCACCGCAAGCTTGCCAAGCAAATCGTGGAAAGCGCCGAAGGGGGAGGGGGGGGGGGGGGGGGGAGCTTCCGATCCGTTTTCCCGGGAGCGGTTTGCCGTCGACAAAAAGCTTGTCGAAAAATACCTTGGCAAGCCGGTCTTTCCTGAAGGCGCAGTCAAGAAGGCGAGCTTCCCGGGAATGTCCGTGGGGCTTGCCTGGACGAGCATGGGCGGCGACACTCTGGTGATAGAGGCCACCTCGGTGCCAGGCAAGGAGGGGCTTACCCTTACCGGCAACATGGGCGAGACCATGAAGGAGAGCGCCGCAATCGCGATGACCGTGGCGCGCAAGCTCGCGGTCGAGCGCTACCGGCTTGACGTGGAGTGGTTCGACCGCAACCACGTCCATCTGCACATTCCCGAGGGGGCCACCCCCAAGGACGGCCCCTCGGCCGGAATCACCATGGCGACGGCCCTGCTTTCCCTTATGCGCGGCAAGACGGTGACCGACAGGCTTGCCATGACCGGCGAGCTTTCCCTTACCGGGAGCGTGCTCCCCATAGGCGGCCTGAAGGAAAAGGCCATCGCCGCCCGGCGGAACAAGGCAAGGCACGTAATCATCCCCAGGCAGAACGGCCGCGACCTGGACGAGATTCCCGACTACGTGAAAAAAGGCATGGAGTTCCACCCTGTGGACCGCTTCGAGGAAGTGCTCGAGCTTGCTCTGCCGGACTGAAGCATGGCGGTTTTATGCATAAACCGGAATTTTCGATGCTAAAATACGGGAACGGACCGCCTAAATCCGTCCTCCCGTTGACAGGCCAAAAAGCCCGGGCTACGATGGTAGGCCAAGTTTAGTGACAGAATTCTGCCAGATATTTATAGGGGGAACGCGCCGTGCACAGACCAGTGGGGATTTTTTACGCGTATTGGGCCCGGGAGTGGGACGTAGATTTTCTGCCGTTTTTGGACAGGGCGAAGGCCCTCGGCTTCGAGCTGCTGGAGCTTCACGCGGCGGTGCTTGAAGGCAGGGACGCTTCCTACCGCCTCAAAATCCGCGAGCGGGCACAGAAGCTGGGACTCGCCCTGTCGTACGGCATGGGCCTGGACAAAAGCCACGACCTTTCCTCCATGGACGAAACCGTCCGCCTGCGGGGGGTGGCCTATATGAAGCGCATAATCAAGGCCGTCGCCGAAACCGGCGGCTGCGGGCTGCCCCCCATGATCGGCGGCACCGTGCACGGCTACTGGCCCGCCGTCTTCCCGGAAGGGGCGCAGAGCAAGCTGCCTATGCTGGCACAAAGCCTGAAAAGCATGGCCGAGCTTGCCCCCTTCGCCGAGGAGCTCGGCGTGAAGCTCAACGTGGAAGTGATAAACCGCTTCGAGCAGTTCCTTGTGAACACCTGCGGGGAGGCCCTGGCCTACGTGGAAAAGGTTGACAGCCCCGCCTGCAATATCCTGCTGGATACCTTCCATATGAATATCGAGGAGGACTCCATCGGCGGGGCGATCCGCGCCGCCGGAAAGCGCCTGGCGTCGCTCCACCTTGGCGAGCCTAACCGCAGGCCGCCGGGCCTCGGCCGCATGCCCTGGGGCGAGGTGAAAGCCGCCCTGGACGACATCGGCTACTCCGGCCCGCTTGTAATGGAGCCGTTCGTCGTGCCCGGCGGCTCGGTCGGCAGGTCCATAGGCGTGTGGAGGGAAATCGGGAAGGAGGCGGAGCTGGACGAGCTTGCCGAAAAATCCGCCATTTTTGTGAAAGAAAACCTGCGATAGGCCGCCCTAAAGGCCGGTTTTCCGCCCGTCGTTCAGTTTCTGCCTATTGACAGGCCCACAGGCTTTCGGATAGAGTGGTAGGCCAGACGGGGGTGAGCTTGCGGAGGTTTCAGGCGGTTCGGTTATGAGCGGATTACTTGTTCAAATGGAAGGGATACAAAAAAGCTTCCCCGGCGTGCACGCCCTTGACGACTGCCGCTTCGCCCTGGCCTACGGCGAGGTCCACGGCCTTGTCGGGGAGAACGGCGCGGGCAAGTCCACAATGATGAAAATCCTTGCCGGCATCCACCGGAAGGACGCGGGCGAGGTCAGGCTTCGCGGCGAAAAGGTCGAAATCCAGAACACGCGGCAGGCCCTGGACGGCGGGATAAGCATCATCCACCAGGAGCTGAACCTCATGAAGCACCTCAGCGCCGCCCAGAACATCTTCATAGGCCGCGAGCGCAAAAAGTCGATCCCGTTTCTGGTGGACGACAGGGAAATAAACCGCAAGGCCGGGGAGCTTTTCCGGCTCATCGATCTCGATCTTGACCCGCGCGCGCAGGTGTCGTCGCTTACCGTGGCACAGCAGCAGATGATCGAGATAGCCAAGGCGATTTCCTTCAACATGGACGTGCTCATCATGGACGAGCCCACCTCGGCGCTCAGCGATTCCGAAATCGAGAAACTGTTCAACGTGATAAGAAACCTTCGCGGCCAGGGCAAGGGCATAGTGTACATCTCGCACCGCATGGACGAGCTGCGACAAATCTGCGACCGCATTACCGTAATGCGCGACGGCCGCTACATAGACACGTCTTTGATGACGGAAATCACCACGGACAAAATAATCGCCCAGATGGTCGGCAGGGAGATTTTCGAGGGACGGCAGGCCCGGGCGGACTCCTCGCGGAACGAAACCGTTCTCGAGGTAAGAAACCTGCGAAGGGGACGCATGGTAAAGGACGTTTCCTTCGAGCTTCGCCGGGGCGAGATACTCGGCTTCGCCGGCCTCATGGGCGCGGGCAGGACCGAAACCATGCGCCTGATTTTCGGGGCGGACCAGATGGAGGCCGGCGAGATTTTTGTCAACGGAAAAAAGGTTTCCATAAAAAAGACCAAGGACGCGGTGGAAAACGGAATCGGGTATCTGTCCGAGGACCGCAAGCGCTACGGCCTTGCCCTGAACATGACCGTAAAGGAAAACACCGTAATGGCCTCCCTGGGCAAGTTCCTGAAGGTTCTCGGCGTGCTGGACGAAAAAAAGCAGAGAAGCGCGACCGACGAATACGTGCGCCGGCTTAAGACCAAGACCCCGAGCATAGAGCAGCTTGCCAAAAACCTTTCCGGCGGCAACCAGCAAAAGGTTGTCGTGGGCAAGTGGCTAGTAAGGGACAGCGACATCCTTATTTTCGACGAACCCACCAGGGGAATAGACGTGGGCGCGAAAAGCGAAATCTACAAGCTTCTCAACGAGCTGGCCGAACAGGGAAAATCGATAATAATGGTTTCCTCCGAGCTTCCTGAAATCCTGCGCATGAGCCACCGCGTGGTGGTGATGTGCGAGGGCAGGATAACCGCGACTCTGAACGCGGATGAAAGCAGCCAGGAAAAAATCATGCACTACGCCACCATGCGAGACGCGCCGCTTAAGGCGGCCTCATAGAGAAAACACACACAAGGAGCGCGGGAAGGAAACGTATATGACAAAAAAACTGCAGTTACACAAACGGGTGGACTCGAGGGCGATGCAGACGATTCTTGCATTTTCGAGCCTTATCATCCTCTTTCTGATTTTTACCATCGCGTCCCCGTTTTTCCTTACCAGGCCCAACATGATCAACATTCTGAACATGACGGCGGTAAACGGGATTCTTGCCGTGGGCATCACCTTCATCATCATAAGCGGGGGCATCGATCTTTCGGTGGGCACCGTGATGATTTTCGGCTCCGTAATGGTCGGGGTTTCGCTGACCAACCTGGGGCTTCCGATTCCCGTGGGCATCGTGGTGGGGATTCTTGCGGGGGCGCTTTGCGGTTTCGTAAACGGCCTTAACGTGTCCTATCTTAAGCTGCCGCCTTTCATAGCCACGCTTGGCATGATGAACATTTCAAGGGGGCTGAACCTCGTGATAACCGGCGCGAGGCCGATCCACTTTTCCGAGACCCCTTCTTTTATCAGGCTTGCCACCTTTCCCGTTTTGGGGATTCCGATGGGGGCGCTTATCTTTTTCGCCTGCGCGGGCCTTGCCGCGTTCGTGCTTTCCAAGACCATAATCGGCCGGTACTGCTACGCCATAGGCTCGAACGAGGAGGCGGCAAGGCTTTCCGGCATCAGCACGAGCAGGTGGAAGGTGGGCATCTACTCGATAGCCGGCTTTTTCTGCGGCGTCGCCGGCGTGGTGATAGCCAGCCGCGTAGCCTCGGCGCAGCCCTCGCTGGGCCCCGGCTTCGAGCTGGACGCGATTGCCGCGGCGGTCATAGGCGGGGCCTCCCTTTCCGGCGGGCAGGGGCGCATTTTGGGAACCGTGATAGGCGCGTTTATCATAACGGTGCTTACCAACGGGCTTAGGATAATGGCCGTTCCGCAGCAGTGGCAGATGGTCATTACCGGCATAATCATCCTTGGCGCGGTGTATCTGGACATAGTGCGCCGAAGGGAGAAATAGGGGAACATCGGCAACGTTGTTGCCGGTTATTATAAAAACGCGGACGTCGTCCGCAAAAAGTCTGTAGGAGGATCGAGTTATGAAAAAATTGGTATTGTTGGCCGTGCTTGCGAGCGTGGTCGCGGCGGGAGTGTTCGCCGGAGGCCGGCGGGACGCGGAGGGCGTCCACATCGAGGTGGTTTCCAAAGGGTTTCTGCACGAGTTTTGGCAGAACGTCTACATAGGGTCGCGCCAGGCGGCCGACGCCCTTGGTATCACCATAAACTTCGTGGGCCCGGAAAGCGAGTCCATGATTGCCGAGCAGAACGACATGTTCGAAATGGCGCTGGTAAGGAACCCTTCCGCCATAGCTTTCGCCGCGCTCGACGCGGTGGCGCAGGAGCCCCTCGTAGCCAGGGCGACCGCACAGGGAATTCCCGTGGTAATGTTCGACGCAACGGTTACCCCCGACACCCACGTGCGCAGCTTCGTGGCCACGAACAGCCTGGAAGCCGGCTCGCAGGCCGCCACCAGGATGAACTCGGCCCTCGGCGGCCAGGGCGGCAGGGTCGCCATTATCGCCAGCGACATGACCAACACCACGCAGATTGAAAGGCGCGACGGCTTCATCAACGCGGTAAGGGAAAGGTATCCCAACATAGAGATCGTGACCGTGGTTTACGGCATCGATCCCTTCGTGGCCGAGGCCGAAGTCACCGCCGTTCTTCTTGCGAACCCCGACCTCGCCGGCTTCTACGCCTGCAACGAAGGCACCGCGATTGGCCTTGCCAACGCCCTTAGGAACACCGGCAGGGTAGGCCAGGTCGTGGGCATCGGCTTCGACTCCGGCGCGGTCCAGCTTGCGGCGATCAGGGAAGGCGTGCTTTACGGCGCCATCCAGCAGAACCCCAGGCTTATCGGCTACCAGGCGATAAGAATGGCATACGACGCCTACAGGGGAAGAAGCGTTCCCAGGATTATCGACACGGGCATCGTTTGGGCCTATGCCGGCAACCTGGACAGCCCCGAGGTACAGGCGGTTATCTACCAGTAGTTTTATCGCGGCAAAGCAGCGCCGGGCCAGCCCCGGCGCTGCTTTTTAGTGGACAATGGGCCGGCCCGAAAGCCCGCGCCGCCGGGCCGGCCTCCAATCTGAATCGACAATACAATCGGCAAAATCTTGCAGGAGGACGAAAATGGATATATCTTCAAGGCTGAAACTCAACAACGGGATCGGGGTTCCCTACCTCGGGTTTGGCACGTTTATGTTGGCGGACGGCGAGGAAGCCTACAACGCCGTCAAATGGGCGCTCGAGGCCAGCTACAGGCACATCGACACGGCCACCATCTACGGAAACGAAACCAGCGTGGGCAAGGCGATAAAGGACAGCGGAATTGCGAGAAAGGACCTTTTTGTGACGACGAAGCTGTGGAACGAGGACATGCGGCAGGACAACCAGCTTAACGCAATCGACGACAGCCTCGGCCGGCTCGGCCTGGACTACGTCGATCTTTACCTCATACACTGGCCGGTGGAAGGCAAGTACGTCGAGTCGTGGAAAAAGATGGAGGAGATATACAAAAGCGGCAAGGCCAAGGCGGTGGGGGTGAGCAACTTCAACATCCGCCACGTGGAGGCGGTCATGGCGGTTTCCGATCTGGTGCCGGCCGTAAACCAGTGCGAGTGCTCGCCCGAGCTCTCCCAGACGGAGCTTGTGGACTACTGCGCGCAAAAGGGCATCGCCTTCGAGCCGTGGGCCCCCCTTGGAAAGGGAGAAACCCTGAAGGTTCCGGCGGTTGTGGCGATGGCAGAAAAGTACGGCAAGACTCCGGCGCAGATAGTGCTTCGCTGGGGGCTCCAAAGGGGCTTTTTCAACATTCCAAAGTCGGCAAACAAGGCCAGGATAGAGGAAAACGCCAAAATATTCGACTTCGAGCTTTCCGGCGAGGACCACAAGGCCCTGTTTGCGCTGAACGCGGACAGGCGCTACGGCCCGGATCCCGAAACGTTCGACTTTTAGGCGAAACGGCAGGCAGACCGTGAAAATACTTGTTACTCCCACTTCGTTTAAGCCGGACGGCGAAAATCCGGCGATGGAAAAGCTTAAGGCCTTTGCCGATACCCTGGTTTTCAACCCGACCGGAAAGCCGCTGGACGAGGACGGGCTTATCCCCCTGCTTGACGGCTGCGACGGCTGCATAGCGGGGCTGGACCGGTTTACCGCAAGGGCAATCGAAAGCGCCCCGAAGCTGAAAGTGGTTTCCCGCTACGGCATAGGCGTGGACAGGGTTGACCTTGCCGCCGCAAAGGCCGGGAACGTCGTGGTGTGCAACACCCCCGGCGCGAATTCCCAGGCCGTCGCAGACCTCGCCTTCGGCCTGTTTCTTGCCCTGGCCCGCAGGATACACGTTCTGGACGGCAAGACAAGGGAGGGCCTGTGGCCGAGGTCGAACGGCACGGAGCTTTACGGCAAGACCATGGGCCTGCTTGGGCTTGGCGCGATAGGCAGGGCGGTGGCCCGGCGCGCGTCCGGCTTTTCCATGAAGGTTATGGCCTACGACCCGTTTATCGACCTTGAGTACGCAAAGGCGAACGGCATCGACGCGGCGGATTTCGACGCGGTGGTGCGCGGGGCCGACTTTCTCAGCCTCCACCTTCCGCTGACCGACGAAACCAGGCACGTGGTTTCGGCCGGCGTGATGAGGTCCATGAAAAAAGGGGCCTTCATCGTAAACACCTCCCGGGGGGGGCTTATAGACGAGGAAGCGGCCTGCGGGCTTCTCAAGGAGGGGCACCTTGGCGGGCTTGGGCTGGACGTCTACGAGGCGGAGCCCCCCGGAGGCTCCCCGCTTTTCGCCCTTGAAAACGTGGTCGTAACCCCGCACACCGCCGCCCACACGATCGAGGCGACGCAGGCCATGGCGGACATGTCGGTGCAGAACCTTATCGACGTGCTTTCCGGCAGGCCCTGCAGCCACGCCGTATGATAGCCGCGGTTCTGGGGGACGTTTCCCCCGACGGGCTTGGTTTTTGTCAAAGCCACGAGCACATATACATGCGCCCCTGCCCCGCGCAGACCGGCGAGGCGATAGACGACCTTGAAAAAAGCCGCGCGGAGCTGGAGCTTTTCAGAAGCTGCGGCGGCCGCGCCGTCGTCGATGCCCAGCCCATAGGAACGGGCAGGGACGCCGGGGCCCTTGCGAAGCTCTCGCGGGAAAGCGGCGTGCACGTCGTGGCTTCCACCGGCTTCCACAAGCTAAGCTACTACCCGGCGGACCACTGGGTGTTTTCCGCCGCCGAGAAAGAGCTCGCCGGCCTGTTTGTCCGCGAGCTTGTTTCCGGAATGTACCTTGACGGCGACTTCGGCTTTCCGGCCGAAGCTTCCGGCTTTCGCGCGGGCCAGATAAAAACCGCGCTGGACGCGGAGGGCCTCAGCCCGCCTTACCTGAAGCTGTTTGTGGCCGCCGCCGCAGCAGCAAGGGAAACCGGCAGCCCGATAATGACGCACATCGAAAAGGGTTCGGACCCATTAAAGCTTGCCGCCTTTCTCCGGGACCAAGGAGTCCCCCCGGAGCGGCTTGTCTTCTGCCACCTTGACAGGGCGGTTCGCGATCTTGGGGTCCACAAGGAGCTTTGCCGCATGGGGGTAAACCTGGAGTACGACACGGTGGGCCGCCCGAAATACCACGACGACGAAAGGGAGCTGGAAATCGTGGCGGAGATGCTGGCGGCGGGCCACGGGGAGCGTCTGCTTTTTGGCCTGGACACCACGCGGGCGCGCCTGCAAAGCTACGGCGGCGTTCCCGGCCTTTGCCATATCCTGAAAAGCTTCGTCCCGTTCATGCTGAAAAACGGAGTGGGCGAGGCCGACGCGCGCAGGTTCTTCGTGGAAAACCCGGCGCGGGTTTTTTCCCGGCGGTAAATTTCGACAACGGCATTAGGAGGCGGGATTGCAAAACGACGGCGACACCGTAGCAAAGGCGAAGCTTGCGCTGCTTGCCATGCAGCGCCATTCGTGGGAACAGGGAACCGCGATGCAGGCCTTTCTTGAACAGGGCGACATGCGGACCGTGGTTCTGATGGCAAAGGAGGCGGTTTCCCGAAAGCTGGCCGATGGGGGGCCCGGCAACATCGG
>Ga0209755_10007351_pt1 | contig 11945 bp, 8 predicted proteins | sample TergutCo191P1_FD_187301 | JGI IMG/M metagenome (GOLD analysis project Ga0209755, IMG submission 187301) | Cornitermes sp. P1 segment gut microbial communities from Petit-Saut dam, French Guiana - Co191P1 (SPAdes) (version 2) | ecosystem: Host-associated > Arthropoda: Insects > Digestive system >...
CAGTCGATTTTGCCCATTGCCGCTTTCCTTTTTGGTCGTAACATTGGTAATAAAAAACCTGCTGACCAGACGGAACAGTCCTCTTAAAAAGCGTAAAAGTAGCCTTATTCCTCATAAAACCTCTTTTTTAGAATAGTGCTGTCATAACTGCACACATTCTAAATTCATAAAAATTGGTTAGATAGAACCAGCAACGCTAATTCTTTATAGGATATAGACTTACACAGATTTTATTATATGTGTCCTAGACTTAAGTCTAGGTATGTGTAACAAACAATAATAAATGAACCGGAGTTCCTGGTGTAAATGAACCATTAACTAATGGAAATTGTTCGCCTGTTTCAATTAATTCAATAAAATGTACATTTTCATTCCATCCAAATATCCCATAGATAACAGCACCTATATCCCAAGGTAGGTAATTTAAGCTTTTTATTGTATCAAAAATAATGCTATCAGACCAGTAATATCCTCTTTCATACGAAAACTCATAGTATGTATAAGTAACACCACGATAGTACATTGGTATCATAATTGAAGTTACAGATGAATTCTCTAATTTAATCATTACATAAGGATTTCCTTCTGCAACAAGAACATATCGATTATTGTCATTATCATCAAATAAAGAATCTTTATAGCCTGCGAGTAAAGTAATATAATACTCACCAAAAGGAAGTAACATACTCAATGAATTTTCTGTACTATCCACAGAAGCATAAAAATATTCATCAGGTACATATTCCCACTCCCAAAATGGTACATCAGGGTCTCCTTCTATAAAATAACCCATTTTCAGGAATATGGCTGTATAATGAGTTATCGAATCATATAATTTATGAGTTGCATAGCCATCTGGTGTTCTAATGCCTTCTATACCACGCATCATTGTAGGCCTTAACAAAATATTAATTACACCAAATTCATCAGTAACTATTGAGTTTCTGACAACAATAATTGTATAGGTTTTTATTGTATTGTCAGGAGCAGTAACTTTTATACTAATTATTACAGGTTTATCTTCTGTAAGGGAAACCCCATTTTTTCCGTACTCTGCTTCCGGCGGATCAAATGTTAGCGTATTATAGCCTTCCAGCGCTTCAGCTGTAAAAGATATTTTTTCAATATCGTTTGGGAGGCTTAAGTCATAATTAGTAATAGCTATGTCAAAAATGGGATTTAACGTTCCATCAGACGGATTAAGAGATTTTAAACCTAAATTGTAGATTGTGGGTATATGACCTGGTTCATTATCACATGATCCAAGAATTAAAAAAAACATACACAATACCATCAGAATAATATTTTTTTTCATTTCAAGCCTCCTATTAATATCTTTTTAGTCATCATTCATTTTATATACAACCAAATTTAAAATTCGTTAATATACCAATCCTATCTTGGGATATTGTTAAAAATGGCGTATAACATATTTTTGTAAAAGCCGCCCGTCAGGGCGGTGTACTTTTACCGTTGTTTTACGCTAGTATCTGATGCCTGACATGGGCATCCATCTGAATTGGACTTTGTCTGTTCTGAAAACCGTGAGCGATGCGTCGTTATTGAGCAGTAACCCCATGTTTATTTGGTTTAGACTGCCGTTGTTTTCAAGGTCCTTCCAGCTTAGCCGCGGAAAAAATCCAAACGGATACTGGTTGATTTCTGTGATTCCATGCTCAGAATGGAAATCCGGCGTTTCGATTGCCTTTATTTCGCACGCGGCCGCGGCTTTAACAATTTCCTGCTGCTGCCAGGCTGTAATGTCCGGCTGTGCGCTGCCGAAACGGTCGATAGCTACCGGTGTACCGGTACATCCGATGAAAATCGCTCCTATTGCTGCCAGAGCAATAATTGTTATTTTCGTTTTCATTTTAGCCTCCTGTATTTCCTTCAAATATCACTTCTTGTTATCATGCGCTAATTATTCTATGCAAAATACTGATAAAATATTTTCAATAAAAAAATTAATATTAAAAATATTTAGCCGGATATTTATATATATTGTTTATACAAAAGAGTCATTTTGGCCTTAAAAAGTAATTTTAAAAGAGTTATATTATTAATTGGAAAAAGGCAATAGAGTTAAACCCAAATCTGACAGACTTAGAATCAGAATTAAGCGAATGGTATCGGCTGGGAATTCTTTTTCTTTATATCGGCGATGTAGAGAGAGCGGACGCGAGTTTTTCACAAATGCGTTATTTGATGAGAAAAATGCGGGAAATTGATGTGTTGGATTTTGCTTGAGTGTAATATTTGTAGTATTATTTATAAAAATAGCATTATATTATGATTGTTTTTTTATTAATATAGAGCCTTAAAATCAGATTTCTTAAAAAAAATAAAATATTTTTGCATATAAATAATATGAATTATAATGAAGAAGAAAAAATTAGTAATAAATTTTTCCCCTTGATACTTCTGAACAATTTATTTATAATGGATTTATTAAACAAAAAAAATAAGTTATTAAAAAAGCAGAGGTTTATTATGCATCGGCTACTGTTATTATTATCCAGGTACTTTCCTGGTTTACGTTTTTTTCATGAAAGCAATGTTAATGGCGCTGATATACTTCTTTTTGCTCATGAAGCCGGCGGGGTATGGTCTCTTGATTTAAAGGAAATGCCGAAGAGCGATCAATACAAGCATCTTTTTCATAAAGATTTTTCCGCGCAATGGGATGAAAAAAAAGCAATCGCTGAATATGGAAAACCGGATATAATAAAATTTTGTATTGATATAGATAATGAGAAATTTTGGAATGAATTTAGCATTCTATATAGTGGAATAAAATTCAGCTTTGATAAAGGCAAAGTCCGTGATTTGTTTTTACAAAAATTGAAAATGGGCGATAAAAAAGATATGCCAATATATTTGTTAAAAAGTTTTGATGAGCTTGGATTAAATAAGACTGCAAGAAATATTTATAAAGCGTTTTTAGTCGAAGGTTATAAAATTTATACACATCTAAGCTGGGGAGTTAATAAACTGGGTGCTTCCGGCGATATTACATTTGAAGAATATCTTGAAGCCGGGATGAAGCACATGGATAGTATTACGAAAACCGAAATTGCGGTATTCAGCGAGAAAGATAAAGAGCAGCAAAAGTATTTTTATTATATTGTAAATAATGAATGGCCCGAAAAGAATAAATTTCAGGATGAATTACAGGATAACTGGGAACGGGATCGGGCCGAATTTGCGCAGGAAATTTTAGAAATGGTTCCGAAAGGAACTTCAAAATATATTCCAAAAACAGAAGCTGATTTTATTAAACAGCTAAAAAGCGGGATCGGAGCGTTTAATAACAGAGATCATAATATAGTTTCATTGCCGCTTTCCGATAATGATATGCAGAACTTAAGAAATTATCTGGAAATGATTAAAAATTACGGCGGATATACGCCTGCTGATTTCTTCGATACTAAAAAATCAACCAGGGAAAAAGTTGATTTTTTAATGGATCAGGTATTAAAAACTTCGATAGGTTGTCCATTCTCGGAAGAACAGCGAAAAACAATAAATGAATGGCAGGATTCATTATCTTTTGATATATCGTTAAATACGCCGGTCTATGATAATGATAATCAACAATCTACAACTCTTGGCGATTTTCTTGAAGGCCATAATTTTAATACTGATACAGTAGAAGAATTGTTGGACAAATCTATATGTAATATAAAAGAATTCTTTTCTGTAAAACACAGAGAAGGCGAAAATAAAACAACGTCAAAGCATAGAATTATAAATCAATTCTTGCCAAAACTTGATGAATTTTTTAATATATTTATTTTTTCTCCCGGTATTAATATTTTACCTGGTACGCAAGACTATCAAAATTTAAAGAATATATATTTTGCTGAAATATATGCAATCATTGATGATGAAAGAAAATATTATAAAACTCACCATAAAACAAACAGGAGAATACCATGAAATACAATCAAATAGCGGTAATACGCAATAAATTCGAAGTTTCCTATAAGGATATTGCTCAATACAATAACAATCACAAAAGCGAAATAGAACAGATTGATAAAATATTCAATCTCAAAGACACTAGTGATAAGGAAAAGACTCTTGCGCTTTTATATATACTTTCTTTGGGAGAAGATGATGCTGCTATCAGCGAGTATCGAAGAGAATCAGGTTTTGCAAGAGATGAATATAATGCTTCAGATCTATTGGAACGATATAAAGATCTGTTGATCGCATCCTTAATTTTCAATGAAGGCTTTTACGCAATGGCGGAAAATTACAGAGGGATCGTAGGAGCCGGTCTTGGGATAGGAGTGATAAATAAAGAATCTTCCTATGAAATAGAAATCGCTGAGCAGGAAATACAATTGACGGATGGCTATGAAGAAGAAATGCCTTTTCATAAAAATGTTCCTGTTAAAGTAAAAAACTTTATAGATACTTCAATAAAAGCTGTATCAGAAACAGTTAATAACGTAATAGAAAATGTTAAAAAGGTATTTGATTTTTCTTTTATTATATCGGCACCTGCTTTTGGTGCATCGGCAGATCACAAATTAAAAAAATTTGACAGTTATCATGTAGACGACATTTTTGGTATATATTCCGGAGACTTTCTTTTCTATGGAGACTATCAGGACGAACTTCTTCAGGTGCGATTTCAATTTATTAATAAAAATACCGGAGAAACATTGGATAAAGCGCCATGTTATTTTGATATTGAACTTATTTCAAACGCTGATAATACATCTTGTAATTTAAGATTAGATCAATCTATAAAAGGGGTACCTTCTGTTATTTGTTCGTCTGAGGAATATATTAATTATTCAAAAGGAATTAAGGTTAATGTCTTAATTTATAAAAATTTATGAATGATTTTTTAGTTCCTATTATTGTAGAAGAAAATGTTTCATTATTTCGCGTAGTATTTAACTCTCTAAACTATTCTGAAAGTGAACAAAAAAATACTACAGGTCATGAATCCCTTTGGGATATTCCAAATATTGCTGGGAGTGATAAGAGAAAGGGTGGTTTCACTCAAAATTTTGAGGTAATATATGAAAATATAGAACGTTACCTGACTAATAATTTTAAAAATACAACACCTTCTCAATTTTCTATAAGAATGCCAAAAGAATTAAAAGAAAAATTAAAGCAACATCCTAAGATTAGCGATGAAACTGTATCAATCCTATTAGGCATTTTCTTAGCAGCGGCAAATGAATTGATGAACTGGAAGGTTAGGAATTGCTGGCAGTCAATTACTTCAACAGGCACTTTTGAGAACACAGAACCGATTTCAAATGAAAATCTGCGATTAAAAGAAATTGGTTTATATGAAGATAAATTCAAAAAAGGATTTCTGGAAGACATCGTTAAATTTGAGAGAGAACCGAAAAAGCGGCATCTTTTTATTTATATTAGTAATGATTATTCATTGGAAGAGTATAATTCATCCGAAGGTATTTTCCATGTTAAAGCCTTCTCTCCTCAAAAAAATACATTGTTTGATATTTTAGATTATATTTTTGAGCTACCTTTACTGTTTTCTCTAAATAGCGATAATATGGAACAAGAAAAATATTTTAACGATTTTACAGATAAAACTCATTACATTTGCAAAAAAAATATAATAAACGCGCCGTTTTATCATGATAACCGGTATTCATCGTTTCTGGAAAAAGGATCGTTGTTTATTTATGGACCTTCCGGATGCGGAAAAAGTTTTCTTGCGAAGGAGATCGCGCGCCGTCTTGTTTGGGATAAAAACATATTCGCTCCGGTATGGATTGACATTAACAATGATATATTAACAGAAGCGGGACTTGTGCCTAAAATTATTGATTCAAAAAATGACAATGATTTATTTGGGCTTCCAAATGAGATTCAAGATGAAATTAAACGTTTAATTAATTATATTGACGAAAAATCATTTATTGAAATGATTTCTAATAAGAAGTTTTTATTTATTATTGACGGATTTGATTTGCCGGATCGGCTTCTTGATGATTATATTTTAAAAATGAAAAAATTTATTAAAATAATTGAAAATAAGGGAAGCCGTGTTATTTTTACAAGTACGCAAAAATATGATTATAATTATGATAATTTAAGACCGGAATATATGCCGTCATTTTCAGAAGAAGATGTAAAAATCTTCTGTAAGGAAAATCTATTCGGTAAAAAAGCGGAATCAGAAGACTTTAATGATTTAATTACGCCGGTAATCAAATATTACGGAAATTTTCCGCATCTTTTGGAGATTTTAAGCACGCAGTTAATAAATAATAATTGTAATAATTTATTAAACCAAATTAATATAGAATGTTATGAACATATGGAATTAACTGTCAAAGCGGCAATATGTTACAGAAATATTGTTGAAAATCCGGATCCTCACGGTCAGATAAATGAAAAAATTCAATTTATTCTTTTGTATTTGTTAAATTTTTCATCGGACAGCTTTGTTGAAATAGAAAAAATTAAAAAAGATATTGATGTAATATTATTTGTTAATAAGGAAAATAAAAATGCCGGTGAAATAGAAGAAGTAAATAATAACCTGAAAGATATATTTAACAGCAGTTATTTTCAGCACATATTGGAAATATTGACGAATTTAAAACTAATTTTGCAGAAAGATGAAAAAATAAAAATATATAACAAATTAACTCATAAAATATTAATGTTCGGAGATTTTCCCGCAGTAAACGAAAAAAGAAAAAAACTTGTCTCAGAAAAAAGAATGTTGAATAATATTATTTACCATTATTTAATTTGGAAGGTTGATAATACAGTAAACAAGGATATTCAGGAAAAGCCGTTAAAGTCCATGTTAGAAAATATTAAGAAGGGGCAATATGAAATGGATTTAAAAGGCGAATGTAATATTTTACACGGGATTGCCAGATGGTGTCCAAATGAATATATAGCGGAAATTATAATGGATATATATCCTGAATTAATAATGTATGTAAATAAAAACGGCGAGCCGGAGTTTACCGTTGACAGAAGAGAGCAGACAATTCTGCATTATGCTGCGGCATCAAACAATAACACGCAAATAATCGCACTTATTCTTAAAAAAATAAAAAAATACGGAATAAATGAATATTTATCATATATTAATAAAAATGGAAATAATGTTCTTCATTACGCTGCAGAATTTAATTCCAATCAAAATATCGCCGGCCAATTGCTTTCAAATGAGGAAATGACACAAGACATTATTGATCACAAAAATTCTGAAGGTTTTACGCCTATAATGTATTTCTGCTGGTTTAGTTCTAATATTGAAATAATAGAGAAAATGTTAAAAGGTTTTTATAACAGAGATATATTTTTAAAAAGCGATATTGATATTAAGGCGAATAACAATGTAAATATTTTACATTGTTTATTCGCGCCAAACGGAAAAACGGAATTGATTGAAAAGAAAATCAGGTTAATAAAGCAATATTCCGGTAATAATTTTTTTAAAATGTTTTTTAATGAAAAAGATTCTGACAGACAATGTACGCCTTTTCAATATGCCATTACGCATTTTTTTGATGCGTCTGGTATTTTAGAATTTTTTGTTGAAATAGAGACAGAAATTAATAAATATGATGAAAACGGCTGGACTCCTGTGCATTACGCTGTAATGCTCGGGAATTATGAATTAGTCAGGCGATTGGCGGAGTTAAAAGCGAATTTAAATATATCTGACAAACAGGAATTTACTCCTTTACACTTAGCGGTTGAAACAGGCAAACAATCCGAATTTATTGAATTACTGGCAACACCGGAAAATATTAATAAAAAAACCAATCAGTATTTTTTTCGCTCAACACCGTTACATCTTGCGCTTAATCTTTCTGAGCCAAGCCGCGCTGATAAAAAAATGCAGGTAATGAATGAAACTGTACGCTGTTTAATAAAACACAAAGCGGATATTGAAAAAATAGATGATATGGAAAATACCCCGCTGCATTACGCGGTGGGTTTTAACGCTGAACTTGAAATAATAAAATTGCTGATTAACAAAAATACCATTAATAAAATTAATCATGATGGTCTTTCACCGCTTGCTGTAGCGCATGAATTTTCAGCAAGCGGTGAAATTATAGACCTTTTAATCAATAACGGAGCGAAATTCTAATGCATCCATAGTCGCGGCGTCTTGTATGAAGGTACAGGATACCTTGTTTGCTCAGGGGAATCAGGATTATACGGATACGCTGTATTTATTGAATTTAAATAACTATTCCACGAGACTTTATTATTCTTCTCTACAGCCCGAAATAGCGCGGACCAATGACACCAGCGTTCCGCGGCATTGAAAATAACCGGGTTTAACGCTTTTATTTCAGAATAATAAAGACGCATATAATTATTAATTTCCGGGATATATTCAAAGTTTCCATCCGTTTTTATCCTCATAAATTGATAATAGGGAAATCCGGAAAAATTAATTTTATTGCCGTTTATCCAATAGTGAATAGGTAAACCGTCATCACTAAAAATATATGTACCCCATTTCCATTTTTCACCTATTAAAATTTGTAACAATTCTGACGAAGGGGAAGCGGGGTTAAATGGGATGTTATTATAACCGCGAAGTGTCGGAATATCTTTTGTTAAATCAACAATATATGGTATGTTTTGACCACCAGCAACAAACATTGCGTCCAATAGCAATAAGTTAATACCCATCAAAGTATTTCCCATACCCGGATTATAACTTGCCCACATAACATTCAGATTAAATTCTATAAACGCTTTTTGATCGTTCTCGCTTAAATTAAAAAGTTTTTCTATATATTCATAAGTATTTTTTAATGTTTGTTCCAAAATAGTTTCATAATTGTTAGGATCATTCTTTTTAATTGATTTTATATATTCGCTTTCCATAATAGCAGTTATAAGAGTTGTTTCGAAAGTTTCATCATCGGAATCATCTCTATCTAATGCTTGAAAAAAAACATCAGCAATATCAATTACTCCTGGTTCTCTCCTTAAGATAATTATCTCTCTTAAGGTATTAATATCATCTACTTTTAAATTACACTTATCAAAAGCGTTTTGAAAAAGAGCTAATGAATCACTATTATTAGGAAAACCTAAAAGACTCACACATGCCCATGAATTACTTGCGACATATCTGGTTAAAGGTACCAGTTCCCAGTCATAAAGCCCGGAATTAATTACCATGTCACCTACAAGAACTTCTAATCGATTACCGTTTGTTTTTAAAGGATTATAGCGTAATGAAAGCGGTTTACCTGCCGCGATGCCGAGAGGTTCCGCTATATTAGAAAACGCAACGCCGCCAACTCCTTTTTTTGATAAATCCAATAAATTTCTATCAGGCGGTTTAAGCTGTTGAAAGTTTGGTGTATCATTAAAATCCCATCTGTCAAACATTCTTGGGATGATTTCCAGCGGCTGTCCAACCGCTGAAAAGCTGTTCGTGATAAATAGAACGAGTATAAAAACCCATGTTATTTTCTTTTTCATTCAAAACCTCCACAGTATAAATTATTCTTTTGTAAAGTATATCTTATTATTTTATCTTTATCAATATTTGTACACAAAACTTTAACGAATATTCTCATCTCAAAAAATAAGAGGACTTATACTACATATGTGAATCCCATCCCATACGTCATATTCAGGTATAAACATAGCTGTTTTTACTATTCTTTTTGAATAATCACAAATTGATAAATAATGAGTATAATTATTTTTTGATACTTCAACTTGTATTTTTAATTTTACCGGTTTTTGATCATTTTTCTCATAAAAAAAAGAAATAACCATATAATTATCATTGGAATTATATTCAAATTTTAATTGTCCAATTATTCTATTTTCATTTATATGAATCGGATACGGTTCTAATGGCTGTAAATACGGCGTTTTCACTTTATTTCATTCTCCTTTTATATATTATGCAAAATTTGAACTAAAGATTTTTATAAAAAATTCAAATAAGAAAAATCCTGATATTCCGTGTTTTTCAGAACATCTTGCGCTATATTAATAATATAATTACTTAATCGATTGTTATTTTTGCTTAATATTTGTTAAGGTGATTGGCGGATTATCAATAGGTTTAACGTTAAACTATCATCATGAGGTGGATAATGAAGACCAGAACGATTATTTCAATTTTTCTGTTGACTGTTATTACAGCGGGTTGTCTGGCTTGTACGACCAGTCTGCTGCCGAAGAAAGCAGGATCGGCGGATTATCAGAGGATTTTTGATAATGCTTATTCTGCGCTTTCAATTGGCGAGCCTTCGCAGAGGCCGGTTCAGCAGCCGCTGGTGCTGGCGCATTACATGCCGTGGTTTCAGAAATACGGTTATCACTGGACTGAGGGAAGCGCGAAATTTGATCCGGCGCAGATTCTTCCCGACGGGCGCGCGAATATCTCAACTCATTATTATCCTTTAACGGGCAATTATGATTCCGCCGATCCGGCGCTGATTGAGTATCAGCTCGCTCTTATGAAAATGTCAGGGATTGACGGCGTGATTTTTGACTGGTACGGAATTACAGAAGGTATCGATTACAAGCCGATTCATGAAGCGACTATAGCGATGGTCGATTTGATCAAAAAGCGTGGAATGAAATTTGTTATCTGCTATGAAGACCAGAGCGTTAAACATTTGATTGAATTCGGAATCATACAAAGGAACGAGGGTTTAAGGACAGCGAAAGAAACTTTTGAATGGATGGGAAAGAACTGGTTTTCAGATAACGCTTATGTCAAAGTTGACGGGCGTCCATTGGTTCTCTGCTTCGGGCCTCAGTATTTTAATCAGAAGAACGACTGGGATCAAATTTGGAGCGGTCTTACTGCGCGTCCTTTCTTTATCGATCTTGACGGGCGGACGAATTGGGCGGACGGAGCTAAAAACTGGAGTCCGATGCATATGTCGTCAGGCGGCAGATTGAGCATTCCGTCTCTCGTCAGATATCTGAATGATTTTTACCAGAAGCAGCAGCATAGGCCCTTTGTTGTCGGCACGGCGCTTCCCGGGTTTCATGATATTTACGCGCAGGCGGGAAAAACAAGTTACGGCTTTCTTGATTATTACGGCGGTGAAACTTTGAAGCTCACATGGGAAGCGGCTGTGAGGGCGAGAGCAAATGTGATTCAGATTCAAACATGGAACGATTACGGTGAAGGAACAATTATCGAACCGACAATTGAGCGCGGTTACGCTTCCCTCGAATTTATTCAGGACAAACATGTTGAGTACGATGAATCGTTTCCTTTTAACTACGGCGATTTGCGTATTCCAATCGAATTATTTAAAATCCTCGCAAATGAAAAAGCGACAAGTCAGCAGAAAAGCGTTGTAGCGAATATTTACAATATGATATTTGCGGGTGACGCGCAAGGCGCAAGGCAGGCAATGCGGTCGGCAAATATTGATTTTGATTTTTCTGTCAGTCCATTGCTGAATACTCCTTCAACAGGAGGAACTGCGGCAGTTGTGTTCGATCCCGCCGGCAGAAGAAATCTCGCGCTGGGAAAACCTGTTATCGCTTCCAGCAGAATCGATGTTTATACGGCGAACAGATCCGTAGACGGCGATGTTTCTTCCTATTGGGAAGGAGCGGCGCGCGCATGGCCCGGCACTCTTCAGGTTGATCTTGGCGGCTCTGAAAAAATAAAAACGATTGTAATAAAACTCAACCCGCAGCGGATGTGGAGTAAACGCACTCAGCGCATCGAAGTAACGGCGGGCCTTACCGCTCAAAGTCTGACGACGATTGTGCCTGAAGCAGATTATGTTTTTGATCCGGGTGAGAATTCCAACACGGTTGTTATTCGCGTGGATACAACTGCCCGTTTTGTTCAGCTCAATTTTACAGCCAACACCGGCGGGACAAACGGTCAGGCCGCCGAGTTTGAGATTTACGGAGAATAAATGATGGGGCGGGAAATGATCGATATGAAAAAAGTT
>Ga0209755_10007352_pt1 | contig 11943 bp, 9 predicted proteins | sample TergutCo191P1_FD_187301 | JGI IMG/M metagenome (GOLD analysis project Ga0209755, IMG submission 187301) | Cornitermes sp. P1 segment gut microbial communities from Petit-Saut dam, French Guiana - Co191P1 (SPAdes) (version 2) | ecosystem: Host-associated > Arthropoda: Insects > Digestive system >...
GGGCCAGGTATTGCCCACGGGTATAGCCACGGTTCATTGCCGAAAGGATCCTGTCCGAGCCATGCTGGACGCAGAGATGCAGGTGCCGGCAGAAGCCCCGGTGTTCGGCCATTACCTTGACCGTTTCGAGGGAAAAATCCTTGGGGTTGGCGGAAAGGAAGCGCAGCCATTTGACACCGCTTTTTTCCGCCTCGGCGGCGACCGTCCGCAAAAGGCCTGCAAAGTCAAGTTCCCCCCGGTTCCAGTTGTAGGCGTTTACGTTCTGCCCCAGCAGGGTAACTTCCCGAACGCCCCGTTCGCCGACAAGGCTGATTTCCTCGGCAATCAGCCTTGGATCCCTGGAGACCTCCCTGCCACGCACATAGGGGACGATGCAGTACGAGCAAAAACTGTCACAGCCGTGCATTACGGGGACGAAACTGCGGAACTTGCCTTCCTCAAGATGGGAGGACGAAAAACTGAACGCCGCTGGCTCCCCCGAGACGGGCATTTCCCCCACGGCAATCCCCGGAAAGGCTTCGCCCTTTTCACCCAGGGCGGTTTTTTCGACGGAATCGAGGATAAGGGGAAACATCGAGCGGCTTGAGGTACCCATCACGTAATCGACCGCAGGATATTTTTCCTTTAGTTTTTCGCCCTTTCGCTGGGCCATGCAGCCTGCGACCACCAGGGCAAAATTCCGCCCCTGCGCAAGGCTTTTTTTCTTGATACTGGCATACAGGGCGATACGCCCCAAGGCCCGTTGTTCGGCGGTGTTTCGCACCGAACAGGTGTTGATAAGCACGAGGTCGGCATTTTCGCCGTTGTCGGCGGCAGTCCAGCCCTTTTCACGGCAAACCAGGAGCAGGGCGGCCGATTCCGCACTGTTCATCTGGCAGCCGTAGGTCTCGAAAAAATAGGTCATGAAAAGCGCTTGTTCTGGGTAATGAAGTACGAAATAACGTTTCTTACGCCCGTAATGAGGAGCCACATCGTAATAATGCTTAGCAGGGTTCCTGCGAAAAGGGCGATATGCACAACGGGAAACCTCGAAAACGCCTGGAGTATCCCTATGCCGATAATGGCCATACCCGTCTTTTTGTTGATCGGATTGTTGGCCATGAGCCACCCGATACCGACGGCGCACATTACACCCCCGGCAATATACGCAAGAATGGGGATCCGTGCCACGAACCTAAGAGCCACCAGGATCAGGCCGCCGGCAAAACACCAAATTGCGTTCTTGCGAAGCCTGTCCAGAACCGATGTTGGCGGATACGCATCCTCGGGTTTGAATTCACTCATATCATGCATCCTCCAGCAGCCTCAGTCTGCTTTGCAGTCTCAGTCTGCTCCGCAGTCTGGATAATATTTTTGAGCAACATGGCTATGGTCATGGGGCCGACACCGCCAGGTACCGGCGTGATGTAGCCGGCCTTTTTTTCCACCTGGGCGAAGTCAACATCCCCACAGAGTCGGTAGCCTTTTTCCCTTGTCGGATCGGGCACCCTGTTTACCCCCACGTCTATCACCACGGCACCAGGTTTTACCATTTCCGCAGCGATAAGCCCGGCTTTTCCTGCCGCCGCAATCAAAATATCGGCCTGCAAGGTATGTCGGGCAAGGTTTTTCGTGCCAGTGTGGCAGATCGTTACCGTGGCGTTTGCCTCCCGACGTACAAGCAGGTTCGCCATGGGTTTCCCCACGATGTTCGACCTGCCAACCACCACAGCATGAGCGCCAGAAAGTGGAACGGCCAGCTCCTGCAACAGAACCAGTATTCCGTGGGGAGTGCAGGGAAGAAAGCCGTCTCTGCCCAGAACCATGTTTCCCACCGACACGGGGTGAAAGCCGTCAACATCCTTGACGGGATCGATGGCGGTGATTACCCGATCCTCGTTTATGTGCCTGGGGAGCGGAAGCTGCACGAGAATCCCGTGGACTTTTTCGTCCCTGTTTAGCCTATCAATTAAAACGAGCAATTCCGCTTCGGTAACATCGGCGGCAAGGCGTAAGTCCCGGCTTTCCATGCCAGCTTCGGCAAGGGCCTTTTCCTTTGCGGTTACGTAGGAAAGGCTGGCAGGATCGTCCCCCACCAGTATCACCGCAAGGCATGGGGCAACACCCTTTTCCCTAAGAAGCGCCGTCCGCTGTTTTACCTCCCCTCGGATTTTTCTCGCGACCGCTTTTCCGTCGATTACAACTGCTGACATATCCTCTCCAAGATTATCATGAAACGTCCCCGTATTGCACGTATGCCACTTTCACTTTCGAGTGCGATATTACTAAGCCCGTACAGCCCTCGTTCCCAAGGTGCATTGTCCAAGGGCCATTTTAGCCCACGGCTTTCCGCCTGCCAGGGGCCGTCCGCCAGCGGAAACACCGAAACCTTGTCGCCAGGCTCGTGGATCATCGCCAGGCTGTTGTTTGCGGCGCACTTGCCGTCTATGCAATGTATGTCCTCGTTGGCCGTGATCCAGCGGCTGGGGAAACGTTCCCTTTCGAACAGGTCACGGATGGCAAAGACGTGGGCGATTCTGCCCCCACCGCCGCCGATTATCCAGATGTCACCGCAGCCTTTCTCCCACAGCAGGTTTAGGGCCAATTCCGTGTCGGTATAGTCCTTGTCCACGGGGTGGCGGATAACCCTTTGCGAGGGGTAGGAGAGCAGACGGGCCTCGTCGTCCAGGGAGTCCATGTCGCCGATTATCCAGTCTGGTTTTAGCCCAGCCGCTTCGGCGATGAGCAGGCCGGAATCGGCGGCGACCGTAAGCGCCCCCTTCGCGGAACCGGAGCAGAGGCCCCTAAGAGTTTCCCGTTCCGGCCCCTCGCCGCCGGCAAAAACAATGCCTAACCGTTTTTCCATTCCCCTACTTTCATTGTACCGGGAATCGCATGGTTAAGGAAGCACTTTTGCCCTCGTGCCCACGTCAATCTAATTTCGGCCCTCAACATGGAGCCAGTTTCCGATGGGGCACCAGCCAGCATTCTGGCGTTAACACTCCCTGGTTCGCTTTGACCGCATCCGTCCCCACTTCACTCTCCTCATTAAATTCCTCTTGCCGTTGCTATTCCAGCCGTGCGCCAGTTTCCGTGGCACGGTGGAAGCGATCGCCCGTTACGGTCAATTCAGTGATGATGAAGGTTGCGTTTCCGACATCTCCCACCAGTCGAATGTTGGGCGTAGCAAGCACCGAAAAAATATCAATATCTTCTTGGGTAAGGGTGTGTTCAATCAAGAAGGGCGCATCGGCCGAAAGTTGAAGCGGCCCCTCGCCAAGCGGTCGCCAGCCGCCAGCAGGATCCGGATTGCCGTTAAGCGTTATCTGGTTTGCTTCCTCAACCCTTCCAGCTATCAATATGGTATCGCCAGCCAGGAAGACAAAGCCGTTATGCAGAAGCTCAACACCGCCCCAAGCGTAATTAACCGTAACCCGAAGCCGTCGGCAATCGGCAGGAGGTAGACGTAGATAGTTCCGTTCGCCCCGGAACTCACAGTGATTGGCCTGGCCTCGCTTTGCGCCACCGGATCGGAAAAGCCGTCGCCGACGCTGCCCTGCAGGTATGCGGTCACGGTAAGAAGCCAGCTTCCGGCTCCCAGCGAAACGGTGCCGCTCGTGACCGTCCAAAGAACCGTGAATGCGGCGTGGGCATTGCCCGAATCCGGCTGGAACCCAAGGCTGAACCGCTGGAATTGCCCGTCGGGCCAGGACGGCTGAACCGTCCGCCCCTTGGCCTGCCTGCCGATTTCGAGGGAAAGGTAGCCCGTCCCGGCCGCAGGATCTTCCCCCTGCGGCGGCTGGTGGCCAATCGGGTTTCGGCACCCCGGCAACAGCAGCAGGGCGCAACACGCTACCAGAAAAACCGTTTTGCCCACAATGCTTTTCATCGCACTCTCCCTTCTCATTGGCATTGCACCATTTAACCGTCCAGGTTTCCCCGTCGCACGTTGTAATTCCCTCAAATCCATACTACACTTACCCCATGACCATCACGCAAACCGTGGAAGTACCGGTCGACCGCCGCCTTACGATTGAGGTTCCCCGGGATATACCGACGGGGCCAGTTGTCCTTACCTTTACTCCGGCGGCGGACAACGGATGCCCTATTTGCGCCGGGCACCGCAATCCCCAAACCGGCGAGTTGCGCTTTAACGCCGAAACCGTGGCGAGAATGAAGGAAGTGGATGACATGATTGCCGGCAAAACACCCAACACGCTGCGTAGCTTCAGCAACCTCGAGGAAATGATGGCGGATTTAGACTCGGACGACTGAGCGGTGCTGATGCATGGAGACTATAAAGGCTGGTGGGAATGCCACATCGAGCCGGATTGGCTTCTTGTCTACCGTAAAGCTGGCCAAGATGTGATTTTCTACCGCACTGGAACCCACTCCTATTTGTTTTAACAGCCCGACTGGGAACCATTAGGCTGAACCTCGCTCCGCCCCTTGTCGCCTCCACGGTCACAGAGTGCCGAACATCCCCTGATTGTCCCCGGCGTTTTCCCGCTTTTCCCCCCCGCCTATTGCTGAGGAACACCGTTTGTTATGCTGATGGTGTCGTTGCGGAAGTTGGTGCCGATTAATAAATTGTCCATACTGACAAACGCGCCGGCTGCATCAAACGTGCCGCGTTGGGCTGTTCCTGCTCCAGGATTCATGTGCAGAGCCGTACCAGTGCCGGTCGCCCTGTTCGCCGACAGCCCGGTGCCATAAATGGTGCCGTTGATTATCCGGAATGTCGCGTTGCCTCCCACATACACCCCGCCGCCGTTGAGGTTGGCTTCATTGCCGGAAATGGTTCCGCCGCTCATGGTAAAGGTTCCCACGCCTCCCACAACCACCCCGCCGCCGCCCCGGATGGCTGTATTGCCGGTGATGGTTCCGCCGTACATGGCAAAGGTTCCCTCGCCCACAGCCACCCCGCCGCCGTTGCCGATGGCGTCCCCGACCCCCCTGGCATGGTTGTCATAGATTTCCCCATTGTGCATGGTAAAGGTGGCTGAAGGTTGGATCCATACACCGCCGCCGCTTGATCCGGCGATGTTGCCAGAGATCCGCCCATTGTGCATGGTAAAGGTGCCGCCGTTAAGCACACCGCCGCCAAAGCCGGTGGTATTGTTATTCCCCGTAATCGCCGATCCCTCGTTCATGTAAAGCGTGCCGCCGGGCATTACCCGCACCAGAGAGGCGTTATTGTCGTCATGCCCCTCAAGCGTGATGTTGCCCAGGGCCAGGGTTGCGCCATCTACTACCGTAAAAAGGGTTCCGTTGCCGTCAAGGTTGACGGTGTGCCCCGCACCGAGCAGGGTGATGGTTACGCCGTTTGTCCCGGCTGGTACCAGCGTAGTCTGCGGGGCAATAGCCGCATTGCCGGTCAGTTCGATAAGGTAGTAGTTGCCGCTTGCGGCGTTTGCCCGCAGCCAGTCAAGCTGGTCAGCGGGCGTAGCCCCCGGCGGCTGTATGGGATTAGCCGCTGTGCCGGTTAAGAGCAGTCTGCCCAGGTCCGCGCCTGAACTGGCGATTGCATGGCCGATTATCCGCTGGGTGACAGGGAGCATGGCTGTGGTTACAAAGTACCCCAGAGCGACTTGTGCCACATCGCCTGCGGTAAGGGTGCGGCCGTCTGAGCCTGACAGAACTATTCTGCCGTCCCAGTATGCGGCTACAAGCGCCGGGGTCGCAGCGTCATGGGCCAAATCAAGGCGGCCAATGTTTCCCGTCCAGCCTGCCCCTATAGCGACTCTGGTGGTCCCGCTGGGAGCCGGAGCATCACTCGGGCTAAGCCTGATAATGCCAATCTCGGCTGTGCCGGACAGGGTTGCGGTAACAGCGTTATTTGCGCTCATAGCCGCATCCGCCCATTCTCCGGACGCATTGGTGTTATTCCCTGTTATGCTGCCTCCGCTCATGGTTAAAACGCCGTTATTCAAGTCGACAGCGGCAATGAGCCGCCCACCCACATTGTTATTTCCGGTGATTTCGCCGCCCTGTATATCCAGGCGGGCACCTGTTCCGCTTATGAGAATTGGACTGATATTGCCCACGGTTGCATGGCCTGAGATTTCAGAGCCGTCCAGCATGGTAAGGGTGCCTGAGTTACCTACAACTATTGAAGGAGCGGTTCCGTCCGGCCTGCCCCGCAGGGTGATGTTGTTCCCCAGGGTAAGGCTTGCGTTCTGGATGTTGAACATGGAGACATCGGCAGCACCGATATGGGTTATCACAACGCTCCCGTTGTTCCAACCTTGCAGGGTGATATTCTGGTTTGGGAGCAGGGGCCATGTGACGATCTGCTGGTTTTCGTACAGCGTAATTGTGTGGTGTCCAGTATCGGTAACCGAAGCAAGCGCGTCGGCAAGGTTAGCAAAACGCTGGACAGGCCCGCCGTCCCTGCTGACGCTGACGGTTGCGACGAGGGGCACGGAGTGATCGAAGACGATCCGCACCTCATAGCCGCCTATGGTCACGATTGCCGTGCGGTTGTCGGCACCCCAGTCGATGCCCACATCGCCGGGTTCGGTGTTCAGGGCGAAGCCACGAATGGCGGCCTCTGCGGCGACCCGATACGTGTGCCAGGCACGGAACGCGTCGTCTGCACCCAGGCCCACGAGCGCGGCATCGACCAGCGCCCTCAGTTCCGCCATCGCCCTCTCGTGCCGCTCCGCCGGCCCCTCGCCGTCGATGGGTTGGCCGGGTACGTCGTACCGGTTGGCAAGATCGTCCAGCCAGATCTGAAGGCCGTCGTCGGCATAGCCGCCGTCGCCGTCGTCCAATCCCAGGATATCATCCAAAAGGTAAAACGCCCAGAAATGATCCGGGGTAAAGTCCCACGAGCCTTGGCCCGGGCCCAGGTGGATGTTGGGCTGCCATGCGCCCAGGAAGAAGTCGAGCAGGGTTTGGGGGAAATGGGACGGCGTAAAGACGAACTCGTACCGGCTGTCCAGGTTTTGGTAGACGTGCAGTATCCGGCTTAGGTCGGCCCTTTCCCCGTGGACGTTGTACAGCGTGAACACCGCCCGGTATTCGCCGGCAGGCAGGGTGACGCCATAGGTGTCGCCCACATAGTCACCGTCGGCGATTATCGTAAAATCCATGGGAACGCCGCCGACCACGACCGGGGTTTCCGACACGGGATCGTCCGGGCCGCCGACATGCGTTATAATCATTCGGACGCTTCGGATGCGGTCCCGGAACTCCGGGGGATTGAAGCCCAGATCCCAGTCGAAGCGCCCGTAGTAGCCGCCGGGGATCGGAAGCAGGGTTATATCGACGGGGACGTTTCCCCCGTCCGGCACGATGATGCTCGCCGCCGGGCTATTCTGGGCCACCTGGGTGCCTTCGTGGAACGCGGTGACGACAAGGCTCCAGACCCCGGCGTACAGCGCAATCTCGCCCGAGCCGTCCCACCCGTTCACGGAAAAGTTCCCGTTACCCGGGGTTTCGGCGGCAAAGTCGAGGCGAAAGGTCAGGTATTCCGGATCCGGCCAGATGGGCAGGATCGTGCGGGCCTGGCCCAGACCGTTGACCGACAGAAGCAGGGTACCCACGCCGGCCCTGGTTTCCGGAACGACGGGGATCTGCACCGGGTTGCGGCACCCGGGCAGAAACGCCAGGCAGGCAAGGCCAATGCCGACGGAGGCCAGGGCCAACAGTTTACGGGGGTTGCGGATCATGCTTTGCCTCCTGCGTTCATCATTGCTTTTTCCCCATTTCGTGCTATACTTACCTCGTGACCATTACGCAAACGGTTGAAATCCCGGCTGACCACAGGATTTTCCTGGATTTGCCCCCCGAATTGCCGGTGGGCAAGGCTAAAATTACCATAACTCCTCAGACGGAAAAGCCCTCCGGCAATGTCCATGAAGCGATCGGGAGCCTTCGGGGAATCGCCAAACGGATGGGGTCTACCCTTACAGTAGAACGTTTTCGTGAAATGCGGCGGGAAGACGCGCTCCTCGAGGAAGAAAGATATCGCAGGTTCTTTCAGGAAAAAGAGTGACCGATGATCTGCGTGCTGGATGCCTGCGCCCTCCTTTCCTATCTGAACGATGAACCTGGCAGCGATATTGTCGAGCATTTGCTTAAGGCGGCGGTGGATGGGGAAAATGTTATTCACATGAACATTGTCAACCTGATTGAAGTTCATTATGCCAATATCCGCGGTCTTGGTTCGGAACAGGCGGCGGCTATTCTTGAAGATATCCTTGCCTTTCCGATACATGTTGTGTCTGACGTTTCCTACAAGGTCTTTCAGCAGGCTTCCCGGTTGAAGGCTTCCTACAAGTGTTCTCTTGCGGACGCAATCGGTCTTGCCACCGCCATGGAACTTTCCGGTCAATTTGTAACTTCCGATCATCATGAGCTTGAGGCAGTTGCGGAAAATGAACCCGTTAGCTTTATATGGCTGCCGCCGCATCCGAAAAAATAAGCTCTTTCCGTTCACTCCCCTCTCCTCCAAAAGCCTTTTCCCCAGGCCTTTGCCTTCTCTACGTTGCAAATCCATCGTTTTCATACTACACTGCAAAGCGTGTTCGTTAACTACATTTTCCATGATTCGGCGTTCAAACACGATATTGCCGAGGCCTATATGCCTGTTATGACCGAAGAAGAGGCGGATGCCCTGGATGAACTGCTGACCAAAACAACGCCGAAGGTTAATCCCGCAATCCGGGGTATTACGGCGAGGAAGGGCTTCAGAATGATTGCGGTTGATGACTTTTCCGCCGAATACATTACTTCCAAGGCTCTTGCCACACGGCAAACGCCGGACGAAATCATTCACGAGATGGTTTCTCGCGAACGCGCGGCTATGTGAGACAGTGCGAAAGGCCGGCGGTTGGTGCCCGGCATATTTGCCATACGCAAAAAGGTGCGGGAACTGGCCGCCGGAATATACCACTAGCCCGGCCTGGAACAATCCCTGGCATGGCCTGGGGATGCGGTCTCGCATGGCTGTCTTTCCCTTAATCTCAATCACGGCCTTACCTCGAACGATACGGTTTTACTGAACCACGAGCCGTTTAAAAGTGCCTCCACCGTTATGCGGTGCGTTCCTATCCGGTCGCCGTGAATGGTGGAATCCAGGGCAAGGGTCGGCCCGGTGCCGAGCAGCCTTGCTCCGATAAGCCATCTGATTGAACCGAAACTTGCGGCATTGTTAACGTTGACCGAGCCGCCGTACCTAAGCCTTATCGTCGGGCCGAGGATATCAAGGTTGAGGGCCGGATCCAGGAAGGGCGCAAGGGTTATGTTAAAGGTTGCCATTCCGGAAGCGAAAGGCTCGCCAGGAAGCGTTGGGCGCAGCCTATGGGGACACCAGCGCCAGGGACCCGCCGGGTAGAACTGGAAGCCAGGGCCGCTCGGCGCGGCGCTTGTCCACCAGGCCTGATTGTTCCATTGTCCAGCGCCGGTTCCCGGGGAGACGCTTGCGCCCTGCACGGTCGCCGGGACCAGGCCGGCTGTTACGACGGCGGAGGGCGCGCCGACTAGCATTCCGGCGTTGGCGTGGTTGTTGGCGAGGGTTGCGCCGGCATCGTTTTGCCCGGCCGCACGGGCGCGGCTGGCGGCGGCAGTTCCGATTGCGCTTGGGCCGAGGGCCGCGCTGTTTATAACCCAGCTGCCGGCGTAGTTCCCCCCGACTATGCCGCCGACCCGCACGCCGCCGCTGACGCTCCCAGCAGCAAAGCTGTTTTCCACTGCGCCGCCGTTGAAGTTCGCCCCCACCAGGCCGCCGACGTTATTGGCTGAGGAAGTGACATCGCCTACGGCGAAGCTGTTTTCCACCGCGCCGCCTACGTTGTTCCCTACCAAGCCGCCGACGTTATTGCCGCCGCCGCTGACATCCCCCAAGGCGAAGCTGCTTCGCACCGTGCTTTCGTTCCTCCCGACTGCGCCGCCAGCATGGCCGCCGCTGCCGAAAATCCTGCCCGTTGCAAAGCTGTTTTCCACTATGCCGCCTACTGCGTTGGTCCCCGCCAGGCCGCCGACCTGCTGGACGCCGCTGACATCGGCTGCGGAGGAGCTGTTTGCCAGCCTGCTGCCTGCGCCGCGGTTGCTCCCAACTATGCCGCCGATAACATTATCGCCGCCGGTGACGCTCCCGGAAACGGATACGTTATCGACCGTGCCGTAGTTCCTTCCAGCAAGCGCTCCGACGGAATTGCCGGTTACGTTTATGCTCACCCCGGCCAGATCCAGATCCCTCACCACTGCGCCTGAGCCAATCACGCCGAACATCCCCTGATTGTCCCCAGTCGCCCCGGGAATCGTAAGCCCGGAAATGCTGTGACCGCCGCCGTCAAAGCTGCCGGTGAAGGGGCTGGCGGCATTGCCTATGGGCGTCCACTGGGTTATGCCAAGTGCGGCAAGGTCAATGTCCTGCGTGAGCCGGAAATGCCCGCTCAATGGCCAGTCGGGCGGGTTCGCCTGAGCCCGGCGGAGAAAGTCGGCGGCATCGAGCAGGAAAGGATCGCCGGCAGTTCCGGACTCGGGTATCGGGCGGGCAAGGCGTAAGCCAAAAATGGAGCTCCGGGTAGCCGGGTCCTCGTGGTGCCGACGCGCCGAACGGACGGCCGGGTATGCGTTGGTCCAGCTCCCGCCGCGAAGCACGCGGGTAGACCCCGATGACGCGCCCAGGGGGTCGGTCTGTGCAAAATCGGGGTAGTCGTCAAACCAGTCCCAGACCCATTCCCACACGTTGCCGCTCATGTCATACAGGCCAAGCGCATTGGGCGCAAGCGTTCCCACCTCGCGAGTCCTGTTTTCGCTGTTTGCATTATGCCACGCAACCTCCGTGGCCACGTTGCTCCCGGAGAACGTGTAATTCCCCGGCGAACCATTCCCACCCCTAGCCGCGAATTCCCACTGCGCATCGGTCGGCAATCGGTAGCCAGTGGAGTCGGGAACTATGGTTACGGCGTTCCATATGGGATCATTAACTGTTGGTACAGTCCCCCAGTCATCGGGGTTGGTGCTGCCGTCTATGCTGTATGCGGGTGTCAGACCACGCTGTATACTTAAGCGGTTGCTGAATACCAGCGCATCGTACCAGCTTACCCTTTCCACCGGAAGGTTTCGCCACTCGAACGTTGGCGTTACCGTTGCGCCAGCGTTATTGTTAGTCCCGTTGAAAACGCTGGGGCGCCTAGTTCCAACTCCCGCGCCCGGCAAATCAAACATCACGTCGTACCATTCACCCTGCGTCACCTGAAAACGGCTCATGTAGAAGCCGCTTAGCGTTACCTGGCGCACCGGCCTTTCGTTGGGGTAGCTGTTTGGCGTGTTTACCGGGCTGCCCATCAGGAAAGTTCCGCCGGATATGGGCACCATCTCGATAACGGGGGGGTCGGGCCGTGGGCGGATCAAAACGCCGTTTACCACTTCGATGGTGCGGTCTTCGTATACCAGAAAGCCGATCATCGTAAAGTCGCCGCCGGGGGCGAAGGTTCCGTACCGCGCCACGCCGGCCACGTCGTTTGCCTGATTTTCTCGCACTCCCTGGACGTTCAGCGAGGCCCTGCCGCCGCCGGCGCTGTTCCTGCGTTCCTGCGGCAGATACGCCTCGTTGCCGTAGATGATGCCGCCGCTCATGCGGAACAGGCCGCCGATGCCGCCATATATGTCACGGCTGACACTCACGCCGCCGCCCCAGCCAGCAGGGCCAGCGCGGTTGCCGAAAATCACGCCGCCGCGCATGTTGAAGGTTCCGCCGGCGTACACGCCGCCGGGCGAGCCGCCGGACTCGTTGCCGAAGATTTCCCCGTCATGCATGTCGAAGGTTCCCCCCCTGGCAACAAACACGCCGCCGGCGTTCATGCCGGTGGAGATAGTCCTGTTGCCGAAGATTCTTCCGCCATGCATGACGAAAACGCCGTCCGAGTTCACTCGCACGCCGCCGCCGAAGCGGTCAAAGCCCCAATCGCCGTTTGTAACGACATTGGTGTTGCCCGTAATGGCCGACCC
>Ga0209755_10007353_pt1 | contig 11943 bp, 5 predicted proteins | sample TergutCo191P1_FD_187301 | JGI IMG/M metagenome (GOLD analysis project Ga0209755, IMG submission 187301) | Cornitermes sp. P1 segment gut microbial communities from Petit-Saut dam, French Guiana - Co191P1 (SPAdes) (version 2) | ecosystem: Host-associated > Arthropoda: Insects > Digestive system >...
AAGTATAGTTGTCCTTATCCATGCCATGAAGGCATATGGAGAAGCAAAAGCATAAGTCCACTTGTTCTCAAATCCAGCACTAGATGGAAGTGCACAATGGTCAACTTCACACCCTGGCCACTTTACCCCAGGAAAGAACCCCAGTACCTCTTGAACAGACTGCGTGGGTCCCCAAGCTGGACTGGATGTACTGGAGAAACTTTTGTCTCTGCCAGGATTGAACACCACACTGTGCAGCCTGCAGCCTAGTCACTATACTGACTTTGCTATCCCAGTTCTTATTTATGAACTGGGATCAAATCAAATACTAGATAGACACATAACTCCAGCTGTTACCTTCTGGAAGGAGGCATAGCTTAATTCCCTGCAAGAGGAACAGCTAACTTTCCTATAAAAGATACATGTGGATTATCGACCATAGGAACAGCTGACTTCTCTGTAAGAGGTAAAGATGTCTTCTCAGATGGATTGTTTGCCTTCTCCAAAACAGATAAAGCAGTCTTTTGTATCAGAGGGACTGATGACTTTTCTATATAGGGGATACCCACCTTCTCTGTACAAGGAACAGAAAATTTGTCTGCATAGGAGACAATCCACTTATCAGGGTATGGGACAGCTGGCTTCTCTGGATATGGGTTAACCAACTTGTCTTGATATGGGTTAGCCAACTTGTCTGGATATGGAGCAGCAGACTTATCTGTGTAGCAGACAGCTGACTTCTCTGTGTATGGAACAGATAACTTCCCTGGATTTGGGACTGTTAATTTCTCTGGATGTGGGACAGCAGGTTTACCTGCATAGGAGGTTGCCGACTTCTCTGGGTATGAAATGGCTGATTTCTCCAGGTATGGTATAGCCAACTTCTCCGCAAATTCAATAAAAGGCTTCTCTGTAAGAGGTACAGCTGACTTATCTTGAAGAGATATAGATGACTTCTCTGCATGAAGTATAGTTGGCATTTCTGAGAGAGGACCAGAGGATATTTCCCTACGATGACTCTTTTCATGACCTTGCAGATGCTGCTTGATACTAAATGTCTTTTTGCACACAGAACACTCATACGGTTGGTTGTTCGTGTGTAATCTGGCATGCTGTGACAGGTAGTACTTGCTTCTGAAACCCTTGTTACAAATAGGACAATGATGGCGCTGAATGCCAGTGTGAATCTTTAAATGCCTTGCCAGATGACTCCTTAAAGGAAAATGTTTAAAGCATACTGAACACTTATGTAATTTATCCCTTGTATGAAGTCTCATATGGACCAACATTGTGTCCCTTCTAGCAAAAGTCTTATTGCACATAACACATTCATGCTGTTTCTCTTTTATATGGGTCTTGGAGTGTATCTCGAGGTTTCGCTGACACTTAAACATTTTATTACATATGGAGCACTGATGTGGTTTCTCATCTGAATGTACAAGACTGTGTCTATTCAAGTGGAACTTCTGAGTGAAACACTTTAAGCAAATGGGACATTTATATAAGTTGTCTCCTGTGTGTAATTTCATATGAAGGCGCATACTATCCTGCCTTGAAAACAATTTGTCACAAAGTGGACATTTGTGACGTTTGTCACTGTAGTGAATTTCAGTGTGGATGTTTAGCTCAGAAATGCTCTTAAATGATTTGCTACATATGTAACATGGATACGGCCTCTCCTGAGAATGGACAGTGACATGTCGATTCAAATGGAATTTCTGAGGGAAACATTTCAAACAAACAGGGCACTGAAACAGTTTGTCACTGGAATGCAACCTCATATGAAGAAGCATGGTGTCACGTCTAGAAAATGTCTTCTGACACACTGTGCATTCATGACGAATAGTAGAAGAATGACAGTTCTTAATGTGTATATGAAGGTCACCTTTCTTCTTGAATGACTTCTTGCACACCATACAATGGTGAGGTCTCTCAATAGTATGTATTGTCATATGGCGGTTTAAGAGACCTTTCCGAGTGAAACACTTCATACACACTGGACACTGATGTAATTCACTCCCTGTATGAAATGCCACATGTCTTTGCATTAAATGAACATCAGGAAATGATTTTTGGCAAATAGGGCACTTATACAGCTCTTCACTATGAGACATTAAATGTATATCCAATTCGAGTTTTCTATTAAAAGATTCTTTACATATTGTACAACCTACTGGAAACTTTGGAGAATTCTTTTTCACATTCTTTAACTTATGTAATCTGTATGATGAAATTTCATCAAACCCTAATACCATCCCTATAGCTTCACTCACTTCACCATAATGCATATCTCTTGTGTAGTCTGTACTAGTGGCAACACTTCTCTGTGTGGTTTCACTCAGAAAACTGTTCTGAATATGTGAAGGTAAATCTACATGTTTCTGATAAATATTACCACTAGAATTCATCAAACCCACCTCTTCCATGTTTAATGTACACCCTGTCCTCACAATCTATATATACAGTTCTTTGTTTCCTGGTGTGAGTGAATTTTATATAACTGACATTGCTATAACAAAATAAAATAAAAGCATGTGGCAATCAGAAATGTTTGTTATGCTGTTATTACCACCATTTGTCTGTTTCTTCATACCTGAAAATAAAAACACACAACCCTTAAAAAATGGATTCTTACACATACAGAATACTTTACATTTAAAGTAAACAAATACATAATCTCTAGAACATTACAAGCTCATCCAATAACATGCCAATGCAGGCACAGAGAAGTGGCACAGGGTTAGCTCTACCCATTTTCAACCTTGGTGCCTGAAGTGGAAGGACGGTCAACACCCCGCCCTGGCCACTTTGCCCCACAGAAGAAGCCCTGGTACACATTGTAGAAGAGGCTGAGTAGGACCCAGAGATAATCTGGCTGGGTTGATGAAAAAGAAAATATCTTGCTCCCACCAGGGTTCAAACCCTGGATCACCCAGCCCATAGCAAGCCCCTGTATTGACTATGCTATTTCAGTCCCAACTCAAGTATATTACTGCTCAGAATACATCTTACCATTCACATCTTTTTCTTCTACTTTAGACAATACTGGTGTTTTCTAACACTCCTTTTTTTATTTTTTACACAAGAGAACATTTTTCAAGGATTTAGAGAGCACATGACCTTCAGCTGGTGATAATACTACATTCTTCCACACATTCTTCACAATATATGTGAAGAACTATGATACATTTACATATATGGCAAGGCCTATAAATTCCAGAATAATTTTTCAGGAAAGCATCCCAGGATAAACTAGTTTACAGCCATGACACGAACTAGGTTAGTCACTGGTTCAGTGTTTGGAATTATAAAGCTGAAAAAAAAAAAAAGTTCTGTGACTGATCTCAAGTGCCACTAATACTTTATTATTTTCTCATACAGACAGAAAATATGTTTCATACAGTAAATTGAGATCATCACCATAGATCAAAGCTTGGTGTGTGTCCCACTCAATCTGAATCCCTCATCGTTTTCCTGGACTTTCCAAATGACATGCATAAGAGGCAGCAACTTCAAGTCTATGCTGATGATGTTAATTTATTGAGCAAAAACATATTTACATAAAGAAAAAACATATAATGTGCCTCCTTGGTCATATGACACTCATCAACCGACCATGACATTTAATGACCTGCCCTTCAACCCATAAAATAAAACAAAAACTGAATTATTTGTGTGTAAAACTTAAATTTGTCATAGATGAATATATACTGTATTTTTGTGATGGTCAAAAACATAGCCTACTGAATTACATTTACAGTGACAATACTTAGGTTAGCAAAGACCTAGTTTTGCTTAACATAGGTCAAATGCTGCAAAACTGCTCAATATGAAAAACTGGCATGCAGGGGCAAGATACAGAAGTGATTGGAGAAAGAAAACAAATGAGGCCATGGCCAAAAAATGGGCTACAAGCAATAGGAGGAGGAGGGAGATGAAGAAAACACAGGCAAAACTTTGTTAAAAGGTGGACTCTCCCAACATTCGTTTACATTCTTAAATATTTTTAGGGCTTATTTTCCTACCACACACAAAAAATATACGCTATATGTGTTGTTTTGTCCTAAAACATTGCCTAGGTTTGGCGATTTGGCTTCCTAAATTCGCATCTAGTGGGTTCGGCAACAAGCTAGGAAGGATGTAACTCTACTGTGGAAAACAAGAGTAATTGCTTTGCCAGTAAATTAAGCTGAAATGGACTGTTGCTTTACAGTGAAACAACTTTTTAATGACATTAATTCAGACATATGCAACATATATAATTTCTTTAAACACTAGGCAATGGGAAAACAGTTCATTTTCAACACAACACTACAGCACATCACATAGCTGACAAATCTGCACACATAACCGTGTGTCCCCAGAATTCTAACTTGCAGTCTTCTCATTTGCTCAACTTACATGGTCCAAAATGAACATGGTGTTTGTGTGTGTGCATGCATATACATTTGTAAGCATGTACATATGTATATATACAACTTTCTGTATAAACTCTAGAGCAAAACTGGCAGACTTCTTATGAAGTGGGTCATTTCTATGAGAACCATTCCAAGCATTCTTCAGTCAGCTCGACAAGAGACATGTGGAAATGTGCTTGTAATTCAGAAAGACATGTATGTATAACTTAGTATCAGTGCTTTAGAGTGTGATGTTTAATGTCACTGTACAGGAGAGTTACTATTTTGTATTATTCCAGTATCAACTAATCAAAGTGATGCCCGTTCGATCATCTTTACGAATGGTCAATTTCACTAATAAACAATAGCAAAAAAGTTTCAGACCACTGCTGTTGAGATAAATACTGATGGATTTCAAATAAAAATACCTAGAAGTTTATTGATGTAAATAAACATTTCTGAAAATGACATAATTACTTGCCATAACCTGTCTTTCAAGAGTCAAATACGTTTCTGCACGCACATTCTAATTTTCCTGTTCACCTTAACTTACTTCAACCGTCACTGGTCCTGCCCGTTATAGTAACAAGATGATAGTCCGTGGGCTATACTTCCCTTATTCGACTGTAAACGCATTCAAAATATTTTTTGACAGTGATCACCCACACCGCAGTGAGAGCTACGCCGGACATTGTATGGCGACAGGGCCAACAATGTCGGTGCTGCCAACGTTCTGTCACATCACATCTTACATGTCACCAGTTGACCTCATGTAATTTTACTTATCGATATCTTCATGTTTGGTTATCACGCTGGCCACCAACAATATTCACCAGTCACATTCTCTTCCTATAATTTTCTTGAGTGTAAGAAATTTCTGCGGTGAAAACGTGTGCGGCTATCAGGGCTAACCATAATGAGAACTGAATGGCCAGATTTACACTTTGGAAAAAGAACCGTCGGTAAATTTGGATACAAAGTTTGTTAGTGTCCGGTCATTCTACTCATATTCGGCAAAACGTCTCACCTAGTGGCACAAAATCACACCCTCCGTGCCATGGATCGCTCCGTGCTGTGCACCCAGCGCGCACATATTGCCAACATACACACTTCCTGCAGCGCCGGTTTTGCAGTCACGGATTACAGATGAATATCTCATGGAGATGCGAATGACCTGTGCCCGGATATTAATACCTGGTGTCGTTCGATAGTATGGATCCCCATGGATAACAGTTCGTTCGTAATCAGAGGTAGTCTTTTCACCCAGCAGTAAAGGACGGAATGGGTTACGAGGAGTCGAGGGGATTGCGGCACGCGAAGTTCCTCTATCGTTATTGTATTATGAGGAATATATTCGATGCTTTACAACAATCGAATTATTGGATGCTTTTCGGTTGTGTCTAGTTCTGTAGCAGTCCTGTTCGTACATGTCAATAACCTAACAATTCATTTATTTTGTTTTTGACAGTCATGTTTCGTTGTGCCTGAGCAACTTGCTACTGTAAGAATGTCCATGAATTTCGAATTGATTTGTCGACTTTGTTTGACAAGCGGAAAGCCACTGCTTCCTCTTTTTGATAAACATCAGACTTTGCCATCGAAAATTAAAACATTCGCTCCTTGTCTTAAGGTTGGTTGGTTTTTTTTTGTAGTGTTCATTCAAACAGGGTATGTGCATGTGAGATAGCCAAGTGCTGAAACGAAATTTGGTGGCGAAAGGCATGTTGTGGAATAAGTATTGTGGTATGAGGTTTCATTGCGATGGCTATGAAGATAATATTTTTTGGAATGCGATGTGTAGCTTGGTATATGCATACGGGACGCGTGGGAAGGCTAGTCCGTAGCAAATAAATTCATGGAGCGGAGTCCGTGAGAATCTAATAGTTTCTTAGCTAGTCAGGAAATTCCCCGCATTGTAATTACCGCGCGCACATGAGCTCCCAACTTATTACTGTTTTGAGCCAGATCAATCCAGCCATGTACCGCCTGTTCCGTCATAGATCCATTTTGCTATTAGCCCACCATATACGGCTAGGTCTTTCATGTGGTTGCCTGCCTGGAAGTTTCTCGACCAAAACACAGTAGGCACCATTCCTGCTCCCCATATGTGCAATATGCCGTGCCTGCCCATTTCTTTTTCATTAGATCACCCTAGTAATATTTGGCGAGGAGTGGAGTTAATGAAGTTTGTCATTATGCAGCACCGTTACCTCATCCATTTTAGGCCAAAATTTATTCCTATTCCTGTGTTTCTCCTCAGTATGAGAGACAATGTTTCACACCCATGTAAAACAACAGGCAAAATTATAGTTGTGAATATTTTAATTTTGTTTTTGGACAGCATGTAGAAAAATAAATGATACTGGCCTGAATGTAGTAGGCATGTCCTAAGTTCAACGTGCTTTTATTTTCTTAATGACTACAATTTGATTTGCTAGGTTTGTTCCCAAATATTTTGCCACACTTTGAAAGTATTTAAGCTTCTCTCATGGAAAGCGTTGTACATGCCACATTTCTCAGTTTCTGTGATGTAGGTGCTTTTTTATATTTAATCCAAAGTATTAATTTTCCTGTGTTCATTCCATTATGTTGCATGGAATCATCTGTTGGGCGAAATTCCATGAGCAGCCAAACAGCATTTGCCACTTGGAAGAAAATGATTAATAAGTGTATCCAAAGTGTTCAGTCAGGCACAAGGCAGTTTATTATAAGGTGACTAGTTTTGGCCCATTTTCCAGGCTATCATCAGACCTGTATACCATAACAATTGAAAAGACTATACAAATTATCTGTATAGCTTGGAGAAAGAGATCTCTTCCTTTACACTTATGTATAAAACTTCATAAAAATGCATTTAATTAGTAGAGACCATGTGGAATTAAAAGTATATAAAAATGTATGAAAAGCCATATATTAATCAGAAATGTAATCAGTAATTGATAGAATAGGAGAGGTAGGAGGATTACAATTAATGTGCACAGTGCACCCTCCTTCACTTGTCTCACAACAAGTGAATCAAAGTTCTCTAAAATTTGCTACTGCTGTTAAGTGAAGCAGTGATGGTTTACAACAAGTACATTCTGTTCATTATTATATTAAAGTGTGTATGAAATTCTGCAAGAAGAGGACTATTGTAATAGGAAGACATTATTGTTTTAAGAAAACAGAGTGAAGTATGTAGTACTTACATTTGCTAAGAGACTATGTAGGAACTTTAGGTAGTTAACTTAGCGGAAGGATGATGTTACAAACAACATTAACCACATGAGATGTTCAACTTACATGCATTATGAGGTCTTGTTGCCTACTGTGGTGTTACTCATTGACTGTGAAAGGGAGTTGGATTTGTTGGCTAGTCAAATGACTCTCTCTCTCGAGAGTTACTTTAAAGATTTTATTATAAGAAACAGTATTTTTATCATTCATTTGATTATGCTTTTTAGTTTTTATATATAAAAATTATTTCACTGTGTTCATATGTGCACTTTTTCTGGCCACTTGTTTAATATCCATTATGTCATCTATTTTATTGAAGGCATGGCCTTTTTCTAAAAGGTGATGGGCAAATTTAGAATTAGTATTATTATTTCTAAAAATGATTGGGATAAAGGCAGGTGTAAAGAGCCCCTTTTAGGAATTATTTAAAAATTTGGGTGGATACCTATTTAAAAACGTGGGTGGGTACCTATTATCTTTACTCTCTTTCATTGTAGACATCATGCCAATTTTTCAAACATATTCAGCAATGTGCAATATAAATTAGACATAAGTGTGACCTTGTGCCATATACTACTCTTTTTTGTTACCAGAAGGGTCTATTATGCAGGAACCAGATTAAACAACATACTTCTATCTAACATTGAAGTCTTAAGCCATGATATTAAAGAATTTAAGTCATCATGGTTGGATATCTCTTAGCTCAACCCTGTTTTCTGGAAGATTTTGTTGTCCAACTGACACATGAAAGTAGTGTGCATATTGTAAAGTAATTTTTCACACAAATACCTTTGTAAATTTTTGGTCTGTGTCATATGATATTCTTACAAGATGACTATAAATATTTGTACAAACCACATATTTGTATTACATTATATTAAAATTCCTTGTATAATTTGTTCTACATCATTGTAGTTTAAAGGATGTATGGAATGTAAATAAATTGTGATTCACAATTCTAAGTTTAGAAGGAAAATTCTGTGTTCCTTCGAAGTATCTAGGGTGAAAACCAGAGCATTATGAGGAAATGTAGTGAGTGTGCTATCATCTATTCAGATTTTGAAATACAAACTTCTGCAATTTGTGTTTGTAATCTAATGTGAGATCTTGTATTCTTCATTTGTTTGTAGTTGCACATATGTTTATCATACAATAATAGTCTTCATGATTAGATAGGGCAGTCAGCCATGTGACTTGTGCACAGGATTTCTAAAGCTGGCCTCAAAACATGGTAAAACATCAATGTCATGTACACTGTTATAAGCTGTAATACTGAAGCAAAGTTTAATTTGTTACACATAGTTAGGAGTTTTAAATATCCATTATTTATTGCTTTCCAGTATATGCAAACTATTCATGTTGGTATATTACCTGCAGATGTGCCTGCAGAAAGTTGGTAACATTATTTTCAGTACATTTTGTAACTTCAGCAAGCATTCACCACAGTTGACAGGTTTGCATGTGTAGTTAAATATGTACGAACTGAAAATGAAGTCATTATGCAAATTTTGTGTCCATAGATGTTTGTTGGTGACAACCTGCCAACTCAAATTTGTGTGCTGTGTGCCCAGAAGGTTGATGGGTTTTATAACTTCAAACTCCAGTGTGAAAGGTCAGACGCTGCACTGCGGCAGTATTTGAAGGATGAGAATTTTTCAGCTCAGCTTCTAAAGGTGATTATATTCTAACAAGATGAAAAGGATATTGAATAACCAGAGGAAGGTTTATGCTTAATATTACATTCTGGAATACCTTTTAACTTATGTGTGCAGTCTCTTTTTACTTACATTGTGTGTCTGTGGTTTATGCTTGTTTATTCATACTTTGGATTTTATGTGTGCATAGTGGTATGCATTACTTCATTCATGTTTTTTGGATATGTGTGAAGCAGTTGCTGGAATATTTGTACTTTGCATTGTGCCATTAACACATTAAATTTTATTTTTTAGGTGATTTATTAATGTTTTATAATCGGTGTAGGTTATGGTGTGCTGCATGAGAGATGATTGTTATAAATGGTGAGTGAGAATGTTTATGGGAATATATGGCCATAGCTTATTTTAAGATTCAAATAGTAACCTAGAATGAAGAGAGGAACTAGCTAACTTTTTGGAGCAGAGTCCTTCTCAAGAACATAATAGCCACTTGGCTAGTCAAGGGGTTTATGATCTTGTGTGACACTTGAAGGTTCAGTCTAATTATCACAAGAGCCTACAACTAGATTATGTTTGAGCCAGATGAATCCAGGTCACATCCAAACATGATACGTTTTGAAGGTTCATTTTTATTTCTGTCTGAGCTGAGGTCTTGTAAGTGGCAGCTTCCCTTCAGATGTTGTGAATGTATTTTGCATGCATATATCTTCTCTCATGCATCATATATACCCCATTCATCTCATGCTTTATGATTTAAGCACCCTGACAATGTTTGTTTGGGAGCACAAATTGAACTTGCTGTCAGTTATGTCCAAATATTCCCATCGTCCTGTTTTCAGACATTGTTAAACAGCATTCCTCCCTTAGGGTGGGTGGCCAAGTTTCATGTTCATACAAAACGAGGTAGCATTATCTTAAAACATCTGGAAACATGGACCATGAAAATCTCATCATTGATGAGTTTACAAGCGGGTATTTTCCAGACATGAATATCCAACACAACAATATATTAGGTACAGATGTTTCCTTGTAGTTATACTACACAATGGGTTGTATTATGGAATTAATTCACATAATTGTTATGTCTGCTACAACAAACTGGGTTTGGCATTCGGGGAATAAAACTGACGGACTCTTGAAACCATTTCATGTTGATTGCTGTCTTGTGTGCATTTAAACAAATTTATTACAAATAAAACTTGCTGGATTGATTGATTTGTGTGCCTCATGTATCAAAGATATTGAACATGTACAGTACAGTAATTATTTAATTTGATATATCAAAAGTATGGTAAGATAAGCTAACCCCGTGATACAAAGTTACTCCATGATAGATCTTGTTTCCTCCCTCATGGCTTTTCTTGCATTCAGGGTCATTTACATTTTTGATGGTAGAAGGCAGACGTATTTACAATTATAACCATGGTACCCAGAACTTCCTGTGGCAAGTACAAGAAGCAATGTTAGGCGGTAATCTGCAGTTGTGTTACGGTGGCACTGTGTGATTGCACGCGTGACAAGTTTAGTTACACTCTATTTTATTTCAGCTCTTTTGTTAGTTGTGTTTGACCCCTGTTTTTAAGCCAGTTGTGGGTAAGTGTTTAATACATCATATATTACAACTACATATGTACAGTGAATATAGTTTGCATTACATAACCTTAGGTTTGGAGACAGTTTTCTTAGTGTTGTCAAGGTTTGGGGTAACTGTTCCAGGAGATGGTGCCAAAGTCCAAAGCATGTAAGAAGTCATGCACGACTGAAAGTATGAAAGAAGCATTAAGAGTGATAAAGAATGAAGGATGGGCATTATACAAAGTTAGTAAGTGGTATAATATAACTTGGATCACTCTGAAAGACTGAACAAAACTTTTGGAAGATCCTGCAAGAACTAATATGGTGAAAATTGGAAAACCATTTGTAATGCCTCTTGATATTTAAATCAAAATAGTAAACTACATTCTCAGCATGCAGGATTTAGGATTCAGTCTAACAGTCAATCAGGTTAGACATGTAGTTTTTAAAGTTGTTGAAGCTGCAGGGATGAATTATCTGTTCACCTGGAGAATCAAATGGCTGGTTGGTACTGGTGGGACAAGTTGAGGGAACGATACAACTTGTCACTGAGGACACCACCAAATCTATCAATTTGTAGTGTGTTGACAGCGAAAAGAATTCTGTCCAAAGACTTCTATAAAAAGGTGGAGAATCTGTTGAAAAAACTGGATTTAAAAGACAAACCAACTCATATTTGGAAATGAGATGAAACTTGTGTCACTTACGTCATAAAATCTGGTAATAGTATCTGCCAAGTAGGGAGAAAATATGTTTATAAACAAAGCTCTGGTGACAAGGGTGTCACCAGAGCTTTGTTTTGTTGCATATGTGTATCTGGAATGAGCATCCCGCATGTGGTCATCTTCAAAGGTGTAAGACTGAATGAGCAATTGGCTGAAACCTCCATGCCTTCATTGGTATGTCTGTCACCAAAGGGTTGGATCAGTGCTGATCTATTTGCAGAGTGGTTCCAACACTTCATCACATGCATTCCCTCTCACAGATCTGTAGTTCTCTTTATGGACTCACATGTTAGTCGTATAACCCCCAAAATCCTTTCAAAGGCATCAGAAAATAATATTCATCTTGTAACATTTCCATCTCATACTACACATCTGCTAGAGCCACTGGATGCTGAT
>Ga0209755_10007354_pt1 | contig 11943 bp, 11 predicted proteins | sample TergutCo191P1_FD_187301 | JGI IMG/M metagenome (GOLD analysis project Ga0209755, IMG submission 187301) | Cornitermes sp. P1 segment gut microbial communities from Petit-Saut dam, French Guiana - Co191P1 (SPAdes) (version 2) | ecosystem: Host-associated > Arthropoda: Insects > Digestive system...
AGAGAGAGAGAGAAATAGTCATTTTATTCCTTCAAATTCACCCCATTTTGGAGGACTATGGGAGGCAAGTGATTGGTGTTAAGTAAACAAGCAGTACAGACATTAGATGGGGAAAGATTTAACCACAGGAAGCCGAATGAGATAGAGGTTAGGAACCAGTATCAGATTGATATTTCAAACAGGTTTGCAGCTTTGGAAAACTTAAGTGATAGCAAAGATATAAATCGGGCTTGGGAGAACATTAAAGAGAATATCAAAACCTCAGCTACAGTGTCTAGGTCTGCACATACTGAAGTAGCATAAACCATGATTTGTTGAAGAATGTTTAGATTTTTAGAGCAAAGGAAGCAGGCTATAATGCAGTGGGTACAGGATCCAAGCCAAAGCAACGAAAATAATCTAAACAATGTAAGACGTAAAGCTAGCACACATTTCAGGAACAAAAAGAAGGAATATCTGAAAGCTAAAATTGAAGAACTTGAAACTAACAGTAAGATAAAAAAATATTAGGGCCTTGTACAGGGGCATTAATAACTCCAAGAAGGGTTACCAGCCAAGAAATACTATAGTACAGGATGAAAAGGGTGATTTGGTTACAGACTCCCACAGTATTTTGGCTAGGTGGAGGAACCATTTCCCTCAGCAACTGAATGTACATGGGGTTAATGATGCTGGCACACACAAACACACACAGCAGAACCACTAGTGCCTGAGTCAATTGCGTTTGAGGTTGAGTTGGCTAGTGAAGAGCTAAAGTCACAAATCACTAGGTATTGATCTATTGATATTATGGATCTCAGAGAGAATTGTTCTAACCCCTGCCTTAATCAGTTCTGCTGGGATAGCAGAACTGATTAAGGCAGGGGGTAGAACAATTCTCTTTGAGATCCATAAACTTATTACTTCTATTTGAAATATGGAGGAATTTCCTGAGGAGTGGAAGGAGTCGATCATTGTACCTAAAGAAGGTACAAGAAGGGCGATAAAACAGACTGTAGTTATTACAGGGGCATATCACTTTTGCCAACTATGTACAAAATTTTATCCAACATCCTGCTGTCAAGGTTAACTCCATACGCAGAGGAAATTATTGAGGATCAACAATGTCGATTTGTACGTAGCAGGTCAACTACTGATCATATACACGTTTTCTGCATTCATCAAATACTTGAGAAAAAATAGGAATACAACTAAGCAGTGCCTCAGCTGTTTATAGACTTCAAGAAAGCTTATGATTCAATTAGGAAGGAGGTCTTGTATAATATTCTCATTGAGTGTGATATCCCAATGAAACTGGTTCAGCTAATAAAAACATGTCCAAAAGAAACCTACAGCAGAGTCCAGGTAGGCAAGTATCTGTCTGACATGTTTTCTATTTGGAATGGTTTGAAACAAGGAGATGCTTAATTGCCATTGCTTTTCAACTTCGCTTTAGAGTAGGAAATTAGGAGGATTCAGGTAAACCAGAATGGACTGAAACTAAACGGTATACATCACCTTCTGGTTTATGCTGCTGATGTTAATACATTGGGAGGAAGCATATATACTATAAAGAAAAACACAAAAGCTTTAGTAGTTGCTAATAAGGAGGATGGGCTAAATAGAATAAATAAGGGTAAGACTAAGTACATGGTCATGTCTTAAGATTAGAATGCAGGACAAAGTCACAATATAAAGACTGATAACAGTTCCTTTGAAAGGGTGGAAGAATTTAAATATTTGGGAACACCTTAACAAATAAAAATTCTATTCAGGAAGAAATTAGGAGCAGACTAAAGTCAGGGAATGCTTGTTATCATTCGGTGCAGAATCTTTTGTCTTCTAGTTTGCTATCCAAAAATTTAAAGATTAAGATACAGAGAACTACAATTTTGCCTTTCGTTTTGTATGGGTGTGAAACTTGGTCGCTCACAATGAGGGAGGAATGTAGGTTGAGAGTGTCTGAGAATATGGTGTTGAGGAGAATATTTGGGCCTAGGAGGGACGAGGTGACAGGGGAGTGGAGAAAACTAAATAATGAGGAACTTAATAATCTGTGCTCCTCACCCAATATTGTTTGGGTGATGAAATCAAGAAGAATGAGATGGGCGGGGCATGTAGTGCGTATGGGGGAGGAGAGGCATATACAGGGTTTTGGTGGGAAAACCTGAGGGAAAGATACCACTTGGGAGACCCAGGTGTAGGTGGAATGATAACATTAATATGCATCTTCAGGAAGCAAGATTTGAGGGTATGGACTGGATCGAGCTGGCCCAGGATAGAGACAAGTGGCAGGCGCTTGTGAATGTGGTAATGAACTTATGGGTTCCACAAAATGCAGGGAACTTGACTATCTAAAAACCGGTTAGCTTTTCAAGAAGGACTCTGCTCCATGTAAATAAGAATGGGAGGCAAGCATTAAATCTTTGAAGTATCACTGGAAGAGAACTGTTAGCAAAGCTGTATTGACTTTTAAGGAGTTCAGCCGTCTGATTACTCAAGCAGAAGCCTGTTTGAATTCACGACCTCTTACAGCATTATCCAGTTCTGATTACTCAAACAGAAGCCTGTTTGAATTCACGACCTCTTACAGCATTATCCAGTGATCTCAATGATCCTAGCTATTTGAATCCAGGTCATCTCCTGACTGGTGCTCCATTGATAACCCTTCCTGAGCCAGACTTTCCCAGTACAATAATGAACAGCTTATCCAGGTGGTAGTGAGTTCAACACTTCAATTAGCAGTTGTGGAAGATGCACTGACTACTAGAACAGCTTCAACAACGCAGCAAGTGGCACTACAAGTAACCTGAACTCCAGCCCCGTATGCTTGTGCTGCTTCGTGAAGACAATTTACCTCCCATGTTGTGGAAATCAGCTATCAACACTGAGATATTTCCAGATCTAGATGGTCATGTAAGAGTAGCCAGAGTGAAACCAGTTCTGGACAATTCAAGAGACCAATTCATAAATTGGCAACGTTACCTGTGGAGCAAAATACAAATCTTAAACTTTAGTGATACAATATATCACATGGGGCGTATGTTTAAGATTTCATTTCCTTGTTGGCAAGACTGCGTTGGTTGAAGTGAAATCTGCATAGGAGGCAGGCACTTTCGCTTTTCTTTTTGTTGATATGTTTCAAAGTGCCTGTCCTTATCTTGCCCAGGCAGTGTGTGTAGTGATATGTAAGTGTGTGTTGCTTTGTGCAGCAATCTGCATCAGTGTGTAGCAGCAGTGGTTTACACTGTGTAGCTCGGTAAGCAGTGGTGTCATTGTGATGATGAACCCCACAATCCAGGGATCTAAACTAATTACATTCCACTTTATCAGCTATAATCACTATGTGTAAAAATTCTGTGCATTCTTTTCCAATCCAGGGACTGTAACCAGGAGCAGCTTATACTTTGACATATTGCAAAGTTCTTTACTGTTGGCAAGGGTATTTACAGGAATCACACAACAAAAATGTCACGAACTGCACATGATGTTATGTCTGCTATTTTCAGGAGCCCTTTCTGTCAAGGAGTTACATGCGAGGTCAAACTTTTTCAAACAAGGAATGTCATCACACTAGAGAACATAGCCAAGTCTAGAAGTTGCTGTCTTGTCACAGGCTTATAGTTTGCCCCATCTGGAAGCAGCTTCTCAATGTATCTTTCTTCTGAGTGTCATCTAAAATGTGCAACTAATGGAAGAATATCTTGAAGATTGACCATTGTTTAATACATTGGTACATGTTTATGGTACATGTGTTTTCTAAGTACCTCAAATAAATTACAGTCCTTATACTTTAGTTTACATTATTTGTTGCTAGCAACTGGAATGTACAGTCCCTTTTAAGGGAACAATTCAAATGTCACAATAACCTCAGTCACCCCCCATGAGAGCTGCATTCAAAATGACCAACAAATCTTTGTGGCTTTCTTTACCATATTTTATTTTTATGCCCTTTTCCTTGTATCAAAATGTTTTTCTGGTTAAAACTTTTAAACAGTGATTTCATTTTACCAAACCTATCATAATATCCTACAACTCATCATGCCCATGAGTTTCTGTGGCTTCCACCAACTGGCAGATGGATGGGGTCACAAATTCAAACACATATTCACATCTATTTGGTTCACTCACAGATGTCAGTGCATTTTCTGTGCCACATCTTATCTTTACCTGAAACAAACATCAAATTGAAACCTGTTCAATAACAGTTTAAAAAGTCCTGCAGCAGAACACTGTTAATACAAGAATTTGTAACAGAGTAAAAAATTCATGTTACAGTGAATACTCATCACAGGCGATTTACAGTCAGGAAAACATAAACTGCTCCAAAATCAAACAGCGAATTTTTTGATTACTTCATTTTAACTAGTGAAAATGCAAGCATTTATAAGCAATACATGCTGTCACTATTCCCAACAGTGCTGGTGTGTGGTCAGCAAGGAGAACACAATGTACTGTAAATAGACTAAGTCCATGATATGATACGGTTGTTACTGTTTTAACAGATGAATAAGCTTATAGAATATATCTCTCTGAATTAACAGTAATCTGAAAACACAAGTATAAGCTCTCCGTAACAGAACACTTAAGAGCTGACTAAAGATACTAACTGGAAAACTTTAACATTCCTACAATTTTATTGTTTGAACATAATTTTTTTTAAACAATGAAACCACTATTACTAATGAATACAACTGAGATCTCAATCCTGTGACAGTTTTACGTAACTGCAATTTGCTTACATTTTTTGAAACACCAAATGGCCTGAACGTGACCATTTCAGTCAAAACATGTAGCTATGCACAGTCCAACAAATTGATAAAAAGTTTTAATAAAGCTGCAGTTATAGTAATTAAGTACGTTTAATATCATAAAACACAATGGGACGCCGAGCATTAAATTAAAATTTCTTTTTATATTACATGTACACTTCGCTGCAACTTACCCTTGTGGATCGCTGTGGTCCATTCCAACAGGACTGGCCTCTGTCATACAACATCTCTAGGTATTTATTGTCTTCAGGGCCCACCCAGTTGCTCCAGGTTCCTAGCCTAGCATCAGCTCCACCAGTCTTCGGTCTTTGTGTCACCTGTTAATGTTTTACAGTATAAGATCTTTGCATGCATGTATCACTTATTAATTCACCCTTACCAACAGTTATGACATGTATACCTATGCATGTCACATGATAGAACTGATTACTGGTCAGATTAAATAACTGCCCATGCTACATCCAGCTGCAGACTGCATACTCTGAGGTCAACATACTAAGTTACTCATTGTAAGCAAAAGTAGTGTACTGCACACAAAACTACAGGGACATAGAATATGTTTATTTTTACAAACACGATGTTTACTATTTAACCTCCAAAAACACCATAAACAGTTATGCTGTAAAAAATATGGTCTTCTGGGATGCGACAATGTGTACTGTGATGAGAGGGCGTCAGTGAAGTCACTGAAAGCTAGGGTCAGAATGCTTGTAGAAAGTCTGTAAATGAAACGAGCCATAGGAGACTGCATATATAAGGGGACCCTGTACCATGTTCGCCATGTGGCAGGTCTACCTCAGGCTTTCACACCAGTTAACAATGTTACATATTACATGTGGAATGCAAGTAGCACCAAGTTAATTTAGAGCTGTCAACAGTGCACTGTTGCCGTCCAATACACAGACCTGGCCCTCAAGGTTACATTGCCACATTGGAACAATGTGATGAATAACTTTCCAGACATGCACACTACTAGAAACCATTAACAGCAGTGTGGCTGAAAGCAAAATGACTAATGTAGCAACTATGCTAGTGGAAGAATGATAGTGGATGTGCAGTGTGGATTGAATGACTGCAGATTCTGAATCACGGGAGAAATACAACACCCATGTGCCATGAGGCTGCATTATTCTGCTATGGTAAACTCATATGTGGAAATAACTCTGGATATTAAAGTATACGAACTGCCAATGTCAGTTTAATGCTGTATGTTGGGAACAGAGTGAAGAAATGGAAACACATGAAAATGTTAAGATTCAGATATGAAAAACAGGTGAAAAATATTTTTGTCAAGAAATGTTTGTGCCTCTTAAAATGGAAATTTTCTTACACTGGGGCATATTACAAGGGCAAGGTATATGTTAATCATATGGGAGAGTCTTCTAAATTACCTTTATGTCTTTGGCAGGAAAACCTCTCAGGCAAGGATGTTCTAACCAAGTTTCACTGTATGTGAAAAATTCAAATTCTTACCTGATCAAAAGGACACAGTTTATATATATACTCAAAATCTGCGTATTCAAAGCATTCTCCATCCAGAGGTGCAAACTCTTCTTCATCTCCATAATCTTTCTCCAGTGACTCCTGAATTTGACGAATTTCTCGTTGTACATCTCTTAGAGCACGATCTGCTTCGTCAAAGTCAGATCGTGCTTTGGAAGCCTCTGCAACCAATATGCAGGTGTTAGACTAAACAACTGTAACATCTTGTACGTGTCAAGAGATGGTGTTTGACTTGCACGTGGTTGTTCAAAGAGTGTAGTTTCTGCTGAGTTTCTACAAGTAAAGTACTCAGTAGACTTGAATGTTGTTTTAGGAGTGATGTGAGACCAAGTCTCTTGGAACTGGAGCCTGGTGCACTGTCTATAGCAGTGGTGGAGCACACAAGTCCCCTTATGCACCAGCTGTGTTGAGAATGAGGCCCTTGGTACTGCAGTGTGCTGTACCAACTGTAGTGGTGAAGTCACACTGATTCCCTTTGAACTACAGCGTACTGTACCAGCTGTAGTAGCAAGGTGAGACCGAGTTCCTTGGTAATGCAGCTTACCGTACCAGCTGTAGCAGTGATATGGGAGTTATTCCCTTAGAACTGCAGACTATGTTACCGGTTTTAGTAAGTGAGGTGAGTGATTCCCTTAAAACTGCAAGCTACTTTACCAGTTCAAGCAGTGAGGTGAGACAAAGTCCCTTAGAACTGATGTCTACAGTACCACTCCATAATGACAAACAAGTATTGCGCATTGGTAGAATGGTAACTGGCAGGCTAAAACCAATGTACTGTGAAAATATCTGCCCCAGTGCTGTTAATCACCTATCTCAAATGGACCACCCCTGTATTGAACTATGCCTCTGCCATGTGAGGCAAATGACTAACCACCTGAGCTAAAAAATTTTTAAATTAACTCCTGTATTATGTTATGAGAACATTCTGTTTCAGAATAAGACACTGCAAAGAAACAGCATAGTGCCTACCATTGAGTAATATCATTGTAAAACTAAGGAACCAACCATCAATTAATTGCTGGGTCTCTTCATCATACAGATGGGCTTTCTCAGTTTTTTGTCCTTCCTCTTCTTCTTCTTCTGCTCCACCTTCCTCCTCCTCCTCTTCTTCCTCCTCCTCTTCCTACAGAACAAAGAAAGCCATGTCATATATTTAGTAAACATAACCTGTAGCATTACCCTTTCATGATGGGCACAACAGTGCACAAGGGCAAAGGCCGGCCAAAGCCAGGAAATATCAGTTATGTGCCTAGTAACACACACTGAAAGAACAATGTCTCATATTTCACATTTACATTTTAAAATTATTTAAAATATAAATATTTATACGTGACGCCACACAGTATGGCATTATATGTTTATTGAAGATATACAGCACAAACACACTGAAACAATGCCCAGCCTGCAAGTTAGAAAATCACAGCACACTACCATGGCATTCAGAGGTTGACATACGGAGAAAGTACGAGGGTGGATCAAAAAATTTACAAGTCTTATAATCTGAGACGCTGGACTGGTTGAATTTCAAATGCTGTTGACACAAAAGAGGGCTGTAGGTTTTATGAGGCATATGTACATAAGGAGCACAGCTGTGGCAGTTCAAGAGCATGACCCATGTGGAAAACTGGTCTTGCTTTGGCACAAAAAATGTCAGCAGCCAATATGCATCCACAGCTTGCAGAAGTGTATAGTGACAATGTAATTTCAATGCACTGCCAAGGCAACAGGTTGTCATATGGTGCCACAAGTTTGCATCTGACAGGGCCAAACTGATGGCCAACAAACAAATTAGACGATGAAGCTAAACAACAGAAGTCAACACTACAAACACCAAGAAACTCATTCAGACAGAAACAGACATGTAACTTTATGGTGTATGGCATCTGACCTTGGTTTATCCTATGGCACTGTGCAGCATACTGTGGAAAATGTGTTATAGTATTGTAAGATCTGTTCCGGATGGTTGGTTCTTGTGTTAACAGATGACAACAAAGCAGAAAGAATGATGGCCTCTTTCAGTGTCCTGCAACATTATGCAAGAGAGGGAAAAAACTACGCGCATCAAGTCATCTGGAGAGGAGATATGGGTTCATCATTTCACTCCTACTAGTAAGCAAACAGCCATGCAGCAGTGGAAACACCCTGGATTACCCAAGAAGCAGTATAATGTGACATTATCTTCTGGCAAAGCTTGGCCACTATCTTCTTGGACTCAGCTGGTGTGCTGCTGGTGGAATTTGTGGAACATGGAATCGCAGTTAACAGGGTGTGCAAAACACTGCAGAGCTCAGGAGAAGCCATCAGAAGCAAACATCCTGCTCTTTCACATAAAGGTGTGATAATCCTCAAAACACTATCTTACAGCACACAACACAAAAGACTTGGAACTTGCTGCAAAATTTTGGGTGGGAAATGAACCTTCTGTGATTCAGTGCAAATTTGGCACCCACTGACTTTCATCTGTTTCCCACCATGAAGGAAAATATGTGTCAGGACCCTGCTTCACCTGTGATAAAGCCACCAGACATGCTACCATCACGTAGCTGATGCAACATGGACACACCTATTACACTATGTGACAAGTGCCTCAACCATTAATTAGATCAGAAAACTATTATACTGGTGACACGTTCAATGTGTATTGTCAGTTTCCTCTACTAAAATCTTGCTTGTGATGTAAGGTTAATGTAAACTTATGTTCTGATCGACATTCATACAGTACATGTATATCATTCAGCACAGAAATATGTACAAAATTTTGGACATGAACAGCACTAAGCCAGACTGGTTGCAACAGAAGTTGAACTAGTACAGCACCCAGCCATGAATGGAATGTATTGTTAATTGAACACATACTCCTATTGTCTTGAAAGGTTTAAGGCCTTTACATTGGCTAAAGGAAACAGTACATATGGGTGAAAAAAGAAAAATTTACCAAGTTTTGGTGCCAAAAAAAAAAGAGTCAGGAAACATTACTTAAAACATTAAGGCACAGACAGGAGTGTTACATATTTTCCAAATGTAGCACAGTTGTTTGGGCAATATTTTTAGCTCATTTGCAAAAAAGTGTCAAACTGTGACTTGAACCACAGTGCCAGATATTGCCGCAGAAAATCAGTCACAAAACAAGTTCCCAGTCCTCACAGCAGTGACTGCTCTTTGTTATGACAGTGTGCAGTCTTGTGATTGGAGACCAACATTACACAGAAACATGCTGCCTTCCTATCTTAAGGGTTGAAGTAATTCAGGAAGCATCCACACAGTTATACCCATTATACTACTAAATAACAATGCTGAATATGTTCTCAGTCATTTCTTCTGTACCTACCTCATCATTTACATCTCCAACTTGTTCATCCTCATAGTGCCTGTCTTCTGTTTCACCTCCCGCGGTAGCAAATTCTGCTGGAGGTTCCTGAAAATAAGCAAACTTGTTCCTAAGAGTGTCCATGTTAGTAACATACAGCAGCATGCAGTCAGGTTACACTGCATGAAGGACTGCAGTCCTACCAGAACCTAATAATACAGTCTTGTTGGATGTAAGACCATGTATGTTTTATTTGCGTTTGTATTTACTTACCCCTGACAAAGGTATCTCTACTTTGACATAGTGGTGGGGCTTTCATGGTCATATCATCCTGACAGCTAAGCTGGTGGTAGCGTAGGTACTGATAGGGTCTCCCATGCCAGACATGTCAAATGGTCATGACCCAGACAAAAAGTGATACCCTGGCCCTCCAGGTTGGGGGTTGGGGCATGAGGCTGACAATCTCATTCCTGTACAACTACAATATTGTTAGAAAAACCTATGATGATAGCCTCAGATAGATCAGGAGGAAGTAACCGTAAATGACCTGGCATGTTTAAGGAGACAAGAATCGGAACTTGGAATGTGTTGACTCTGTGTAAAAGAGGAGCTCTGAGGAATCTGGAAAAGGCGTTGCAGGAATACAAAGTAGACATAACCACATTACAGGAAATCAACTTTTCTGCACAAGAACATCCATTCAGTTATGTGGAGGTCACCAGATGGCAAAATGACACATTGAACTGATTAAATTCTATCTGATGTAAGGCATAAATCCAATATGATAGATGTTACAAGCTACAGAGGAGCATATATAATTAATGAGGAATGAATGCTATTATGGATTGAGAAATGTACTGTGATCAAAGCTGCTATGGAAAGATACAAAATGTACAATATATAAAGCACTAATCAGACAAATGGTGCTCTACAGATGAGAGCTGGATTCTCAAGAAAACTGAAGAAGAGAAACTTAACATATCTGAAAGAAAAATTTTAAAGAAAATTTATGGCCCAACTTGTTTCAATGGTGTATGGAGAATAAAGTATGATGATGATCTGTATAGCTTTTACAAAGAGCCAAGCACAGTAAAAATAATTAAGATAGCTAGATTGAAACGGTTAGGACACATAGCAAGGATGGAGGATAATGTACCTTGCATGAAGATAACTTTCTCCCAGCCAGAAGGTAGCAGGAAGAAAAGAAGTCCTCTATTAAGGTGGCTGGAATATGTACTAAAAGATCTTTAGACCTTTGAAGTGACTGCATGGTGGGAAAAAACAGGAGATAAGAAATCTGTACAATGAAATCATTAGGGAGGCCAAGGCAAAAAATGGGCTGCAGTGCCTAATAATAATAACAATAATAATAATAATAATATATTTGTTTGTAGTGTATTTAATGACACAAACAGTTCAGATGGAATAAGATGAAAGTGTTCGTGGTCGGCAAATTCAAGAAACCAAGATGTTTTAAGAATGCTATGCATCTTCCTATTGTCTATGATAGACAAGGGAACTTCAGAAAGTGAGGACTGTCTTCGGACAGCAAGCCTATACTCTTGTTGGATAACCGCAGGACATATCACCTTCTTCAGTTCTTGTTTGTGGTAGCATGTTCACAAAATACCTGCTGGCAAATGTACCATTTGTCAATCAACCTATGCAGCAAGGTGTCACTCAGAATTTCAGGTGATTTTATCGAGAAATCTTCAGCGTTTTGCATTTTTCATATATTACATAATTATTTAATGGAATCCTACCAGATACACCGATTACTTGTTAAATAACTCATTATTTACATTAACATGTCTTGAACATGTCTCAGCTTCTACTAACCCAGTATGAGGGAGACATATATAAGAGAATACAAATATTTAATTATATGATGGCATTCGAGAGCAGTATATATGCATTTCTTTGTAAGTAAATTGTTATGGCTACAGATACCATATTTGTTAAGTATTTTTGTTCTTAGTAAAAGCATATATAGGTGTAATGTTAACACAGTAAAAATATGTGAAATAACAGTGTTCCTTTGAATGAAGAAACATTCAATTTTAGCATTCAGATGTCTATGAGATGTGATAAATGAAACATCACATAAAGGTTGGCAGATGATTCTGATTGCTGTTTATTATCTCCAGGCTTCTTTTAACCTGCAAGATGCTGTTTATACTGCTGCTTTGACATTGATGGATGAGGCCATTACCCTGAGGAAAGCACGTAGAAAACTGGCCTGCTTTCATATTTCTGGACGACTCTCCAGGCAAAGAATTTTAATGCTTCAAAATTGCAAGATATTCAAAGGACATTCTGGTTACTCTTTCAGACGCTCAAGAGGCAAATCCCATAAGCAAGCTGACAGAAGATGATGTCAAG
>Ga0209755_10007355_pt1 | contig 11941 bp, 12 predicted proteins | sample TergutCo191P1_FD_187301 | JGI IMG/M metagenome (GOLD analysis project Ga0209755, IMG submission 187301) | Cornitermes sp. P1 segment gut microbial communities from Petit-Saut dam, French Guiana - Co191P1 (SPAdes) (version 2) | ecosystem: Host-associated > Arthropoda: Insects > Digestive system...
CTTGAAATCGAAAAAATGGGGCTTGGTATTTTATTGCTTCAATAAAATGGCCATTGGGAACGATTATATTCAATGCCTTCTAAAAAGAAAGTTTTTATATGGGCCACCAGTGGCATTTTCTATATTTCTATAGAGAGTTTATTTATTCTTTATGAAAAAACTTTATGTTTTCCTGCCTCTTTGCCTTGCTCTTGCTTGTTTTGCCGGAGAGCAGCAAAATGAGTATGAGGAGCACAAAAACTTTACCATTGGGCAACGAATTGGAACTATTGGGTTAAATATAATTCCCGGATTAGGTTCCGTTGTTATTATGGACGATTGGGCCGGTGCCGGCATTCAATTGGGTTTGTTCGCAGCAGGAGCAGGATTGATAGCCAGCCAGGACAAAGGTAAGCGCTCAACTTGCGGTTTTGGAGACTCTCCTGAAGAATCCAATAGCTGTTCCAACTTTATGAAGTTGGTTGGCGTAGCTTATTTTTGGGGTATTGAAGCCTTGTTTAATATTGTTCGTTCTGCCACTTACGATAATCCAAAATACATTCGGCATTTATCGGAAAAATACGGTTATGAGAATTTTACCATTGGGCAAAGGTTTGGAACATTCGGGTTAAATATAGTTCCCGGATTAGGTTCTATTGTTGTTATGGACGATTGGGCCGGAGCAATTACGCAATGGGCTTTGATTGGCACAGGCATTGCTCTTGGAACTCCTGAAATTTTTATTTTCTTTGATGTTTTATTCAATATTTACCGTTCTTCAACCTACAATAAATCTGCAAATATAGCTCTGGGCAAACACGAAGGTTTTCACTTATCCGTTTTGCCAAATAGAAACGGCGAAATTATGCCATACCTGCTATTTAACAAAGCTTTTTGATTTTCTATATTTCTATAGAGAGTTAATCCGGATGTTATCATGAAAAAAACAAAATTCGTTTTTGTAGCAACAAGCCTTTTGCTTGCCACAGCATGTTTGGTTGCTTCAACATTTGTTGCTTCTTGTGGACAATGTGAGTGTATTGACCCTTGTGTTGAACTAGAAGATTCGTCTAATTTTGATTGTTGTGGTATAAGATATAATTGCTATGATCCATCAGTTCCAACAATAGAACCTCCCGACAGCATTTCTTATGGTGAGTTGCTTTATGAAGGCCAAACCTACAAAACCGTTGTCATAGGTACACAGACATGGATGGCAGAGAACTTGAATTACAAAATTGAAGGCAGCAAATGTTTTGGCGAAGAAGGTGGAATCTATAATGGTTATGAAGGCATGACTCCGATTTACATTACATTATCTGACGAGGAAGTGCAAGCTAATTGCGATAAATACGGTAGTCTTTATTCTTGGACAACGGCCATGAACCTTCCTTCTAGTTGCAATACTAGCAAATGCGAAAGCCTGATTAATTCCAAACATCAAGGCATCTGCCCAGAAGGCTGGTATTTGCCTACAGGTGATGATTGGCGCATATTCGTTTCAGCCGTTGGTGGCCGCTGGAATGCCTTTGGTTTTTCGGCTTTGCTAGGTGGTTGGTATGATCACAAGAATAATAGTTTTACAGATGTTGATCGTTGGGGTCTTTGGTGGACTGCTAGCACAACGGGCTACAACTACGCCTACTACTGGCTTATTGCATCATACCCTTCTGCATACGGAGACAAGAAAAATAAAACGTCTTTGCTATCTGTTCGTTGCATTAAAAACTAGTGAAGCCGAGTATATTCGGCATTTAATACTACGAAAATCTTCGTAACGAAATATTTCGTAATAAAAATTACTATATTCTTCGTAATGTTTTTTATAGGTTATTTATATGGCAAATCCGTTTAAGTTTGGTTCCGTAGTTAGCGAAGACTTTTTTACCGATAGGGAAAAGGAAAGCGAAAACGCTAAAAATGTGCTTGCGAGCAGCAATCATCTGGTTTTAATATCGCCTCGACGTTATGGGAAAACCTCTTTGGTCAGTAAAGTTACAAGCTCCCTTTCGAGGCCTGTTATTTATATGGATTTGCAGTTAGCCACAGATGTTACTGACTTGGCAACGCAGCTTCTTAAAAAATTTTTGAGCATAAATAAATTAGAAAGCATAAAGCACTTTTTGGCAAATTTCCGAATTGTGCCAACATTAGAATTGAACCCACAAACAAACGGAGTCGAAGTTTCTTTTGCTCCTTCTGCAAGTGGTAAGTTTACGCCGCTGGAAGATGTTTTGAACCTTATTGAAAAAGCCGGCAAAAAAGGCAAAAGGCCAATTGTTGTTTTAGACGAATTCCAGGATATTTTGTATCTAGGCAAAAACTTGCCAAAACAGCTTAGGGCCGTAATTCAACATCACAAAAATGTGAATTATGTTTTTTTAGGTAGTTTAGAATCTATGATGAGAACCATTTTTGAAAGCAAAAAATCACCTTTTTATCACTTTGGGCATCTTATGGAACTTGATAAAATTCCTTATGAGGATTTTTTCGATTACTTGAAAAAACGTTTTGATAAAATCACAAACAAAGGCGAAATCATATCTAAGGAAATTTTAGCATTTACACAGCAACACCCATATTACACACAGCAACTTGCCTTTTACTGTTTTGCATTTCTGGAAAAGGAAAAATATAAAAAGGAAATGCTGCCGCTTATTATAAGAAACATAATGACTATTCATGATGCTGATTACGAGCGGCTATGGAGTACAATAAGCAAAACTGATAAAAAAATATTGCTGGACTTAGCCTTTGACGGAAAGCTGCCGTCAGCATATTTCCCTCAAAGCACCATTTACAGCGGCCTCGCTCGGCTAATAGCGCGCGGCTATATTATAAAAGACAAGAGTTACGAATTTGACGACCCATTTTTCAAAAACTGGATAGTTATGAGGAGAAATGAGTGTTAGCAACAATGTTGTTTACTATATTAATATTATGCCAACAATAATCTCAGTTATCGCATTCTTTGCGGTGTTTGGTTTTGCGCAAAAAACGCCAACGGCGGCAGAGCTTTTGCAACGCATAGATGCAAACGAAGTTTACAAAACCATTGAATACGATGGTGAAATTATAATTGAATATCAAAATCGGCGTTATGTGAAAACCATAAAAGCATGGGCTAAGGAGAACTCCGATAGCTTTATCGAATTTTTAAACCCAGATGACAAAGGAACAAAATATTTGAAAAAAGGCGGCAGGCTCTATGTTTATTCCCCTGACAACGAAGGAGTTATGCTAATATCCGGGCATATGCTGAAAGAATCCATGATGGGCTCGGATTTATCTTACGAAGACGCTATTAACAACGAAACGCTTTCCGCACGTTACAATGCCGTGCTGGCCGGTTCGGAAGTTTTGAACGAAAACGACACTTGGGTGCTGGAACTTAACGCAAAGAAAAAAACAGAAAGCTACCCAAAACGCAAACTATGGATATGCAAAAAAACGGGAGACTTGCTGCACAGCGAACTCTACGCTCTTTCCGGAGTTAAGTTAAAACAATACAGCCTTATCAAAACAGGAATTTTTGATGGCCGGCGCTTTCCCATAGAATCCGAAATGCGTGATATGTTGCGCAAGAACAGCAAAACGACATTCATAATGAAAAACGTAGTGCTGGACAAACCCATTCCAGATGCCGTATTCAGTCAGAGGAATCTGGAGAAGTAATAATGTCGGGGTATAGGGTATGGGGAGGGTATGGATTTATTCTGATAATCCTTGTGATTGGGTATCAAGCTCTTTATGCGCAACAAGGAATGGCTTTTTCCGGGATTTTGGAATCTGCTGTTTCTACCAATTATGATGATTCCCTGACTTATGGCGTTGAACAATATGCCAATATTCGTATGCAGTCACGGGTGGGAAATAATGCAACATTTTTCGGGGCAGTGAATCTTATTGCCAAAAATCAAGCCCCTACGACGTTAATTGAATTGGAACGGCTTTATTTTCGCTTGAATGGCGAAACTGTTAATTTTGATGGTGGTTTAATGCGTTTGCCGTTTGGCTATGGGCAGATTTGGAACCCTTCTGATTTTATAAATCCCAAAAATCCGCTTTTGCCAAACGCTCGGCCTCTTGCGGTTTTGGGGGCAGGGCTTTCCTGGTACCCAACGGATTCTTTTAAGTTTATGGAGTTTGCGGTTGCGCCAAACGATTCTTTGCAGCGAGATGGAATAGCCGGTTTTTTAGCAGAGCAGCACTGGGATTTTGCAAGCCTCCAAATGCTTTATGCTTGTGAGTTTGCCGATACATCTTTTCATCGCATAGGCGTGTCGTTTAAAGCGGATTTGGAGTTAAGCTTTGTGCTTGATATGCTTTACACAGTTAGCGAGGAGTTGCTTTTCAGCGCAGGCTTCGATTATTCTATGTTTAGCGGAAATCTGATTGTTTTAACGGAGTATTTTTACAATGAAGCTATAAAGGGCAAAGAAAACAATGTTTATTCCGGGCTTACTTGGCGTTTTAGCGATTATGTGAGTGCCGGAGCGGCTTTGCTTTACGGCATAGACGATAAATCCGCAGTTCCTATTGGCACTTTTAACTATGACATTTTTCAAGGGGCCGGTTTTAGCCTTATTGCTCAAAGACCCCTTAACAGTGATTTGCCTTACGATTTTAATTTGGAAGCAAGGCTTAAGTTGAGGTTTTAAGCCCCAACCTTAATCTTCTCTTTCGATATATTCTCCCATTTCTTTACGCTTCTTTTTATCAGAGACACTTTCAAGAGCTCGTTTGCGTTCGTGGTATGCCTTTTCGTTTTTCTGTATTACTTTGTTTTTGGATTTTTCCTCAAGCCACTTTTCGTGTTCTTCTTTTGCCATTTGTTCCATTTGCTGTGCGTGGAGGCCTTTTATGTGCTTTACAGCTTTCAAACTGCCCCTAAAATGTCCGTGCCTTCTCAATTGATCCATAATGTATGCCGATAAATCCCGTGCTTTGTCAAGTTTATGATGAACCCATATCGTGCCGACAAGGCTTACTGCACTTATTATTGTGCCTATATAAATAACTAAAAGCCCATAAGAATAAATGCCCATTATAACAGTTCCGGTGCCGAATATAACACCAAAACTTGCAACCGAAAACAACGTGTTTTCGCAAAAATTGACATTATTGAACGCCGACTCTTTCTCAATCATTTTTTCCATTCTAGCTTCATGCCTTCTTTGTTTCCAATTCATACTACCTCCTCTTTTATAAATATATATTATTTTTTTAAAAAAATCAAAAAAAATTATCCCATTATAAGAAATACTTTACTATATTCCCTATAAAAGCAAAAAGAGGTTTCACGTGAAACAGAGCAAAATGGTCGTCTTGACAGGCGCCGGCATTAGCGCAGAGTCCGGCATTCCCACTTTTCGAGATTCAGGCGGGCTGTGGGAGCGAGAACCTATAGACGTTGTGGCTACGCCGGAAGGCTTTATGCGAGAGCCAAAGCGAGTTATAGAATTTTACGATGGCCTAAGACAAAAAGTAAAAGCTTGCGAACCAAACCCTGCCCACAAAGCTCTCGTAGATCTGGAGAAAAAATTTGGCGACGATTTTTTGCTTATAACGCAAAATGTGGACGACTTACACCAAAGAGCAGGCAGTAAACGGATTATCCCTATGCACGGCGAACTTTTTAAGGTTCGCTGCCAAGGCTCGCAAACGCACGTAATCCACTGCTACGAAAGCCAACCTCCAAAATGCCCCGTATGCAGCGCAAAGATGCGCCCTCATATAGTTTGGTTTGGGGAAGTCCCTCATCGCATGAATGAAATTCAAGCCGCTTTATTGTCTTGCACAACTTTCGCCTACATAGGCACCAGCAGCCAAGTCTACCCTGCGGCAGGCTTTAAGCAAATAGCAAGCCAATGCGGCGCAAAAGTCGTTTGCTTGAACTTGGATGCAGAGCCAGATCCCTGGACAGACGAAACCCACAAAGGCTATGCCGGCGAAATGGTTCCTAAATGGGTAAATAGTTTCACGTGAAACTTTATGCAAATAGCTGGCGCCGCTGCATTTTATGCCTTGCCGGCTCGACAATTTTTTTCTATATTTATATCCTATGAAGAAGAATCACAATAAAGTAGTGGCTAAGTTCGCTGAAACGAGCAAAATAGGACTTGCCGGGATTTTTGCCGGCGTGTTCTGCATAGTTTTTTGCGTTATTTACACGGTGAGCCGCTATTTGAAAAGTAGGTAAGCGCAAGAGCGCAGATAAACTCTCTAGGCTAATGGCAAATAGAGAGTTGCTAGTGATTTTTTTAAAAAAATGACTATATTTCAAAAAAAAATAAAAAAAATGTGCCATTTCAGAAAAAATAATGTATATTATAAGTAGTGCTTCTAGCTAACGTAATTGTTAGTTAAGGTATTTATTTATTTTAATTTTTCATAACACAAAACGGAGGGAAATGTATGAAAAACATTAAAATCGGAACAAAGATTATTTCTTTGTTCCTTGGAGCCACATTGTTAACAGCAATAATGGGAGTGTTCATGCTAAATGCATAAGCGGCATGGATAACAGAGTGTAAAATAAATTTTTCATAACACAAAACGGAGGGTAAATGTATGAAAAACGTTCATAGCAAAGCAAACAATGCGGTAACGGAAGTGGGAAACATTTTCGATATTATCGCAAAAATCAACCAAAGCGTTAAAGCAATTTCCGGCCATGTTGGCCGGAAAACTGTCTACAAGGCCGGCCCAAGCGCAATGGGAGCATCTCAAACCAGCAACAACATTGCTTGCATAAACCAGGCCGCTAGGCAAACGTCCAGAGTTGCAGGTGAGCTAAGGTATATCTATAGCCAGTTTAAAGTGTAATAAACTACAGTTAACCTGCTAAAGATTATTAGATTCAGGGTATAGGGTATAGGTAATTTTGTCCATACCCTCCTATACCCTATACTCTCCCTATACCCAAGCGTTTAATTTAACTCACTAGGGTATAGGGTTCATTCTGCGCATACAACCTTGCAAAATGTATTTTTCTATCTTTTTCATTTATGCCTAATATTATTCCGGACAATATGCTCTTGCTTGTAACTTGCCTGGTGGTTTTGGCTACTTGTATTATCTTTTTTGTTATAGTTTTTAACATAGCTTTTAAAATTAAAAACAACAAAGTTAAAATTGCTACTATGGCGGCTTCAATACTATACATTTTAAGCCCCATTGATGCGTTTCCTGATGTAATGCCAATTTTTGGGCAAATAGACGATGCCTGTGCGTTAGCTACGTTTATAGGCTTGGCTTTTTCTAGCTGGAAGAAGCAAAAAAGAGAAGTAAACAACGATGTAAAATAATTTCTATCTTCCCATCTATGCCCAAATACGCACCACAAGAAATAGAAGCAAAATGGCAAAGCTACTGGGAAGAAAACAAGACTTTCCGCACGCCGGAGCCAAAAAGCAAGGCGAAGAAATTTTATTGCCTGGATATGTTCCCGTACCCAAGCGGAGCCGGATTGCACGTAGGCCACCCCGAAGGCTACACCGCAACCGATATAATTTGCCGCTACAAAAGAGCAAACGAGTTCCAGGTTCTGCACCCAATGGGATGGGATGCTTTCGGCTTGCCTGCCGAGCAATACGCAATTCAAACCGGTACGCACCCAGCCGTTACAACGCAAAAAAACTGCGACACATTTCGCCGCCAAATAAAGAGGCTTGGACTTTCCTACGACTGGGAAAGAGAAATAAACACCACAGACCCAAAATATTACAAATGGACTCAATGGATTTTCTCAAAACTCTACAACACCTGGTTCGACCCTGCACAGAACAAAGGCCGCCCGATTAGCGAATTGCCGGCAACAGAAAACGTTGCAGAACGCCGCCTGGCCTATTACGCAAACGCTCAAGTTTGGTGGTGCAGAAAATGCAAAACCGTATGCGCAAATGAAGAAGTCTTGGCAGATGGCTCACACGAAAAATGCGGCACATTCGAGGTTGAACACCGCAACCTAAAACAATGGCAACTCCGCATTCCCCTTTACGCAGAACGCCTGTTGAGCGGTTTGGAAAATTTAGATTGGCCCGCAGGCATAAAAGATATGCAGAGAAATTGGATTGGGAAATCCAAAGGGGCGGAAGTTGATTTTGCGATTGGAAACGAAAAAAAATTGCGTGTTTACACCACTCGCCCCGACACCTTGTTCGGCGCAACATATATGGTGATTTCCCCAGAACATCCGTTAACCGCAAGCCTCACCACGCCGGAGCAAAAAGAAGCCGTGGAATCCTATATAAAAGCGGCGGCATTGAAAAGCGAAATGGACCGCACCGAGCTTGCAAAAGAAAAAACGGGCGTGTTCAGCGGCTCTTATGCAATAAACCCTGTGAATGGAAAAGAAATTCCTATATGGGTTGCGGATTATGTTTTGATGGGCTATGGCACGGGTGCGATTATGGCCGTTCCTGCGCACGATACACGAGATTTTGAGTTCGCAAAAAAATTCGGCATACCAGTGATTTGCATAATGGAGCCTGACGCAAGTTGCCCGGCAGAGTTAAAAGAGGCTGTTTTGGCCGGAGAAGCCTGCTGGACAAATGACGGAAAATATATTCGCTCATCAAGCGATGAACTTAGCTTAAATGGGCTATCAAAAAAAGAAGGTGTTGCAAAAATAACCGCTTGGCTTGAAAGCAAAAAAATAGGCAAAGCCACAACTAACTATAAAATAAGAGACTGGCTATTCAGCCGCCAACGCTACTGGGGCGAACCGTTCCCCATAATCCATTGGGAAGACGGCGAAATTTCTTTAGTCGATGAAAAAGAATACCCTGTGCTATTGCCCGAACTCTCCGACTACAAACCAGGAGACGGCGGAGTTTCTCCTTTGGCAAACGCAACGGATTGGATAAACGTAAGCAAAAATGGCCGCAAGGGAACGCGAGAGCTGAATACAATGCCTCAGTGGGCCGGCAGTTGCTGGTATTATTTGCGTTACATAGACCCAAGCAACGAAAACGCATTTGTGGCAAAAGATTTGGAAAACTTCTGGATGCCTGTGGACTTGTATGTGGGTGGCGCAGAACACGCCGTTTTGCATTTGCTCTACAGTCGTTTTTGGCACAAAGTCCTTTTTGATTTAGGCTTTGTTTCCACAGACGAGCCATTCCAAAAACTGTTCAACCAAGGCATGATTCTGGCATTCGCCTACGAAACCGCAGCAGGCGCAAAAGTGCCCAGCGACGAAGTAGAAGAACGTGACGGAAAATTTTATGGAAAAAATACCGGCGAAGAGTTAAAGCAAATCATTGCCAAAATGAGCAAAAGCTTAAAGAATGTGGTAAACCCAGACGATGTGATAATCCAGTACGGCGCAGATTCGCTTCGCCTTTACGAAATGTTTATGGGCCCATTGGATGCAGTTAAACCCTGGCAGCCTCAAGGTTTAGAAGGAATGTTCCGTTTTTTGAGCCGCGCAATGCGTTCCGTTGCCGGAGACGAGGGCACACCGGAATACACAAACGCTACACCACCCGAAGAATTAACACGTTTAATGCACCAGAGTATTTTGAAAGTTAGCGACGATATTGAAAATATGCGTTTTAACACGGCCATTAGCCAGCTTATGGTGTTCAACAACGAGCTGATGAAACAATCTGTGCGTTACCGTGAGCCTTGCGAAATTTTTGTGAAACTTTTGCACCCCTTTGCGCCGCATTTGAGCGAAGAGCTGTGGCAAATTCTAGGGCATGGCGAAAGTTTAACCGGTGTAGCTTGGCCTGTTGGCAATGCGGAACTTGCCGCAGAAGACAGTGTTGAAGTGGTTTTTCAAGTGAACGGCAAAGTACGAGCCAGAGCAAAGCTTTCCAAGAGTTTGAGCAAAGACGAGCTGGAAAAAATCGCTATGCAAAACGATGCTATGAAGGCAAACATTGCCGACAAGAAAATCGTTAAGGTTATAGTTGTGCCGGGAAAACTGGTTAATGTGGTTGTTGGCGGGTGAGTATCACCTCACCGCTACTCGCAGCATTTGGTTATTCACTCGCACAGTATTTCAAAATTGCTCCAACATCCTTAGGTAACTTTTGTATCTGGCTTTGGATATTTGTCCGGCTTCGATTCTTTTTAGAACTGCGCAGTCCGGTTCGCTTTGGTGTTTGCAGTCTTTGAATTTGCAATCGAAAAAATCGTTTTCAAAAAAACCTGGGAAACAGCGAGCAAGCTCGTCTGCTGTAAGGTTCATTATGCCTAGCGCACGAATGCCGGGCGTGTCTATTACCGCACCGCTTTGAGGCAAGTCCAGATAGGATGATGCAACCGTTGTGTGCCGGCCTTTGCCGTCTTTTTTTCGGACTTCGTTTACGTTTTGAGAAGCGTTTGGCACCAGCAGGTTTATTAATGAAGATTTTCCAACTCCGCTTTGGCCGCTGAAAACGGAAACTTTGTTATGCAGTTTTTGTTTTAATTCTTTTAGTCCGGTATTGTGTTCTGCGCTTGTTAAAATTGTATTATCCGCAAGTTCAATAAATTCTTGGATTTCGGCTGGAATATTTTCCATTAAATCACATTTGTTTAAAATTAATATGAATGGCAGGTGATTGAAATTTGCCGCCAGCAAGAAACGGTCTGCGAAACCAAAGTTAAAGGGCGGATTTTCAAGGCTCATAACAATAGCTATCTGGTCTATGTTTGCTGCCTGCACGAGAACCTGATTTTCCCTTGTGCGTGGGCCGGGCCTGCTCAAAACGCTTTTGCGTGGCTTTAGCCCTATGATAAAACTTTCTCCGCCGGCATTGCATTTGCCAACAATTGCTATGTCGCCGACTGCCGGAAATTCATTTGCCTCTTCTATGGATTTTGCCAAATAAAATGCTTTTATTTCTTTTCCGCTATTCAAGCGAACATTGCAGCTTCGCCTGTGCACGGAAAGCACAAGAGCGCTCTCTTTGTATTCTTCGGAAAAATTCTCAGAGAGCGGTTTTAGTTTTTTTATCTTCGCCTCCGCTTTGCCTTCCCTTGTCCACCGCTCTTTTAGCGGGCGCTCGTCTAAGGAGCCGCTTTGCATTTGGTGCATTGTGTTGCCACGCTTTTCACGCCATTGCCGCCGCTTTGCTTTTGGCGTCGTATTTGGAGAGACAGTTTCATCGACCATAAGGGGATAATATATGAAAAATACAGGAAAAGTGCAAAAAACATTTGCATTTTGCAGGGTTTGTGTGCGGTAGAAAAACCTGTCCAAACCACTGTCTAGACAGTGTCTAGACACCTTTTTAGACACTTCAAAACGGCGATTCTGAAGCGAAAACAGCGTTTTTTGGCTGGCACGATTTTTGCTTTAATATGGGCATGGCTAGAAGCACAGCGCAACTATTTGACCTTATGTTCAAGAGCATAATTAAAGAGGCAAGCCCCTCTGCGATTGTGCATTTGATAAACGGTATTTACAACAAGAATTATCCACTGCACACAACTTCCGTAAAAATAGAGCCAACAGAGTTCATAAAAGAAAACCCAAAATCTGGTAAACTGGAAAAATATGTTTCGGACATAGTCATAACATTATCAAACGAGAACCAAAAAGACACTTACTTCATAGAAGCACAGATAAATGACGACATAGAAATCTCGCTTAGAATTTTCAACTACAGCGTTCTCATAGCTCTTGAAGGAAGGTCTGTTTCTAGCGATGGTTCTTGTATGGAAATAGACATGCCATCTCCGGCAGTCATTTACTGGGAAACAAGCAAAACGAAAGACTTTGTATCTATAAGGATAAACTTTCCGAACAAGAAAAGCATATTGTATAGAGTTCCTGCTTTCAAAGTGCTGCAGCACTCTGTTTCTGAGCTTGAGGGAATGGCTTTATTTTTGCCTTTTTACATTTTGAAGATACGTGAGGAATTGAAGAAAGCTAAGAATTCCGAGAGAAGAAAGGAGCTTTCCAAGGAATTGGAGGGTTATGTTGTAGAGATAGCAGAATCTCTGCAAATGAGCAAGCGAAATA
>Ga0209755_10007356_pt1 | contig 11938 bp, 9 predicted proteins | sample TergutCo191P1_FD_187301 | JGI IMG/M metagenome (GOLD analysis project Ga0209755, IMG submission 187301) | Cornitermes sp. P1 segment gut microbial communities from Petit-Saut dam, French Guiana - Co191P1 (SPAdes) (version 2) | ecosystem: Host-associated > Arthropoda: Insects > Digestive system >...
AACTGGTTCAATAGTTGGTTCAATAGTTTTAGCAACTGGTTCAATAGTTGGTTCAATAGTTTTAGCAACTGGTTCAATAGTTGGTTCAATAGTTTTAGCAACTGGTTCAATAGTTGGTTCAATAGTTGGTTCAATAGTTTTAGCAACTGGTTCAATAGTTGGTTCAATAACTAATCGAAATAAGTCCCTTAAAGCCTGCTCTGCAACTCCATCCAATAAGTATTTACCTTGAGAGGTTCGCTGTATATGGTTGTTGAACTGGTTGTTGAACTCATCTGTCATGCGCTTGTATACTGCTTGAGGAGAAACCTTTAATTCCTTGGCTATTTTGTATGGCGATTTCATCTAGTCACCACCCTTATTGTTGATTTCAACAATCCTTTTGTTAATCCGCTCTTTTTCAAGTTTTTCTAAATTTTTAAAGTAGTCCTCCGACCAACTTCGTCCTGTAAAATTTTGGATTTTAGGTTTTATTTTAGTTGTAGCAGTATCGTTGGGGGCATCTTTCCATCTTTCTTGCCGCAACCAGTTTGATGGTTCATTTACATACGCACCTTTATCAGAAGTCCATTTATTGCTGTTTTTTGCATTTTCTAACCCTTCCATAATCTCCTTGAACAAAGTTGCATCCAGTGGCAATTTGTCCCACTCATACATCGCTTGTTTTCTGCCAGACCTCTTATGTTCTGGATAATTCATCCAGAACATTTCAAAATTAGATAAATGTTCAATCTCGGTCAAGTCAGTTTCAATTGTCAAGTTACAGGTTTCTTCCTGTTTTTCATCAGTTTCCATAATAAATTTTTCCATGTCCAGCGGGTCTTGATTTTTCTTATTTTCAAAGATATTAAATCTTAATTCAAGAATTTTACCTCCTCGACCTTTTTTGCCATGCGGTTCGTAAGTAAAAGTTATGTCTGTGTTTTCAGAAAGGACTTTCTGGCAGACATCAATAACACTCCGCCTAAAGTCCTTGTACTGAACATACTCGGTTTCACCAATCCCCAGCAAATCTTTTAATTTGGATACAGCAACCACGCGATAACCGCGCCATTGGTATTGTTTTAAAATTTCATAAAAACGTAACTGGTTCAAACTTTTGAGGCGAAGCCCATTCCAGAGTTGATATTTAAAATAATTAGATTTCAAGTTGAAAAACATCGGTAATGCGTCATCATGGGCATCAATTTCTATATACCATTCGCCATCATTCTGCCCTATGCGACACCTTTTAAAATATTGAAACCTTAAAATGTCACCTGTTTCAGTAACTGTACCTGTAACTTTAGATAATAAATCATCCACGCTATTACTTAATTGCTGTATGTTTAACCGACCCATCTCCATAATGAGCTTAAAATCACTTAAAGAAAACCGAACAAGCCTTGTACTTTCGTCAAATGGGTCTATCATACTCAAGTAGACAACTATAAAACGTAGCTGTTGTAAAGTCATACCTCTTGGACTTAATTCGTTCAACTCATTTCTCTTAGTCACCAAATGTTTTCTAAAATTTTGTTGCTCAGTTTTAATCGCCATAATTTTAGATGCCTTCCTTGGTTTTTTAGTGCATTTTAACATACTGGTGGAGAGCTTGTCAACTCTCTCCACCAGTTTGCAATTTTCTCTCCACCAGTTTGCAATTTTCTCTCCACCAGTTTGCAATTTTCTCTCCACCAGTTTGCAATTTTCTCTCCACCAGTTTGCAATTTTCTCTCCACCACTAAAGTTATCCACAGTCTACAATCCGCTCGTGGCGCGGGTTGTAGGGCTGTCAAAATTTCCCTAAAAAAGATCTTTAAAAATAAGATCTTTAAAAGATTTTTAAAAGAGAGTAAAAGAGAGCCCCCCCTCAAAAACCACACCGAAAAACCATCTCAAAATTCACCACAAGCATTTTGAAAGGTAACTATGAAATCAAATATCCACTTTAAATTGACGTACGCCTACTTTTTCGAGCCTAAAAATGTTTTTAGGTATAAATTTACATCCAACCTTTTCATCTTAAAAAAATGGTCAAATTGGACGAAAAACAACACGAACTTCAAGCAATAATTTTTGATGAGCTATTTTAATTCATACAAAACCTTGATTTTAAGGCGTTTATAAGCATTTATAACCTTGTATTCCGTACAAGCATCAGAAAGTGATTATTCTCTTTTTACGCTATTACTTCCTTAATATGCGACCCTTCGTAAAATTACAGTCATAGCTAAATGGAGTTATCCACAAAATACACCCAAGTTATCCACAGAGTTATCCACAAAATAAAATATAATTTTCCAGTTAAGCAATTAAAAATTTCAGTCGATATATTTTTTAGAGCGGCAGACGACAAAAAACTTTTCGGGTAAAAAATAGTTGTTTTTACGCTAAAGTTTTGGTTAAGGGATGCCGATATATATTTTGCTATGAAAACTTAATAATAAAAACTTTCCTGTAATCGGGATATAGCTGACCTTTAAAGGCAGCCGAAAGCTGGGCAACCCCCAGCCAAGGAGGATTTGCCGCCAAGGATGGCGGGCCTCTCCAAACTAAGGAGGATATTATGTCAAACATGGTAGTAAGAACTAACGTAATGGCTCAAAACAGCCACAGAAATCTAGGTATGGTTGGTAATCAACAACGCACCTCTTCTGCTCGTCTTAGCTCTGGTTTCCGCATTAACAGCGCGGCTGACGATGCTGCTGGTCTTGGTATTTCTGAGAACATGAGAGCGCAAATCCGCGGTCTTAACCAAGCTAGCCGTAACGCTCAAGATGGTATCTCTGTAGTTCAAACTGCAGAAGGCGGTCTTTCCACTATCAATGAAATGGTTATCCGTATTCGTGAGCTAACCGTTCAAGCTTCTAACGATGTTAACACATCTGAAGGCGCTCCAGGTGTTGGCGACAACGAATCTAACCGCGCTCGTATTCAAGGTGAAATCAACAATCTTATTGACGAAATCCAAAGAACTGCTGAAACACTACAGTTCAATGGCATGACTCTTCTAAATGGCGATTTCTCTGCTGGTACTGATGCTTGGACTGAAACCATTCCAGGTTCACCAGCTACTGAAAGAACTATCAGCGCTACATTTAACACAAACGCTTTTGTTGCTAGTCTGGGTCTTACTGGCGACCAAGCAGACTTCATGACAAGCTTGATTAATGAGCATATTAACGAAGTTGCTCCTAACACTGACTTTACTGCTGGTGCTGGATTCTTGACCATTGTAAACGATGCTCTTACCGAAGCTGGTCTTGCTACTGTTGCTAATGTTTCTGATTTGTTTGCTGCTGGAGCTACCACTGTATCAGACTTAACTCGTCCTGGATTAGAAACAGCTTTAAACATAGCTCACGTTGATATGTCTAATGTGACGAATGCTACTGATTTGAATGATGCTCTTAACACAATTATGGGCTTCATCAACACCGAGTTTGTTGATTCTACTAATGACACCTTTACTTGGGCTGCAGTAGCAGGGATTGGTACCGGTGCTAACGAAATTGATTTGAGTGCTGACGAAATCACGGCTCTATATGAAGCTGGTCTAATTGCCACTAATAACGCTGCTGGTGTTATAGGAATGATAGCTGGATTGGAAAATGCAGTTGAAGGGCTTACAGTAAGTGTTGCTGAATCAGGATTGTTTGGGCCTGGTGCTGCAGGAACTGGTTTCTCTGACGAAGCTACTCTGGTGGATTGGTTGAATGACCGTTTTGGCGCAAACACATTTACTGTTGCTACTGCTACTGCTACCGACCCAATTAATGGCGAAACCTCTGGTACGTTTATCACTGGCTGGCACTCTAGTTCATATATTGCTAATTCAAGCGGTGCTGCCCTCTTGAATGTTGTTGACACCCCAGCACAAGCAGCAACGCCACCAACAACAATTGACCATCCAGCTGTTGAAGGTAATAACTTGTGGTTCCAAGTTGGTGCTAATGCTGGTCAAGGTATCACTGTAGAAATGCCAAACATCATTGAAGATGTTGCAAATGTTTTGCGTCAAGCTTTTGACTCCCCAGCTTTTGGTGACGTTGGCAATATCTCTGACACTGGTACAGTTGCAGAAGGTAATGGCGAATCTATCTCTGACCTTCTAACAATTGTTGACAGCACTTTGGCTGCTGCTACTGCTGCTCGTGGTGCTTTAGGTGCTATCCAAAACCGCCTTGAGTTCACCATCGAAAACCTAGACGTTTCTAGCGAAAACCTTTCTGCTTCTAACAGCCGTATCCGCGATACAGACATGGCAGCAGAAATGATGCGCTTGACTCAAGCTAACGTTCTTCAGCAAGCTGCAACTGCTATGCTTGCTCAAGCTAACCAAGCTCCACAAAACGTTCTTCAACTTCTAGGCTAATACATATTTAATTATTAATGATTAATTAACCAAAAACCCCACTCGGCTTTTGCTGGTGGGGTTTTTTATTGTAAATGGTGGGATTGCGGGTCAAGACCGCAATGACGGTAAAAAATCGGAGTTATGCCCACATTTTTGGTAGGGGCGCGCATTGCGCGCCCGATGTTGGGCAAACGTATTTTTCATTGACATTACGTTTATCGGACATCGGGCGCGCATTGCGCGCCCCTACCGCCAATAACTAACAAATAAAAATTTCCATTGACAATATATTGAATATATGGTATATTAAATATAAATAAATGCTTTGGAGGTGCTTATGACAACCACAGTAAACCGTTGGGGAACGAGTTATGGGGTGCGCTTGCCTAAATCTCTTTTAAAAGCCTTCCCTCTTGATGATAAGCAGAAATTGAATATAACAATAGATGGTGACAAAATTATTTTAACGCGACCAAGAGAACAGCATAAAAGCCTGAGAGAGTATTTAAACGAAGCTAATTGGGATGGTAAGGCAATAGAATTAACTGATGAAGATAGAGAGCGAATTAACACGCCTTTTGTTGGCGAGGAGGTAGAATGGTAAAGCAGGGAAGTATTATTAAAACCGACCTTAGACCTGCCCTCGTTGTAAGCCCTGTGCTTTTCACGGCCTTAACAAATCTAACGCTAATATGCCCCATTACAAATACTGACAGAAATCATCCGTTGCACATCAAATTAAAAGACCTGAAAACAAAAGGTTTTGTTATGACTGACCAAATAAGAGCCATTGACTTAAGGGGCAGAAAATTTGACATAGTAGAACGAGTATCAAAAAGCACTTTTACCAAAGCTTCCAACCTGCTTAAGGCTTCAATTGATTTATCAGAGGATTTTGAGTAAATTGCTATATAATGATTTTATATATATCAAGCAAAGGTATTGCAATTATTGAGATTTTGTGTTAGAATTTAACACTACAGTATGATTAAAGTTGAAGAATGAAGATAATTGTAAAAATTGCGGAGGGAGTGTTTTTGTGGAGGGTGTCATGCTACAAATAAAAAACTTACAAACATCTTTCAGAATTGAAGGTCAATTTTATAATGCAGTTGATGGGGTTGACCTGAATATTAGGGAAAATGAAGTTTTTGCTGTTGTGGGAGAGAGTGGTTGCGGAAAAACGGCTCTTGCTTTATCTATTCCCCAGCTGCATAACATGAACTATACTCGTATTGATGGTGAAATTATTTTTGATGGGCAAAATCTCTTGGGTCTTAAAGAAAGAGAGCTTAACTCTATACGCGGAAAAGAAATTTCTATGATTTTCCAAGACCCGCTAACTGCTCTCAATCCCCTGCAAAGGGTGGGCGCTCAAATTGAGGAAACTTTGACATTTCATACGGATATGTCAAAAGAGGAGAAAAGAACGCGCGCTTTAGAGCTTTTAGAGAGCGTTGGTATTGTTAACCCTCCATTGACTTATAGAAGCTTTCCCCATGAGCTTTCAGGCGGTATGAGGCAGAGGGCTATGATTGCCGTTGCCCTTGCCTGCAAGCCTAAACTTATTATTGCAGACGAGCCTACAACGGCTTTGGACGTTACTATTCAAGCCCAAATTTTGGACTTGCTTAAAGATTTGCAACAAGAAACTAAGTCATCCATTTTGCTTATCACCCATGACTTAGGGGTTGTGGCGGAGATAGCAGATAGGGTTGCGGTTATGTATGGCGGTCAAGTTGTAGAGATGGCAACTGTTTCCCAGCTTTTCAAGAAGCCTTCTCATCCTTACACCCGCAGCTTGTTGGCGTCCATTCCTCAAGCTGGTGAAAATTTGGAAAGGCTTAACGCCATCAAGGGAATTGTGCCCACTCTTAAATATATGCCAAGAAGTGGATGCCGTTTTTCTCACAGAACTCCGTGGATACCAAAAGACGCCCACGAAGAAGAGCCAACTTATCACGAAATTGAACCTGGTCATTATGTGCTTTGTACTTGTTACAAACATTTCCATTTCGAAGGTGAAATTTAAAAATAGGAGGCTAGATAATAATGGCATTACTTGAAGTAAAAGACCTAAAGGTTTATTTCCCTATAAGGGGCGGCGTTATGGGTCGCGTTGTAGGATATGTAAAAGCTGTTGACGGCGTGACTTTCACCATAGAAGAAAAACAAACGGTTGGTCTTATTGGTGAGTCTGGAAGCGGCAAAAGCACCACTGGCAAGGCGATTCTTGGCCTTGTTCCTTTGGCTGGCGGTACAATTCATTTTAACGGTGAAGACATAACCAAATATATAGGCAAAAACCGCTCCCCATACAGAAAAAGCGTTCAAATGATTTTCCAAGATGTTTTTTCCTCGCTAAACGCAAGGAAGCGTATTTTGGATATTATTGCAGAGCCTATCAGAAATTTTGAGAATTTAACAAAAGCAGAGGAGCGCAAAAGGGTGGATGAGCTGCTTTCAATTGTTGGCATGTCCCCCGAAAACGCTCTTAAATACCCCCATGAGTTTTCTGGAGGTCAACGCCAAAGGATTGGTGTTGCTCGGGCAATCGCGCTAAAACCGAAACTAATTGTGGCGGATGAGCCTGTTTCGGCTCTTGACCTTAGCATACAGGCTCAGGTTTTAAACTACATGAAAGACATACAACAAGAGTTAGGGCTTAGCTTCCTTTTCATTAGCCATGACCTTGGGGTGGTGAAGCATATGTGCGAAACCCTTGCAATCATGCACAACAGCCGTTTTGTAGAGTTTGGCTCAAGCCAAGATATTTATAAAAACCCGCAGCATATTTACACCCGCAGGCTTATCGCCTCTATCCCAGAGCCTAACCCTGAAGTTAAAGAAGAAAACACAAAACGCAGACATGCCATTAACAAAGAGTATGAAGAGCGCAGCGAAAACTATTATCAAGAAGGCGGCAAGGTTTATGACCTTAAAAAGCTTTCCGACACACATTATGTGGCGATGCCATAGAAGAGGAGGTAAAACGATATGTGGAAAACCGTACTAAGAAGATTGTTAATCACAATTCCCCAGCTTTTCCTTATCACCCTCTTCGTCTTTTTGCTGGCGGATAGTATGCCTGGTGACGCCCTGGGTGGTATGATAAACCCTGACCTGCCCTTTGAAGAGATGCAGAGAATGCGTGAAGATATGGGTCTTAACCGACCATGGCCAGAAAGATATTTTGAATGGCTTGGCGGCATTGTAAGAGGCGATTTTGGAAGCTCTTTCAGACACGCCCGCCCAGTTATGGATGTTATTGGAGAAAGGCTTCAAGTTACAGCCGTTCTTGCCTTTTTCACTTTGGTGCTTACCTATCTAATTGCCATACCTTTAGGGATAACAGCAGGAAGGCGAAGCGGAACAGTTATTGACAAGGCTGTTTTGGTTTACGCCTTTACGGCTCTTGCGTTCCCAACCATTGTTTTGGCGATTCTGATGGTATATTGGTTCTCACCTATTGGGCTTGGCTGGATACCTTTGGGTGGCATGGTAGACCCTATGGTATACTCAACAGGAACAGGATTCCAAATTTTTATGAGCAGAGTTCACCATTTGATAGGTCCTGCTGTTACAGGTGCTTTGGTGGGAACAATAGGCATTGTATTCATGCTTAGAGCTAATATAATCGAAAGAAAATCAGCCGATTATGTTACCTTTGGAAGGTCTAAAGGTGTACCCACCAATATAATTTTTAATAAGCACATCCTTAGAAACTCTCTAGTTCCTGTGACGGCCAGTATAGGTCTTGTTATAGTCACCATGTTTATCGGCTCTGTGTTTATTGAGAGGATTTTCCAAATCAACGGCATGGGAAGACTGTTTGTTGACTCTATCCAAGAAAGGGATTTCCCCGTGGCTAATGCCATTATACTTATTCTGTCAGCTGCAACCGCTTTGGGCGTTCTTATAAGTGATATTATACTTACAATTGTTGACCCGCGCATAAGAATACAATAAGGAGGGTGATTAAAATGGCAAATGAAGCTAATGAGAAAAATAAAGATACCGAAGTGAAGCACGAACAAGGCACAGTTTATGTTGATGATAAAAATTTAGATATAGTTTTGTCAACTAAGCCAATTGGCACTTTTAAGCTTTTTTGGAGAGAGATAAAAGCAGACCCCATTGCCCTTGTCAGCCTTATACTTTTGGTTGTAATTTTTCTAACTGTTTATATAGGTGCTGCAATTGTTGAATCTCAAATGAACCCTATGCAAACAAATTTAATACAGCAAAACCAATCTCCAGGAAACCTTAGGGAGTTTCAACAGACCAACTTTGGTCAGGATTCTGGTTGGTTTAGAACGTCTCTGGGAACAGATTCAGGTGGTAGATATATCGCCCCGTTGATGTTTGTGGGAGCTAGAAATTCCCTTAATATCGGTTTGTCGGTTGCCGCTCTTTCCTTTGTTATCGGCATCGCCATCGGTGTGGTTTCAGGGTTCTTTGGCGGAAAAGTGGACTTTATACTTATGAGGTTTACGGATACGGTTTTTATGATTCCCTTTTTGATGATTGCCATTGTTCTTATAACCATACTTGACCGAACCGTTTGGAACTTTATATGGATATTAACGGCTTTTTCTTGGATGGGTCGCGCAAGGCTTATTCGTGCCGCATCCCTTCAAAACCGCAATCTGGACTATGTAAGCGCGTCAAAAACCTTAGGCACGAAAAACTCTGTCATAATTGTTAGGGAGATGTTGCCTAATATGGTTGATGTTATTGTTGCAAACTTTGTTCTTACAGTGGCAGCAAGCATCGGCATAGAAACAGGGCTTACAATTCTAGGTTTCGGTCTTGGCTTAGAACACCCGTCCATAGGTGCTTTGATAACAAACGCCCTTGCACCCGTTAACCTTACTTTCTTCCAATGGACATGGGCATTTGCAATTGGTTTGGTAATATTAATTATGTTGTGTATTAACTTTGTTGGAAACGCTATGCAAAGAGTGGCAGACCCAAGACAAAGATTAGTATAAAGCCTGAAAAATACAGGCGTATCTAGCGGCGAACCCAGCCGCAAAATAAAAGGAGGATAAAAAATGAAGAAAAAAACACTGTGGTTAAGTGCAATCGCAATCACTGCCGCCTTAGCCGTGTTTACCGCCTGTGGCGGTGGCAACAACAACGACAATGGAGATGATAATAATGTCACTCCACCTGTGGAGCAAACTGACAACCAGAACCAAAACCAAAACCAAGAGCAGCAAGCAGCAGCTCCAGCAGTAACTGCTCAAGCATCTTTGGATGCTTTGGCTGATATTATGGCTAGGTTTCCATCAACCTTAGAAAACACAGCTCCAATCTTGCAACGTGGTGATGCTGGTAATGTTTTGAGAATGGTTGTTGGCTCTCCTAACACTTTCCCTGGTCTTTTTGAGCGCGTGTTGTCTTCTGAAGCTTTTGACAGCACTATCATGGATTTCCAATGGAGTAACCTTGTTTCCTGGGATGGAACTTTCATGTACACAGATGACGGTATTGCTACCATTAGCATCGAGGAAGATGCAAACGGAAACGGTCTTGTTGTGCTTAACATGCGTGATGGCGTAAACCCAACATGGCATGATGGCACTCCATTTACCCTTGATGACCTTGTTTTTGCTTACGAGCTAAAAGCCCATGATGATATTATAACTGGTGTTGGTTTTGGTATCCGCTTCGTTGAAACCCACTTCTCTCCATGGGTTGTTGGTATTAACGAGTGGAGAAACGGAGAAGCAGACCATATTTCTGGTATGGTTCTTTCAAACAACAACAGAACCCTTCACATCTACTATGACAGACCTTTGCCGCCTTCTGCTCAATACTCTGGCGGTATCTGGCTTCAAGCATCTCCACGCCACTGGCTAGAGCCTGCAATTGCTGAAGTTGGCTGGGCTCAGCTTTATCAACATCCACGTGCGCGCCACGAAGCTTTGGGTATGGGTCCATTTGTCATTGACTCTATTGTACCTGGTCAAGCTGTTGTATTTGTTGCTAATGACGATTATTGGAGAGGCGCACCTCTTCTTGATGGTCTCCTTTGGGAAATTTTGCCTAACGAAACTTTCATGGCAGCAATGCGCGCTGGTGAATATGATGTAACCATTCAAGGTATGCCTGCTGTTCACTATGAAGAGCATGCATTATTCAATCCTAACAACTACACCATGTTGGCAATGCCTGGTACTGGCTCTGGCTTCTTGTATATCCGTACTGGTAGATTCCATGACGAAGGCGAAGTTGTCCCTCGTCCTGCTGGATGGCATCCAGTGCAAGATGTAAATGTTCGCCGTGCAATTTTCCACGCTATGCCACAACAATTAATTGCAAATACCATTCAAAATGGTCTTTCTGCACCTGCTGGAACTGTTTTGGCACCTCATAACGCGAATGCCTTCATCAATCCAAATCAGCCAATGTTTAACTTTGACCCAGACCTTTCTAGACAAATCCTAGACGAAGCTGGTTACTCTGAGTTTGGTGCAGACGGTTTCCGTCTTGACCTAGACGGAAATCAAATGTACTTCGTATTTGCAGCAAATGACAACGCTTTCAACCGCGACGCAATTCCTGTATATCTTGACCATTGGAGAGCAATTGGTCTTGATGTTCGACTTCACACTGGCGACCTTGTAGACTGGAACACTTTCCTTGACAACATCTTGATGTCTGACATCTGGTCTGATGAAGTACACATGTTTATCTCTAACTGGACTCTGGGCAACAACCCAGCACCACATGGCTTGTGGGGAGTTGACGCTGCTTTCAACCTTTCCCGTCACCGTTCTCCAGAATTCGAGGAAATTCTTAACCGCATCGGCTCTCAAGAAGCTTTTGACAGCGATTTCTTGAACCAAGCCTTTGTGGATTGGCAGCGTTATATGTTTGAAAACGCAGTTGCATATCACATGTTCTGGGGCGTAACCCTTATGGCCGTTAACAACCGTGTTGCAAACTTCACTCTGGAAAGAGAGTCAGGTCTTGCTGCCGCTGTTCAGCGCGCTCACCTTTGGGCTGTAACTGCTCCAGTGGGCTACGCTAACACCAACTAATAATTTATTAATTAAACTAAATAACCAAAAATCGAACCCACTTGGGTTCGATTTTTGGTTTACAAAGTAATGATAAGTAGACGAGTATCACTTTTTGCGCTTAAACACCCTAAACCACCAGCTGCTTGTTGGTTCTTTTGCTATTTCCTTAACACCATGGTTGTCATTTGCAATTAAATGGGGATTGGTTCGTGTTTGCTCTGCGCCCAGAAGAATTTGGTTGTTGCGGGTTATTTCTGCGAGTTGGTTGGCAAGTTCGGCTAGTTTATCTGACTGCTCTCGGTTGTGGGTTTGGGCGGATTTAAGTTCACCCTCCAAAAACTCAATCCTGGTTCTCAAAAAATCATTTTCACTATTCAACCGATTCCATAAGTGATTATCGTTTGGTTGTTGAACTGGTTCAATAGTTGGTTCAATAGTTGGTTCAATAGTTGGTTCAATAGTTTTAGCAACTGGTTCAATAGTTGGTTCAATAGTTTTAGCAACTGGTTCAATAGTTGGTTCAATAGTTTTAGCAACTGGTTCAATAGTTGGTTCAATAGTTTTA
>Ga0209755_10007357_pt1 | contig 11938 bp, 9 predicted proteins | sample TergutCo191P1_FD_187301 | JGI IMG/M metagenome (GOLD analysis project Ga0209755, IMG submission 187301) | Cornitermes sp. P1 segment gut microbial communities from Petit-Saut dam, French Guiana - Co191P1 (SPAdes) (version 2) | ecosystem: Host-associated > Arthropoda: Insects > Digestive system >...
CACTGAAACTGCAGTGGTGTGTAATACTTGTTGTACATGACACTTTTAAAAACTGAATATTTGGATGAACATTTAACTGCCAAAAATTCCTTTTTAGTCCTTTAAAATAATATTAAAAATTATAGGAGGAAACGTTATAAGCAGGACAATGAAACTGCAGTGGTGTGTAATACTTGTTGTACATGACACTTTTAAAAACTGAATATTTGGATGAACATTTAACTGCCAAAAATTCCTTTTTAGTCCTTTAAAATAATATTAAAAATTATAACATAGTTATAATTTTCAATATTATTTTACCCAGCTGATAAGGAATTTTGTGGTGGCTGATTCATTACACTGAAATTATGTTGGACCTTTTAAATTTTCTGAGGGCTGTTTATCATATGTAGTGCTACTCCAGTCTTGAAGTGATAGGTTGTTATTTTACTGGCAAATGTTTTTATTTTTTTTTATTTTTTTGATTTGATGGAAATTAAGGCCTGACCGTTTGAACTGCCATATTTTACAGACCAGAAGACAAACCAAGATTTTAAAAGGTACATTTAAAGAAAAAAATTGTTTGCGTGCATTTGAACCTCAAATTCACAAATACTTACTCAGCAAAATGGTAGTACAATATGAAGTTTTGTACAGGTTATGTATGTCCGTAAAATAAATGCTACTGTCACACTTGCTGTTGTTGTGTCAGTTTTTTCAAACACTAAATCCTCAGTATGACTACACGCATTACTGATTTCATGAATCTTGAACTGCTTCACAACTGTCTCTTGTTTCACAGTCTACAACGCAAAGCCCCCCCCCCCACCAACTTGCTCACTGCCCACATCACTAGGCTCCATACCTAGGCTATATGCCATGTTTAACTCAAAATCGTCGATGATGAGGTCTCAACATTGATACATGGCTGCACGCTTTATATAAACACTCTTACAGCATACAAAGTTTTTGGATGAAAACCCTGATGATGGCCAATGTTGACCAAAACATGTAGTTTGTATCATTTTCTAATAAACATCAATTAGATATACATTGTTGTGTTATTGACTGTAATTACCCTACCTATTAATTACTACTCACAACGGGGATGGCACATTTCAAAATTATGCCCCTATAGTATCAAGATGTTTTTCCATCAATGTCATTCATCCTGTTTGCAACCACCTATGTAGCTGCAAATGTGATCATTTGGTAACCACATAAATTCTTTTGTGTCTGTGGACATTTTACAGTTCTGTGCTTCTCTGCCACATTGCAGTATGCTTATGAAAAAAGTGAATTCTTCTCAAACTTAACTAAGCATCCTGCATACTTCTTCCATTTACATATTACTTCCTCACTTAGTGTACAGCAGGCCTTTTCGCTAGCTTGTTACCAAGCTGTTTTACATTTAATTTGAAACCCCCAATATACAGAACCATTACCTGTTTACTGCACATTCTGAAAGTAAATTTATTGTCTTAACTCATTATTACTTACTGCTACTGAAAAACAATTTTAAGGAATAATGCATCTGTGCTTCACTCTCTCCAAGGACAATTCTTGTGTTAACCGTGATTATGTATTCAGCAAATTTAAGAATCACAGTTACTTTGAAGGTCGTATTAATGTACTTTTGTACTTAGGGTGCAGGATAATTTTATACAGTGTTTTCTAGGAAGAAAAACTTGTCTTGTAGTCTAGAAAATACAGTATATTGTAAATGAACATGGAAGTATCTGTGAGTGTACCACATACCAGTCACTTGAAGATGGAGTTTGCGCTCACTGTGTGTTAAAATTCCCTGCACGGTGAACATTGTCCATCATAAGGAATCAGAACTAATTTTTGTGTAATATTAGTTTATAACGTACAAACCACATGTTTTGGCTGAAGTGTGAAAAGCCATCATCAGGTGAGATTAAAATACCAAATAAATATAATTTTGTAAATGTCATTAAACCATTATTCATGTATGTATATCTTCTCTTCTTTTTCAGGCGCTAAACCTCCTTTAATTGGAGGTTTTGGCCTTCTCAACAACATCCTTCCACTTTGCTCTATCCTGGGCACAGGTTATCCAATTTTTGATCTTCATTTGACCAAGGTCCTGTATGATGTTGTCCTCCCATCTATACGTGGATCTTCCTCTTGGTCTCGTGGTTAAGGGATTCCATTTAAATATCTTCTTAGCTGCCCTGGTTTCAGGCATTCAAACCAGCTCAGTCTTTGGGCTTTAATGTGGTGAACTATATTTTCGTGCTTTATCAGTTTGTCCAATTCTTCATTGTTTTTAATCCTCCATGTTTGATTTTCTTTTGTATGCCCAAATATTCCTCTTAGGATTTTCCTCTCAAAGACTGGCAGTTTCTGAATTATATTTTCTCGAACTTTTAGTAACTAATCTGCTTTTGAAGAACTTTAAATTTGCATAGTATTCCTTTATACCAAGAGCTATCCTTTCCTTAACCTCTTCTTCAATAGAATTAGTGTCATTTATGATGGACCCTAAGTATTTATATTGTTTAACCTGCTCTATATATGAGCTTTTAATATTTATGTTCTCTGTCTTGATGTCTTTTTTGGCGCACTTTAGATACTTTGTTTTCTTCTCGTTTATTGTTAGTCGGACTTCCAATGAGTTATTTTTTAGTTGTTGGAATGTGTCCTTTAGTGACTGTTTGGTACGTGCTGTTATCAATATATCATCCGCGTAGGTCATAAGTTGTCTAAGTCGCATGGAGATGTTGCCTCTTAACGTCCAGTTTCTTTAGTATTGTGTTGATTGCCAGGCTGAGTAACATAGGAGAGAGCGGGTCCCCTTCATGTCTATATATATATATATATATATTTGAGATTCCAAGTTTCAACTTTTCATAGGGTAAATCATATTCATTAAACATTTTTGAGCATCAATGGGCTACACATGATGTAATAAAAATGTGGGTTTAAAAATTGTGTAGCTAAACCTTAAAACAATGTCTAGTGCTTCCAGGTGAGAGCAAAGATTCTGAAAAGTGTTGTTGTTCAGCTTCAAGGGGGATGTGCTGTAGTGATGTGATAATCTAAATTATGTTCTGAGTTAGAGGGTTTTCTGGGTATTAAAGTGTTCCTTGATATGTGTGATGTAAGTGTAATGAGAGTTTGTAAGCCCCTTATTGGGCTGTTGTTATGTAGGCATCCTTTTACCCATGTTGTAAGGGGTGCAGGTATGTTTGATGGTGTTCACCTCTTTACTTTGTGTATCTTCATCACAATGGGATGTGTCTCCTGAAGAGTCCACCATAACTCTAGTGTTCAGTACTGATAAATCACCAAAAATTAGTTGTGGAATTTATTAGCCTACTGGGAAAACAAGAAGTAAAAAAACTCAAAAAATATTAGGTGAAAAATTCTTGGGAAGCAACACAGCTAGATGTGGAAGCATAATATTAATTTCTGATAAAGAGAAGCAGACACAGCGTAAGTTTGTGTGTGCCGTGGATTGGAAGGTACTTACAAACTAACATAGCCATGTTGTGTTTTTGATGCAGCCTTTATGAATGAAAAATAGTGTGAGTTTGTACTGCTGCTTCAGTGCATTTGCTAGCATTGAGCCTTAACATATTTCACCTCTCTCATGAAGAATTGTTTTTTAATGGTTTCAGAGACAAGAGTAAAACCTCCCAGAGTTCTGAATTATGACATCCATTGGTCCCACTTACTGAAGAGACACATAGATTTTTACAGCACTAATATTCCCAAATAGGTTTCTTGACTTTTCTCAGTTGGTGTAAGAGTGAAGGTTATTTTTGTCTCCTAGTGTTTGCTGCCATGCATAACAAAGTATAGAGACTATTTCATTTTGGACAAACATTGTTTCCTACAGTGAAATAATAAAATGTGAAGTATGAGGCTTTGAATGCTCTCCGCCCTTTCTTGATCTTCAGAACCATGACTCAAGAAGGTGTCTGGTTTGAATTCAACCTGTTTTACTTGCTATCCTGACTGTCTGAGGTGTTCCATTGTCTCTCCTGTGTCCTATTTCCATTCGTTTGTCCACTTTATTCCATGCGATATAAAGAGATAGTGGCATTCTTAGTTAACCAATCAGTCAGCAGCGCTAAGGATATGTTCTGCTATGTTGTATTAGTTTATCATGGTATACAAAGCTAAACATTTTACAGCAGTTGTAGGTGAAATAATAATTCATATGCAAGGTGTGTGGGATCTGTTATATAATTTTATTTCCTAAAAACAGAAGAATAGGCATGTGGAGTCATAATTATTTTTGTCCCAGGCCAGTTGATCATTACTGCATGCTAACAGCTGACGTGTAGAACAAATGTATACTCAAGCTTTACGAATGTGTATTGGTGATCGCATAGCATGTGACAAAGGGTAGGAACTCTGTGTTTTGTGGACCACAGAATGAAGTGGTCATGTGACCATCATCATGACAATTGCCACTACTGTCCCATCAGTTCTTAAAGTCAAAGCCAGTCTTCCTGGTGACATGAGTAGTTATTAAAAATTGTTTATCTTATAGTTGCACATCTTTATTATGATGTCACCATTTGCTTGTTAGGTCTTCACAAACATTTTCACAATTGAACCAAGTGCAGCGACAAAGGTGGCAGAGTCTGTATTCTTGGATATAAAAGCTCTGTACATTATTTATTGGTAGGGAACTGTTCCGAAATGTATCTTTAAAGTTAAAACTGTGGGTAGCAATGGAAGCAACATTAATTCCATGGTACAGGTCTTTTATAGAAATGTTGCTCAGGAGTGTCCCATTTCTTTGGAACCTGAAGATTTATGACTGCATTCACAACAGACCTACATTGGTCCATATTGTGAACCTTTTTAGTCAAATCCACCCACTCACACCTTATTTCTTGAAGATCCTTTTTAATGTTATAGCCCTCTCTATGCCTAGGGCTACTAGGTAGTTCCCTCTGCAGTTCTTATTTCACTGTGGGAGCTACATACCATTGACTATCTCCTGTTGATTTTCTCACCCCGTTGATATTTGGTGCAGATTCGGGATATCTTCATTGTGTAGTGTCTTGTGACCTGTTTCTGTCTATTGAGTAAAAACTCTTTCCTGAACATTTTTCTCAGTCCCATGTCTGTGTTCATTTCATATACTTTTGTTAGTTTGGTGATTTTATTGGAAATATGGTGTTCTTTGGAACATGGTTTGATGATAACTTATTCTTTTTCAATGTGTTATCAGGATGTAAGAGGAAACAGTGTGTCTGAGAGTTCTCAGGATGTGTTGGATCCAGCACTGCAGTCTCCAGAACCATGCTGTAAATTTGAGCCTGTGTCATTTTGTCCAAATAATTTACCGCCGGGGTTTTCTGACCATGCATTGATAGGAAAGAGTGGGAAAGTTAAGCTTGCTGGCGAAGAATATGCAGAACTTAAACGTGAGCTCAGAGAGAGGAAGAGCAGACTAAAGGTAAGTTTTCAGTATTGAGGTACCTTTCTGAAGAGTTTTACTGTGATGTGAATTAAGTGTCCTCCTTTTTTGTAGTGCATACCACGATTTCGACTAAAGGAGATGGGTGAGTGCGCATCGCTTGCAGTGAAGGAAGAGGAGCGTACTCCATTGTTTCTTAGTGATATTCAGCATTTGTTAATGTTCTCAATGCTTGGGCATCATTCACCATATCAGCCACTAAGGTGAGATGTGAAAAATATGTTGACTGTCATTAGTGGGTTTCTGATTTAGTATGAAGGGGTGCTGATGGGTGTTGCAGTGCCTTGTGGCAGGAAGTAGGCTGCAGTGAGGGAACAGCCTCTTGTTTTCATGTAATGTTGCTGCTTAATGAGTGTTTGATTTGTAGTTAGTATTCATCATTGAATGGTAATCACTTCGTATAGAGCTGGAGGATTGTCCCTTTCGTGCCTTCTCTTAATTTGAAATGTGTTTAATATCTAATTCTGTTTTGGGGCTTGAGGTGGTGCATTAAGTTGAGGCACTGCACTTCAAACCAAAAGGTAACAGGTTTGATTCCTTCAGTGTCATCGGAATTTTTCATTAACTTAATCCTTCTGGCCACACTATGGTCCTGGGTTCAACTCAGCCTTAGGAGAAATGAGTACCAGAATTATTACCTGGGGATGAAGGTGGTCAGGGCATAGGGCTGATAACCTTACCACCTTTGTGTGCTGATTGTCTGGAAATCTGGGAGCCTGAACTTCCTAGAACCCTCAGATCCTGTCCAGGCCTGTACAGATATTGCTTTACCTTTAACAGATTCTATTTAACTCTTAGCTGCCGAACAACATATATATATATGTCGCGCAGTGAGCTCTTTAAATAGCCGAACGGCCATTAAAGTGGTCGGGGGTAGGGGGATTTAATTCCGGTGAAAAAGATTTAATTCTGGTGGCTAAGGGTTAATGTACTGTATTTGTAACAATGCTCGGTGCCTTGATAATGACAGTAATGTTGTCACTGTGCATATCATGAAGGTATATGGGGGGAGTGAAATTAAACACCTTGCATTCTTAATCTTGGCACTATGTGGGGATAAAGAGTTGACTTCATACCAGGCTACTTTGTACATAGGAAAAGATTCACTGGTACCCATTAAATACAAGGCTGGGTGGTCTTCATAGTTGGTCTGGTTAATTGGGAGAAGAGATAAGTCTTTTGTCCCCACCAAATTTTGAATCACATTTTCGTGTATGTCCGTTCCATGGTAGTCACTGTCTTGATGGTACAGTAAAATAGCCCAGTACATATTTGACTTAACATGAAACTATACTGTCTACATTTTTACTGGATATAGTGTCTGCATTTTAGGGAGGCCATTGTGTGCAGGGTGTGAGGTTTTTGTCATTGGTGTGACTGAGGATTAAAGTTTCTTGTCAATGTGCTGCTGTGTCCTTTTAACCTTCAGGCACCATACATCCTATATATAGGACAGGCATATCGGTACTCCCCAGAGTGTGCTTTTTATACATTTAGTCAACAAATACATTTAATTATTTTTTTAGGCTTTCTCTCGCAATCTTTGTTTATTCCTCCACAGAATGTCGTGTATTGCCTAATGTTATCCTTCTTGGTTCATAAAATATTCACATTTTACAAAAATGGTGTGCTAAACTGTAAATGTCCAGCTCCAGGGCCAGAGGGTTAAAGACTGGGAACCACTTGTCCAGTGACCCAGCATCACGTCTCAAGCATTTGCTTCTTTGTAAGAGTATCATGAGATCTGAGGTTTATAAAGCAGCGAATATTAACTCACTTTCTGCTGTTGCACATTTATTTCGGAATACCGTGCCATCCTCCTTAACCTGAGCCATTTGAATTCTCTACTTATTGGTCTGCAGCTTGCAATTCTCTTTCCATGACGTTTCTGAATTTACATTATTGTGAGGGCTTTTTTGTTTCTTTACTTTGAATACCGTAAGAGAAGTATATTGTGTCACCTTATGGGAAAATGGCATTCTAAAAATGCCATGAAATTTTGCCGCTGCCCCCCCCCCCCCCCTAAAAAGTGTAAACTCTCTAATGAAAACTGAACTGCATCTTGCTTGGTAGGGAATGTGCTAAGATTGTAGTCTGGTCTGGTGGTTGTTTACCAAGATTTTGGAGGAACCTTTGTGTTTACGTTGTCCAAGACGGCTTTAACAAGTTTCTTGATTATAAAGTTACAAGAACACTGTTGTCACATATGAAAAGAGAACATTCTTATTAAGAATTTCTTCATGATATTGTCAGCTTCAATATTCTTTTGATATAAAGTATTTTTTTTTATGAAATGCATATAATGAGTTACAGATATTTCATTAATTACACTGGACAACAAATTTAAAAATATTTTTTTGTTTCTGTGATGAATATGTTATTAATTTATTTGTTTGCATCTGTGAAGTTAGAAAAGGGACATAAAAAAGATTACTTGGCTCTAGTTTTAAAGTTAGGCTACAGTGTGTTATTTTATGAAATAGATTGAAATATCATATGAAATGGTCGTTTAAAGAAAAAACTAAATACTGTCAATTGGAAAAGAATATGTTTAGTAGACTTATTCTGTTTAGAGATAATATTTACAAAGTAGACTGAACATCTGCGCAGTCTTTTTCATGTAAGTTCATTATTTAACACAAACAAAATCACTTAATTTTTTTTTTGTTTTGCCTGTCGCTTGCATTCCATGGTAGAGGCATCCCTTGCCAAAGTCCAACAGTAGTCAGCGAACATAGCACAGTTCCATTTTGCTTGATATCTCTTCTCCATTGAAGAAATGTCTTGATGGAAATGTTCTCTGTGTTCATCACTCACTGCACCACAATTCTCTGGGAAAAAATCCAAATGCGAGTAAAGGAAGTGTATTTTTCTCTGACACGTTGCAGCCTAATTTCTGGTAGCTCTGCAAAAGATTGTTGACAAGCTCCTCATAGTTTTGAACCATTCTGTTTCCCAAAAATCCTTTTACTACAAATTTAAAACTGTCCCAAGCCGCCTTTTCCTCGCCTTGAAGGAGAGTGTCGAAGAATTCGTCCATGATAAGGTCTCGTATTTGTGGACCAATGAAAACACCTTCTTTCAGTTATGTCTCACTTAGTCTGGCGAACTTTTCTCATAAGAAAGTAAAGGCAGCTTCTCAGTTCATGGCCTTTACAAAATTTTTCATCAGACCAAGTTTTAAATGCATAGATAGCAACTAAATTTTACTCGGTTCCACTAGTGGTTGATTTTCCACATTCATGATTCCTAGATCCAGAGATTTTCTGGCAGGCCAATCCTTTCTTGAGTAATGAAGAGACTGAGCTCTGCTGTCCCATTCACAAATGAAGCAACAATATTTTGTAAATCCTAGTTGTAGTCCAAGCAGTAAGGCAGTCACTTTTAGGTCACCACAGATTTTCCATTTGATTTATTGTAATTAATGGCGTTCATCAGAATCTTCACGTTCTCATATGACTCCTTATTATGCATTGAATGACCAACAGGAATAGAAGGTAGGGTGTTGCCATTGTGAAGGAGAACTGCTTTGAGACCAACTTAGACGAGTCTATAAGGAGTCGCCAGTCCAGAGGATTGTGATTTATACTGAGTGTTTGCATCAGGCCATCAATATCAGTGCAAACAACAAGGCCCCTTTCCATTTTAAAGAAATGAACTAGATCTTCGTGCCTTTTATGATACACAGAAATCATTACTCATCATCTGGGAGCGCAGTGCTGACACATGTATCCCTTCCCAAGTAACTATTTTACGCATTAAGCCACATTTCTTGTATCATGAAAACTAGAGCCAAGAATTGAATTCTAAGGCCATACTTGGTTTCAGCAAGTTGAATTGAAGAGGAATCAACTATTTTGGTTATGGATACATTTTGTGTGTTGACCAGTGTTATTGAAGCAGTGCATGTAAGTTTTTCTGGAATAGCAGTGATTATACTGTTTGAGCTATATCCTATATTCATGTAGTGTAAGTAATTTTTGAACTTCACTTTTTAATCTAAATGTTATTCTGACCTTTTTCATATTTTTATAATGAGGATTGACTTTCTCTGGAATTATACATAGCAAAATTGGATATATTAATGTTTAAATTACTGCTCATTTCATTATTCCCTTCTGTCAGTAAGCAAAACTGAGGTATGAGTAGCAAGCTCTGGGTTGTTCAGCCTCTCCTTGTGTGACTTTACATCATGTTTGAACTCTTCTTAGCCTGTATCTGTTATACTGTTAAGAGGATTAAGAGTCTCAGAAGGTTATGTTTCATATGCCATGTACATGTTTTGGGCATGTAATTTCATTTTTGAGAAGTTTGGTGAAACAGATTAATGCAAAAATATCTGTGTGTGTGTGTGTTTGTGTGTGTGGTGTAAGGTGTATGTTGGATTGCATGTTTATATTATTCCATAGTTCTTTGTCAAGCAGTTGCTGGAATTCAGCTTGTTTTCTAGTGGCAGATGTTGCTGGTAGAACTGAGAACAGGTGCATTTGTTGATACCTTATAACATTATTATTTGAGGAACTTGATCTTTTGGACAAAGAGTGACTAGTGAGACTGTATCCGCTCCAGAAACGTCAAGTCCACATTGTTCTGTGGTTTTGGTATCAGACGAGACATCCAGCATGAATTTTTGTCCAAAACAGTCAGCCCCTGTACCTGCATCCTTTGGAACATTTGCGGCAAAACTTTCATCAAACAAGACTAGATCTTTGGTTGGAGAAGTATATCATACATCAATACAATGCATTGTCTATGCTGTATGTTCAGAAGAGTGAGTTTTGGCCAAAAAACAAATACTACTGTGTCAGCATCCACCATATCTGTAGTGAATAGAGTCACAAACAGATATACCACAGTCATTTGTGTTGTAACATAGTGACTTATTTTCAGGTGGTGCCAACTACAGAAATATAACCGTATAAGTCATACAGTAGTCTTGATGATTGAAGGACTTTCACTTTATGACTTCCAAGCTTATGAGAGTCTCTTCCCTGCAGTCACAGACATATTCACAGACAGGGTTGAAGTTATAACTCCATTAGCATATAATGGAAGCCTTGTCGAAGAGCTGGCGGCTGTCCCTCTGACCGGGACACAGAAGCATAAGCTGCTGAATGGTGAGTTACATCATTTTCATGCTCTGAGGCATGTTTCATATCAGAATGAATTTTCTTTGACAGACTTAAAAATAATTATATGTGTAATGTGTGTATTTTTGCTTGCTTCTCAGCTTATCTGGAAACACTTTGTTGCGTACTCACTCACAGAACCAAATTCATACATTAAACCAGGGAGTTTGAGGGTTAGGTTGGAGAGTCTCAAGTTTTATTTTATGGTTGATGTCCTGTTTTATTTATAATATCCATTAACAAATATTCTGTCCAGTACAACTATCTACTTATTGTACCATATTGACCCGAATGCAAGACAAACCTTATCTAATATGACAACGCAGATTAAACATGTCTGCCAAAGGAAAATGTGTTTATCCAAATCTTGGTTGACCCCCACCCCCAAAAAGAAATAAATGTCTGCTAAGAAAAAAATAATTTGGGGCTAATTTCATACATTTAATACACAAAGCATGTCAGATCCTATCTACCTTTACCACCAACCAGTGTCATTTTCTCCATCTTTCCAGTCTGTGCCTTCATCTTCCTCACACTCACTCTCAGCATTCCCATTGTCTTCACTGCCATTCCAGAACATGTTATCATCAGTCCCATCCATTACATTGGATGTACAGCACTTCTTAAAACCCTTCACAATCATTTCTGGTGATGTGCTGCAATGCTGTCATGATCCACAGCGACTAAATAATGTATATATATTTCTTGGTTAGAAACTTTCTTGACCCCATGAGCATTCACAATTTTCTCTACAGATGATGTTAGTGGTGCTAAGAATTTTAAGTACATGTGTTCTGGATGTTTGTGTCATGTCTGTGGTTGGGACAGTTTGAGTTTCTGGCTCTTTTCTGGTTTTTACGTAGGTAATTCAAAAAGTTTCCGCACTTTTTTTTCTGTGGGGTATTGGTAAGTGTTAGACTTCTGATTGTTGGCAGCACTGTACATCATATCCTGAATGTCTGACCTTGACTATGGCAGGTCCCTATCCTCAGTGTGTGAGTAGCTATTGAGCGGTAAACATGTCAGCGCGTCTTTCAGTTTGCACCAAAGAAGAGCAGAGAAGTGTCATAAGATTTCTGTGGGCAGAAGGTGTTAAGGGTGCCGAAATTCATGCACGTTTATGCACTCAGTATGGGGACAACGCAATGCCATGACAAAGTGTATACGAGTGGATAGAAATGTTTAAATATGGTCGGACAAGTGTAATGGATGCCGAACGCTTGGGACGGCCATCAACAGCAACAACTGTTGAGAAGCTGGAAGAAGCCATAGCCATTATTCTCACTGACAGAAGAGTGACAATAGAAGAAATCACGTTACAGCTGGGCATCAGTCAAGGTACAGCCTATTCTTTAGTGCATGC
>Ga0209755_10007358_pt1 | contig 11937 bp, 16 predicted proteins | sample TergutCo191P1_FD_187301 | JGI IMG/M metagenome (GOLD analysis project Ga0209755, IMG submission 187301) | Cornitermes sp. P1 segment gut microbial communities from Petit-Saut dam, French Guiana - Co191P1 (SPAdes) (version 2) | ecosystem: Host-associated > Arthropoda: Insects > Digestive system...
TTGAAGAACGCCTATGAGTTTGACCCGATAAACAGGCTGACAAAAGCGACAAACGCAAGCGGACAAACCGCAAGCTACGATTACAACGGCTTGGGGTTCAGGGTTGGCAAGCAGATAACTGACAGCCTGAATCCGACCAAACACATCAGTTATGTGCTAGACCTGACAAGGCAATATCACAACATGCTGCAAATGAGTGACGATACACAAACGCAGAGCTACGCATGGGATGGCAATGCAGCATTTGCAGATGGCAATGCATACTTGCAAGATGAGCTTGTAAAGGCTCAATCAACAAGTTGCCGGAACATGCCAAGGCAGAAAACACAGATTGGATGCCTGTATGTGAACGGATGCGGAAACGGTGGAACTGTTACGACTTTCAACATTTTATCAATGGTTTCAAAATGGAGAACCCACGACATTTATTTAAGCAGCTCTCAGCGGTAGAAGCATACCTTAATGCAGAGAACCCTTCCAAAGCCATTGTAGCCGGCGTCATGAAAGAGTGTTGACTCAAATACAGGTAATTCAAGTAATTAAGCAATACATACAGTCGTTTGCAAAAAGCCATATCTGTATGTTTCCGGAATCGGTAAATGCATTCAATAAAAATAAGTTTTTCAGTGATGCAACTGACTTCATGTTGTTGAGTGCATCTGATATCGTTAGCTTTCCGGACAGTCACGAATATGAATCTTATAATCATTCCGAAAGACATGATTTTATTGCGAAGTTCAATAATTAAATGTAGTGTTGACATACTTCCTAATAAAGAGAAAGACCTGATGGTTAGCGGTTTATGCACTTTTGATTTCCGTAAAAAACAGCTTATACCTTAGCGCATACATCCCAGCAATTGATTATAACATAGACAGTCGAAGAAATAGTAAAATAGAGAATCGGCAATATATGTACCTATCTGGTGATAGGCGTAGAACATTTATGATTTTCAACCCAATCATCTTGAAATTCATTAAAAAAAATGTTAGTATAGCAACTGTGAGTTGGTCGCTTCAAAGGTGAGGGAATGCACATTGGACAAGAGCGTTTTCGTGTGGGATGAAGAAAAACACGAATCTAATATAAAGAAACACAAGATTACGTTTTTAGAGGCATCAACGGTGTTTGATGATGAAGATGCGTTAATAAGGGGTGATCCTGACCATTCGCAAGAAGAGGAACGATTTATCATTATAGGATTCAGCGAATATGCGAGGTTACTCATCGTATGTCATTGTTACCGTACAGATGATTCAGTTATAAGGATTATTTCTGCAAGGAAAGCAAATGGGAAAGAACAAAGGGAGTACGGAGGGCACACAAAATGAGAAAGCATTATGACTTTTCAAATGCGGTAAAAAATCCACATGCCGGAAAGTTTAAGGACGGCTATACAATTATAGTGGAACATAAGGATTATGACGAGGTAATCACCGTCACAAAATCGAAAAAACAAAGAGCAAATGTTGTCTCAACTAAGGACATTAACAAAGCGGTATCCGCAGCAAATCCATGATTCAGTTCGATGTTTTCGAGCAATTCTAATAGCAACGCTCATGCTTTTTGCCAAACTCTAAAGACGTACCACCACCACAAACCCACCCGCCATCACAAAATAGTTCGCCTTTGGCGACATTTGGCGTGCCAGGACATAGCCAATCGCTCCAAATCCGAACACAATTGTTCATTTGTGGCGGTTGGTTTGTTTTATCCCGCCTTGTGTTATTACTATTGTAATATCAAGCGAGTCTTGATAAAATGAGTAGAGAGGCAATTTGTCTATAGCATTGGAGGCGGATAGAGATGAGTGTTAACACAGAATTAAGCATCATAGCAGACGAAATTAAAGAAAGTGCATTGCAACTATTTTCTCATAGCCTTAAAAACGTTATTCTATATGGCTCATATGCTCGTGGTGACAGTGATGACAAATCAGACATTGATATCTTTATTTTAGTAGATCTGGCAGCTGCTGATTTGGCAAATTACAACGAAGAAATTTCAAAAATAGCAAGCCGATTATCGCTTGAAACGCAACACTGCACGACTGTGTCAATTGTAATACAAGACTTTGCAACATATAAGAAATATCAAGATTACCTGCCATATTTTAAAAACATCAGAAGTGAGGGGGTTGTGCTCTATGCTTCCTGATGAACTGCTTGAACTTTCCAAAATGCGACTGGAAAATGCAAAGAAACTGTTGGTGTCTTCACAAACTTTGATAGATGCACAAGACTACAAATCATCTGCAAATCGTTCCTATTATGCTGTTTTCAATGCGATGAGAGCCTGTCTTGCTTTGCTCAGTATAGACTATAAACGACACAGTGGCGTCATGTCTGATTTTCGACTACACTATATTAAAACAAAGAAATTTAAGACAGAACTTTCCGACATAATTACCGCCCTCTTTGAAGTTCGTAATCAGAGCGACTATAATGATTTTTATGTTATCTCTAAAGATGAAATAGAAAAACAGCTAGCAAATGCAATTCGTTTTGTTGAAGAGATTGAACTGTTCTTGGAAGGTGTATGGAAAACTTATCAGTAAACCAATCTAGCATCTTCATAAGCAATGATAATAAACCCATCAGCCCGCACTTCAAGTTGGTTCGGATTTGGCACTAACTGCCGTGCCACCGAAAAAGCATTGTAATCACTGCGATTGCAGGGTTTTTCTTTTGCCGTAAACACGTCCAAAAACAGTAAAAGCACCCAACATCTAACAAACATCTAACAAATTCCCCCGATGATTCCACTCATCGTATCAGCAAGCCGCTGTTTCACCTTGGCTCTGACGTGTGCGCATCATCTTCCGTGTGGGAGCGTATTCCGCAGTCGAATGACCCTGTTTCCATTGCCATTATTACGCCCACCGATTTTCATGTATTTTCGCGATATATACTATTGCGGCGAGTATTTATTATCCGACTAAAAATGTTAAAAACACTTTTTGCCCAGTGATTACAAGGGTTTCCGAATTATTTGATTTAATATTATTTATTATTTTCCGAATTAAAATAAATGCACATTAAATGCAAAAGCACACCGGCTCCATCTTGGATTGCCCTGTGTGCTTTATGGTGAATTATGAATTATCCCACGTTCAGACTTGCCACTCTATATTCTTCTGCTTCCCGCCTTTGTCGACTGTATTCAATACGTGCTAGGCGTTCTTCCTCTGTCACGTAATGAGCACCCGCAACCTCTCTATCACGACGCTTCTTTTCAATATGTGCATCTAGTTTCCCTATATCGCCGCCAAACTCGGCAAGAAGATTTTCGCGATTCTGACGCACTTCTGCAACAATTGAATCATACATCAAGATTGCCCTCCTTATATTTCTCAACTATATAATCAGGTGTTATCATTTGCGGTGTTAATAATCCGTGATTGTCGTTATACTTCATGACAATTTGCATACTCTCGATTCCTAAATGCGTACAATTCCAACTCAGCAGAATGTCAATTCCATAATGACAGCATATAGCCAAGTGCTGTGCATCAATCTTGCTTCTTTGAGGAATTGATAGCAAGTTCATATACACGTCTGCAAGTAAATTAACATCAGGTGTTTTTCTCAATATGTCAATGCCGTCCAACAAAGCTAATCGCCTATTAGCTACAAGTATATCGCCCTTTTCGCATTCCTCATGAACATAATCAGATACATACAAATCATATTTATGCCGTTCTAAATCCCAAAAATCGTGAGTTAGGGCTTGTTTCCCTGCCGTAATAATATTACTGCTTGTACGTGCCGCCAGATATGACGGAATCGTTGTCTCAAGATATAGAGACGGTTTCAAATCTGCACTCATGGGCACTGTCCTCCGATATCTATATTATAATGTGTATTGGGCATAGAATCAAGTGGAACTTACATTTTGTCACGCCCATATCTGCATACCATGCCAAGTTTATATCCACATCGCAAGTCTAAATCAAGGCTTTTTCGTAGTGTTCTGTTCGTATATACGAGCATATTTATATGGTGTGCTTCTGCCGATACCTAATCTAAAGCTGCGCCATTATGACGCGGCTTAGATAACTTATGTAAAACACTGATAAATCAGCCATCTTTAGCCCAAAACACGAAATGACAACCCCTTAAATTAAAGGTTGTCATTGGTGTTGTGGTTGTTGCTGTATCAACCTCATTATCATACTTTTTACGAAGCGCAATCAGTTAAGAGCCGATGAGTGCAGATTAAAAGAAAAGTGTTATTTGGATTATATTAAAGCCCTTAGTGATAATGTGCAAATGGATAATCATGACGATCCAAAACGTCGGTTGTCCGATGCACATAATCACATACTTTTAATTGGTAGCTCTGATGTTGTTGAAAAACTGAGGCACTTTACTGAACTCATAGCCATAAATAATAAAAAAGGTTTTACTCAACAAGAACATGATGTGTCGTTAACAGAACCGATTAAAAGCATGAGAACTGACCTATACAAAAAAAGTAGAATTAACAATAATTACTCCAAAATTAGCCTTTCCGGGAACTTGGACAAATCAAAATCAAATGGGTAGCTCTAAAAATTCAGTGTCTGACAGATTGGTCGGGATTGTTTCACCAATCGAAGACTATTTTTTGAAGGAATACCAGAGGTATTTCAAGAAAAATAGACAAAGAGTGGAGGAACAAGACCTACCAAGCTGGCGGGCAGTGGGTTTTTAGAGGTGCCCAAATAGCTAAGTCTTGAATTGCGGTGTAAAGAGTGGAACAGGTTCATAAAAAACAAGAAAGTTCTTTGCAGATTATTGTGATTGTGGTACAATTTGAATAGGATAGGCATTTGAGGTGATAGATTTCGTACCAACCACACGCCGCGGGTAACGACAGGGGAAACCCGGGAGCGCGGTACGCTCGCCAAATGCCTAAATCTGATAAGAAGCGTCTGCCAAATGGTGGGCGTTTTAGCCTTTAATTTAGCCTTTACAGGTTAATACGAGATAATCCACTTTATAACAACTTAGCACAAAAAATCAGTGGTTGCAACGCTTAAAAACATTGCATAACACCAGACAGCACAAGATAAAATGTCAAAATATCAGCTCCGACTCTGAAGGTCGCTTGTTCGACTCCAGTCGGGCGTGCCATCGTAAAAAGCCTTGTGGTTGCAACTACTGCAAGGCTTTTCGCTTTGTCTGGGACTTTTCCGTTTACCCCATATCGAGAATCAGCGCTTTCTTGCTGTCAAACTCCTCTTTTGTCACAATGCCGTCATCGAGCAGGGCTTGGAGAATCGAGAGCTTATCCTCCGTGCTGCGCACAGTCTGCGCATCTTCGGAAGCTTTTTTGCCCTTTGCCTTGAAGCGCTCTTTGATTTCAAGTACGGCGCATACGACTATGTATGAAAGCAAACTGTAGCCTATAAGCGCAGCCCATGAATCAATCTGCACAGAGCCATAAATCAACGCCATTATCAAGCCGTAAATGAACATGATTCCCATGAGCATCACATAGCCTATGACATAGAGCATAATATTTTTCAAAACAGTACCGGCCCTCGCCCTTTTCGACATGACTGCTTTTTCAAGAAAGAAGAAGACAATCACACCTAAAATAATCATTATGTCCTGATTCACCAATCGCAGAAACATGACTCGCCCCACACTCTCCCAGTCGTCGTTTTGGGTCATCGTAGTGATGTTATTAAACCAGTACAGTATTTTTGTGATTGCAAGATATGTAAACAGTATCTCCATGACAGTGGACCATTTTCCTTTTTTTGCGTTCATACTAATGACCGTTCCCCTTTCCGCGCAAAAATGCGAAATAATAAAATGAGCCGAAATGATAATATATGCGGTGTATATGCTTCGCTATGACATGCTATCGTAGAGTCTCTCCAGTTTGTCGATAAGTGCCCGGATTGCTGTTTTTGAAGTCTCGCCCGTCCCAACGGTCAGCTTTTTGATGCCGAGGTCGATTTCATTTGCGATTTTTTCAATAAACCCATCGAAAGTCAGTTGTTCACCGGACTTTGAAGAATCCGTTACAGTGCCGGGTCGCCTGATTTGATGTGTGCCGGCGTTGATTTGTTCAATCGTGTCCTTTAACTCGCCTTTTTCTGCAAAAGCAAGCTCAATCAAGCGCTTTCTGCTTATATTTGCTTTTCCTGAGAGAATCAGTTCTTTTGCTTCCGGCGACGTCTCTCCTATTGCAATTATTGCATCCGCAATTTGAGCGTCGCGCTTAATTGTCTTTTGCGATACATCATACTCATTTGCCAGTTTGCTTGCAGTTGAACCTTTTTCGAGCAAAGGGTCAACTTGACCCTTTGCTTTTTCCGACACTCTGTCACCGCCGCGCATGAGTTTTTCGGTGTTATAATGAAGCCCACGATAAAAATTAAGCTGTATCGGGGTAAGGTTTCTGCTCTGTATTTGGTGTGCAATCATCCAGATAATCACTTCTTCGCGAGTGCTGAACTCTAGTCGGACTGTGCGAAAAGGCAGATCGTGCTTCTTAATAATTTCAAAACGATTATGTCCGTCAACCAATATATTGTTCCAAGTTATCAGCGGGCTAAGGCAGCCAAACTCGCACAAGCTTTCCTCAAGACCTGAAAAGTCCTCGTCGCTTAATCTCGGGAACAGCCGTTTAAATTCATCATCAATGATAATATCCGCAATTTTCGATTCATCCAGTGTGGCATACCCTTTCATTTTAACGACCATCCCTTTCGGTAAATCTTAGGCACAAAACGACCATGAAGAGGGGGTGGCCATTTTGTACATCAATTGCGGTTTCCCGCAGGGGGAGTAATTGGTACATTCCCAATTGTAGTTTAAATTCTTTCAAACTACCCTCCATCAATCCACATCTGATCGGCTACCTCGCTTTTGATTATACATGCACAGACTTTTTGTGTCTATACTTGTTTACAAAACAGCCCGCACAGTATATAATGCAGGGCGAAGTTATGAACATTTTTGCTATTGAAACATCATGCGATGAAACAGCGGTTGCAGTTGTGCAAGATGGTCGCAGAGTGCTCTCGAGCGAGCTTTTCTCGCAAGCGGACATGCACGCCGTATATGGCGGCGTTGTGCCGGAGATTGCGTCGCGTAACCATATCGCGGCCATTGGGCGACTCTGTGAGCTTGCTTTAGAAAACGCGGGCATTTCCAAGCGGGATATCGATGCTGTTGCTGTTACATATGCACCGGGGCTTATCGGTGCTCTTTTAGTTGGCGTCAATTTCGCCAAAGGTCTGGCTTTGGCACTCGACATCCCCTTAATCCCCGTGCATCATATCAGAGGGCATATCGCGGCAAACTATATTGCCTATCCTAAGCTTGAGCCGCCGTTTTTATGCCTTGTCGTCTCCGGCGGAAACAGCCTCATAGCAGATGTGAGCGGCTATACAGATATCAGTGTAGTCGGGCGCTCACGAGATGACGCCGCAGGCGAATGTTTTGATAAAGTCGCCCGCGTACTCGGGCTGGGATACCCCGGCGGCCCTGCGCTTGACAAACTTGCGCAAAACGGCGATGATATGCGCTACTCCTTGCCGCATCCGGTAATTGATGGCTTTCCGTATGACATGTCATTTTCCGGACTAAAGACCGCTATTGTAAACCTGGTTCACAATGCAAAGCAAAAAGGTATACCACTCGACGCCGCATCACTCGCCGCGTCATTTACCCGCACTGTGAGCGACATTATTGTCCCTCGTACCATGGCGGCGGCGGTGGAGCTGGGGCATGGCAAGATAGCCGTTGCAGGCGGCGTTGCGGCAAACTCACTGATACGCGCGGATTTCCTAAAAGCCGCAAAAGCAAACAAACGTACACTGATGCTTGCGCCGCCCAACCTTTGCGGAGACAACGCCGCCATGATTGGCTGCCAAGGCTACTATGAGTTTCTTGCAGGCGTCCGGGCCGACATGAGCTTAGACGCTCGAGCAACACTTGATGTGCACTTGCATTATCACACAGGGCAAGAGTGCGGCAATTATAACGTCACAAAATGAAAATTCTTCAGAAAAATAAAAACGAGTGAAACATCGGCAAAAAAAGCTTGCATTACTAATAAAATTCGGATAGTATGTGAATGTATCAGCGGTATATATAAAATAAGAGGAGTGTGAAATAATGGCAAGAATCAGTGTATCAGTAGAAGATATGGACATAGCGGCGACACGTTGCACACAATTATCACAAAAACTTGAAGAATGCAGGATTGAAATTAAGTCTATAAATGATCAGTTGCAAGGCGCGTGGGAAGGTCAGTCGGCTGTTGCATTTGAGGAGTATGTCACAGGGACAGCAGCCCCGGTTCTTGAAGAATGTTCAAGAATGTGTGAGGAGACATCAGCGGCATTGAAGCATACGTGCGCCCAGTTTACGGAAGCAGACGGTACGCTCAGCGGAACATTTGCTATGTAGTCAAAGCGGTGTTCTCAATTTAGGTTCAGAGCGAATTCAGACACTCGCACTCGCAAAATGTGGGTGCGAGGTTTTGTTAGAATATGTAAGACAAAGATGTCAACTTAGGGTGTGTGGTTGGGGGACATCCAAGATATGAAACAAAAATGGATACTCATACTATTGGTTCTCATAACAGCGGGAGCCCTTGCAAGCGACCTCCCAATTGACATTGAAGCAATCAGGCGGCAGGGAGAGGAGCAGCAGGAAGCGCTCACCGTACAGTGGCAGATTGATTTGTTCTCTGAAACGTCAGATGCTCTGAGCAGGGAGATTACAGAACGTCGTGAACGCGAGGCTGCGGAGATACTGCACAGCCTATTTACTGAACCGTATGCACTGTACATAGCTGACCATAACGAAGCGCTGAAGAAATCAGCAATAGAAGCCCGACTTTTTTCAGAACCAATCCAAACCCGGACATTGACGCAGTCGGCAGAAGAAATTAGCACCCCCCTATGGGTCATTCTAACGGTTCTCGTTGGTGCGGCGGCACTCGGAATAGCTATTGCGACTGTGGCAAAAGCAAAGCGAAAGGAGCTTGCGGCAAATGTTCATTACGATTACAGTCAAGACGCATGAAAGCTCAGCGGACATACGAATTGACTCCGAGCAGAAAGTAGGTATGGGGCTGCAGGTTTTGCGTGAAGCAGGAAAGTTGGCGCAGGGAGAGCCTCCTGCATATTTCCGCTCAAAACAAGGTGAAAAGCTTGTAAGCGCATATAAGACATTTCAAGATGAAGCAGTTTACGACGGAGACATCCTGACTGCGATCAACTAACAAGAGAAAAAGTGGAGGACGTCACAAAGATGGAAGAGGTCTTGCAGCGCGAGATAAAAAACGGGGAGCTAAAAATCCCGAAGGAAAAGCGGAAGTTTCTGACCTATCCGTCGCAAGGGCTTTGCGACTGCACTCTGGAAGAACGCGAAGACGGTATAGCCCTGATCTTTGACTCCGCCGGCAAGACTCCGGCGGAATCTATCATAGAGAAACCTCTTGCCGACCGGCTGCATTTTCTTGTCAACGCGGCAGTGCTTGAAAGCCTTCATAAAGACTACTCTTTCTCGCTTGCACCAGACAACCTGATGGTTGATATCAATCTTTGCCCCCATGTACTGAGCCGCGACCTCAACACCGGCGGAGAGCCCTTTGTGCAGAAATACAAAGCCCTGGCCGGGGAAATTCTGAATCCTAAATACAGCTATGCAGACTATCTAAACGGCGGGGAGGATTTATATAAAAAGCAGAAACAGCTTACCCAAATAGCGGAATGCGAGACCGGAGCGGAAGTATGCGGATTACTTAGAGCAGAATATGAAGAGGTCACCCGTAACTGTGCCAAAACAAAAAAGCTGGTTTCAAAGAACAGCGTTATCATATCGTGGGCACTCATCCCGATACTGGGGATAGGCCTCATCGTTGCGGCGCTGTTGGCGGTGCGCGCAAATTTTATTGACATACCGCATAAAGCGAGGATAATAGAAGCCTCCCAAGCATATATTGCGAGGGAGTATATAGCTGTGCAGACAGCCCTGGGCGATGTCGAGCTCTCAGAGATGACTCACGAAACAAAGCATCTTCTGGCGCGGGCGTATGTCATAACAGAAGCGCTGACGGATGAGCAAAAGAACCACGTTCTTATGGGGCTGACCCTAATGACTGACAGTGCGCTTTTTGATTTTTGGATTTATTTAGGCAGACTTAACTTTGAGGCATCAATTGAAATAGCACAAAGGTTTGGGGATTCACAGCTTTTGCTGTTTGCATATATGAAGCAGCGTACATTTATTGAATCCGGCAACACAGTTGTTGGAGAAGAACGAGAAGCGATACTGGGCCACCTTGAAAGGGAAATAAGCCGGCTGCAAAGCGAGCGCATAATAGAACCGGAAGAAATACAGGAGGATGACGGATGAACTCTTTAGTCATCTTTACAAAAAGCGTCTGCATTGAACTACGTGCCGACGCCTTGCCGTCTGAGTTCCCCTTTGAGTTAGATGCGATAAAATCGCTTGCCCGGGAAAGGCCCATAGTAGCTCAAATTCCGATAAAGCCCGACGCCTTATACGATTTAGGCGAGGGGCTTGCTGCAGTTATACCCACTGCGCCACCAAAGTACTATTCACTCACCGGGATCTCCCCCCTGCGTATTGGGGGCATGTCCGGCGACCATATAAGGCTTTCAGGCACTACTGCAAGCATTTCGATAGAGGGCGACAGACTTACGGTAGCAAGCGGCGAAAAAGTGTACCTCAACGGCAGGAGTGTCATTGCGGGAGAATACGGCATCCGTGCCGGTGACTTTATATGGGCAGACGAGGTGCGAATAACCCCGCATACCGGATACGTGGAGTGTGCCGGAGAAAGATATACGACAGACTTAAACATTGCAACGCAGAATCCGGATAACTACGAAGAGTTTCCTGACTTTAAGCGGCCGCCACGTCAAATTTATCGAGAGCCGACAGAGCATGTTGACCTTAATGCGCCGCCGGGCAAAGAAGAGCAAAAAAAAGGTACGCTGCTCAAAATCCTGATACCGCCACTGATCTCAGCCGGTATGACCGTTGCTTTCGGAGTGTTGCTGGGGCGCGGCATTATGATGCTGATGAGCGCCGGGATGATGGTGGTAACGCTGATAAACTCCGTATTTACTTTTTTTTCAGACCGCAAGGAAAAACACACAAAAGAAAAAGAGCGCGAAAAAGACTATGAAGAATATCTTCTGCGGAAGCGGAAGGAATTACAAAAACTCCAAAACGCGCAGAAACAGTCGCTTACGTACCATAATCTGACGCCAAAAGAGATAGAGCGAGAAATCATCTCAAATTCCAGCAGAGTCTATGAACGCGCCTCCAATGACAGCGATTTTCTGACTGTGACGCTTGGGCTGTCGGACAAAGCTGTGAGCTATGGGTTAAAGACGCCCGACACTGACGGGGCAAAAAAGCATGATCCATTAAATGATGAGATGGAGGCTGTGGCAAGCCGTCATCGCTATCTGAAAAATATGCCGACGGTAATAGATTTAAAAAATGCGCACCTCGGGCTTGTCGGCGAAAAGCCTTATATCCACAATCAGCTCAAATCCATTTTGACACAACTGTGTTTTTTTCAGAGCTACCACGATATAGAGGTCATTATTTTAATTGAGGAAGAATACCATTCGGCATTTGATTGGGTGCGCTGGTATCCACACCTCCGCATAAAAATGATAAACGTCATGGGCCTCATCTTTGCGGAAAACCACCGTGACCAGGCGCTCGGAAATATCGCACAGGTTTTAAAGCAACGCCAGCAGAAGATGGAAGAATCGAAAAAAGACAGCCGCTATCTGCCGCACTATGTGTTTATCGCGGACAACCCCAAACTCATAGTAAACCACAGCATCATGGAATTTTTGCAAGCGCCAAATACGGCGCTGGGCTTTTCGCTTATATATACAACGCATCTGCAAGCCAATCTGCCGGAAAATATCAAGAC
>Ga0209755_10007359_pt1 | contig 11937 bp, 5 predicted proteins | sample TergutCo191P1_FD_187301 | JGI IMG/M metagenome (GOLD analysis project Ga0209755, IMG submission 187301) | Cornitermes sp. P1 segment gut microbial communities from Petit-Saut dam, French Guiana - Co191P1 (SPAdes) (version 2) | ecosystem: Host-associated > Arthropoda: Insects > Digestive system >...
CCTATATGCTGTGGGTTCAGTTCTACACATTTCGTAACGATACATCACAACGTAATGTGTTGTGCATATTTAGACTGGAACCCATTTCTCTCTCTGTACATCGGGTATATCCCACTTTTTCTGTCGATTAGAAATGACACGTTTTAAAAAAACGGGGTATTTAAAAAGTATATTAGATTTTCTATCACTATTAGCCTATCATCAGAATATCATGCTACATATCGGGCAATACTTGTGGCGAAAATCCTCGTCTCTTTCCGATATGATGTAAAATGTACTTCACCCTCAGATCTCTGATGAGGGAAGTGCTAGTTATGACAGCCCTAATCAAATGTTTCTTTTATGGCAGCTCAGAGCAAGCATGTCTCTTTTTTCACATCCTTAGGGACAGGAGTGGTCAGGTGAATTTTTATCGCGATGAGAGGAAATATGCATATTTGTTTTAGACTATAGCAGTAAAAATGTTTAACAGGACACAAATCAACTTCACGTAGACTCTGACAGGTGTCTAGCTTGAAACAAAACATTCATGCTTTATTCATCGGTTCAGGCGCCTAGTGGAAGACAAGAGATTTCAGAAGGTTAGTCTTGCTTTCTGTCTTCGTGGTCATTCTTGTTTACCACGAGACAGCGAATTTGATATTTTCAACAAAAATATAAAAACATGTGGTAGGATAAAATCATCAAATATTACTTTATACTTTGTGAATTCGTCGTATTATTAAAAACTGTAAGTGGCGATAACATTACGATTATTGACGCCCTTTGGTGTGTACAAACACGATCCTGAATGTCGCATGTCTATGACGACACAGCCCCTTATATCGGAAGCATAAATTTAGTGCTGCATCATTTTAAATATTCGAAGCCATACTTTTCTGGTCATTTCGTAATTTTGCAACTTTTTTCAATTACATTTTTTTTGTGATAGCCTGGTCAAAGAACTGTCCCTGTGTTGGGCCACACCTGAAGGCTTACCCTGATAATACGGTACTAGTCCAGGAAACCAAAGGCGTAGATAATAAAAGAGATCATATGCTATACCATCTTCTGTGTGGAAAGCAAATACTTTTGTTTTTAATTAATGAAGTATTCTATAGGGCATTTTTGAAATCTCGCTGCTGTGTTGTAGCCAATATGCTTTATTAATTGATATCGCAGTTCCTTTGAAAATAGCATTTAAAAAAAAATATGAGAAATTGAGAGCTTGAAAATTTTTCTGAATTTCTGGTATTGTTAGAATGTTTCTTATTAAATTGGTTTTCAGTAAATTTTAATGACACTAGCTTAACACAGTTATATTAGTGCAAATTACTGCGATTACTTTAAACAGACAGTAAGTGATGGCATTTATTTTTTCAGTAATATTAATTATCAGTGGCTTATCAGTATTTAGTCCGCAAAATATTTCTGTGTCTAAACTTAATGCCCAGAAATTATATTCTGTGTCTACTTTACCTTCCAGATATACGGTTTTATTTACATTTTTTCTTAAGATCATAAAACTTGGAGTTAGGTCCTTCCAAAAGTGACATTTAATTGTGGTGAACTTCAAACAATGAAGCAAATATTAAAATGAAGGTGCCTCTTACGTAACGATTTCCTGTTACTTTGAGGTATACGGTACACATTCTAATACAGTCTTTAATGGTTAATTTCACTGACATTTTTGAGTACAGTATATAGAGCTGTTTAGACAAAAGCACAGATTGAGAGAAAGCACCGTGTGCTGGCATAAACTGGTAATGTCAAGTCCTTATTGAGTCGGCTGCTGCTTCGTGGTCGCGTGACTTGATCCATAATACAGAAGCTGCAGTATTAATCAGTCATTTAACTTGATTTGAACCACGCAGTGGTTTGATATTAATTCCAGGAAAACCTCTGAATGAATGGTGCAATTTGACACAAAATTTGACACCTGCGTCACCTCAAATAAGAATTACTCTGGCCGAAAGCTGCACGTGAGTCATAATAACAACGATCTTAAAACGGATTTTAGAGAAAGATTTCCTGAATAAACATGACGATACTTTCTGTAGCGAAGCAACACTGAGGTACTATTAAAGAATATTCATTTATTTAAATTTAAGACTTCCCGTTGTGTTTTCTGTTAATTAAGTATCAACCGTCAACACAACTTGTGTTGACGGTTGATACTCATTTAATTAAATGACATAATTTGAGTGTCTGCAGTGTTCCAAACTAATGAGTATCAGCAGTGAAAAAAGGCTGTGATTAAATTGAAAACATAATTGCAAAACTTGCCCAAATTTCAGTAAAAATGAGATTATAGTCTGTTTGCTCATTTATCTACTATCGTCACAGCTCAAAGATAAATTTTAACACTAAAACAAATACACCATTACAATCCTGTAAGCATTATGATCATAGTAATGTAACTCTACCACATGTAACACAGCTTCACTTGGTATAAGTAAATACCCCGCATCTTTCTATGTAGTGGCCCTGTACAGCACAGTGCGGCACAGTGTGGCCGAGGGCGGCCCATTTTCCGAAGAACGAGATTCTGTTGTATTTATGAAGTTAAACCGCTACATGGAGATCAGTCGACAGGAAGCAGGACAGCACAGCACAGAGGGAAGGCATATATCCGTTCCAACAACGGAATCGTAGCCACATTGCCGGTGTCCGAACAGTAGCAGTCGCACACGTCCTTACCGCCCTCCCACATTCATCACAAATGTTGGCCATTTCCGCGCTCAGCCTGTTACAAAGAAGTGTAAAGGGCATCTAAGTTAAGTGGCATGAGTTCAACAGGATACAGTGATTTCAGGTCACTCGGAAAGTGATTTTGTTCAACTCCCAGTTGTTTCATATGTTTAGAAACATCCTTTGGTATGTATTTTTAAATATGGCCACACTTTTCTCTTAATAGTTCCCAAGTTTGCTGGAATTTTAAGTTCGCCCTGACATTATACTGTATCACACGCCGAGTTCGTGTGATACAGTAAAAATAATTGTTAATGATTGTGCCACATTAGCTATTCAATTCGCCACGTAAGAAATGCTGTCATGCAGTGAGTGAAATGAAAACACCTTGTTGCCTTTTCTGGCCGGTCTACCAACAACCAACAAGTCTACCAACCCGTTTTTATTCACGGATCCTAAACTACAAAGATAATATACTACTACCCTTCATATCGATAGCAAAGAATACATAAGTAGAACTGTCTCGGGTACCAAAGTGAATATTGTGAAAGTGTTTAATTATGAGCTCCCAACAAGTGCAGTTCCTGATTAGGAATACACGTATGGGTGTGATACAACTATAGTAACAACGGCTAAGATAAAAAGAAGCAACTAGGAGAATTCTAATTTTCTGAAATGGCCGGAATATGTGGCACGCTGGGGGGAGTACGGAAATGAGTACTGGATTACACCTGGGAGGTCTTAAGGGTAGAGAAGATGTAACAACTTCATGTAGATTTATCTAAAACGAGAAGGATGCTCATTAGAGTTCTGCGAATGCTGGTCTGATCTACTCAAAGAGTTGATGGCGGCTTTCCGACTGCGAAATTCATATAGTTACAGTAGAGAGATGATTCGGATGTGTTTGGATCGAGCCGTGGCACACTTACAGCACTGTCCCAGCACCTGCCTGGAAGTACTGAGTGAAACCATGAAAAATCCCAGTAAAACCTTATCGCTAACAAGCACACAAACATTAATATGACGTACCGAATAAGAAGCAGGTTAGGCAATTAATAAATAGCGATATCGGAACTCTGGAATAAGAACCCTTTAAGTTCAGTTATGCTGTTACAATAGACTCAGCTTTCAGCCGATTCTGAGCTTTTTAACCCATTCTCACCATAAAAATATCTCCTCATTGTCATCATCACAGTAGGATTATATCACACATTGTGTCCATTTATCATCCCTAGCAACAAAACTTGCTTCATATGTTAGCAGTAGAAAAAAGATGACCTATTTGTTGCTTTAATTAGGCGTACACTGTAATACATTTTAAATTTTTTTAACATTTTCTCAAACATTGCCCTCAAATTTAAACCTCCATTTTCAGAGGCAGATTTCAAACCTCTCGCAACAAATTCCTGTAAGTATTTCCTTCTTCCCACCTACGACCCACAGGCCTATATCGACACTGTATAACTGCCGGTACACACTAAACTGCCGATCCCAGTGGCCGCGCGATCTAAGGCGTAGGTCTGCAGCCGCTCGCTTGCTGGGATTGCGAGTTAGAATCCCGCCGGGGGCATGGATGTCGGTCTCTTGTGAGTGTTATGAGGTAGAGCTCTCTGCTTCGGGCTGATCACTCGTCCAGAGGAGTCCTACCGAGTGTACTGTGTTAGAATGTGATAGGAAAGCTCCCCACGTGGGCAGGGAACATTCCAAACTACGAATGAAGTTACAGTGCATATGCTGTATAACCAATACTGAGCGCACATGGGTACTTCCCCCAATTTACTTACAGAGCTCGAACAACGTAATACGCCTCCCACGCTTCGTCACCCTTCTCCCTCCCACACCTTCAGCATTCTGCCGAACAATTGGTTTAACATCCTGTCACTTGGAAACGTGCTGTTACAAAGTACTCAAGGATACAGACATTTTAAAATCTATTCACTAATTGTTTTTAAAATCAAGTGTTCACATAGCGCAACATGTGATACTAATCCTACTATTTTTTTACGTACTTTGGTTATTTGAATGTTTTAGAGAAAAATACGACCCTTGGAAAATGTGTCATACGCATCACACTAACACACAGAGTGGTTTTTGGAACGGAAATATCTTGTTGTCTTTCTTCTGGGCGATACCTCGGCGTCTGAATTTTACACCGCCCACAAAGATGGAACAGGCATTGTTTCGAAACGTCGGCACATAAAATTCAGACGCCAGGGAATCACCCAAAAGAAAGACTACAACGTTCGGATCACAGTGAAATTTTGAAAATTAAGGAAACAGCTGCTTTTAGAATGTCGCACAAAGCACGATGGTGGCGAAGTAGCACACTTTTTGTAAGTCTTTACCACAACCTTCATCTCTAAGTGCACGTAACTCTTACACTTATAATGGCGTTGAAGTATCTATATCATCTTTTTCAAATGAAGCCAGCTAGGTGCACACTAGTTCTTAGTATATTTATTTCAACTTCTCTACATGTTTCGGGTAACTATGTGCCCATCATCAGGAGAACTTACTGTATCTATGCGACATTGGTATTTTTCGCTCTGTATGGTTGGCTGTCTTGTCAGCAGACCAGGCAGCCACCCATACAGAGCGAAAAATACCAGTGTCGCATAGATACAGTAAGTACTACATATAGTTGCCCGAAACATGTAGAGAAGTTGAAATAAATGTACTAAGAAATAGTGTGCACATAGTTGGCTTCATTTGAAAAAGATTATACAGGGATGCACGGCAAACAAAACAAAATTTCACTTCCCAGTTTACATGTTCAGCGTAAGGCCTCTGAAGTCTGCAGGCTATAAGGTACGCGACGAGCTTGCGTGGCCTATTAGTACTCTGATGAAGGTTTACCCAGTCGATCTCCGATAAGTCGTTTTATGTGAACCCCTCCTTTGTCAGCCCGAGAAAAATTTACTGAATTTTGTCGCTGTGAAAGCTTCCAAACGTATGACTGATTGGTGGGTTCCTGAATGAAGAAAATTTTTCAACTTTTTGAAAGTGGGCCTATTGCACAATCATCGCGTGCTTGCATGCAGAGGATACGAAAGTACTTTTCTAAAATACATGAATATTTCCCATTAATCTCTTCGTAAGTATATACCACCTTGTATGTTAAAACCATTGATCAAATGTTATCGTTGATTGTACCTGCGATATACTCAGCAATTAATGCACTGAATATATGAGTAGTTGAATGTTAGGTGAATTTGAAACACGCTTTTTGTTATGCTAATGGCTCCACTTTCAACTCTTACCATTAGAAACAGAAGCGTTACATTAGACCAAGGTCATATGATAAATATTAAGCCATTTACTTTTGTTCATGTAAAAAACATTTTTATTGAACTTATTTTCAGTTTATTGGTATACCAGTACCGACCAGATTTGTTAATGAAACTCCCACCCATGCGCCATTTAAATGCCGTTCCGCACATTATGGGATGAAAAAATTTTATTCGAAAGAAGGAAGTTACATACTACGGTATTAGATATTACTAAATCAGTGTGTTCACACTTTTCGTACCTCAGCACAAATACCTTTACTGTTCATTGAACAAAACAAGACCTAGAAAATTTCTTAGCATGCAAAGATACTTTAAAACGCGTGTTGTGTCTAAATAATTTTTAGAATTTCAGGGCTTTATTTTGGAAATGACACTGCATCTCGATAACCAAGGTAGACCGTCTTATGATGTACACGGCAATGATCGCTGTTAATTTTGTGACATATACAAAACACGTAACAAGTTGTGGACAATGTGAAGTGTGCTTAAGTGGCCAATCTAAATACTCCACAAATAATAATTTAATTTACTGTTCAGTAGGTACCAGCTGCTCATCAGACGTGACTTAATTAGCATCAGAAGACAAATGATAGAACTGTGCATACAGTGGCAGGTTCGAAAGAACTTTCAGACCCGACATTTTCCGCTTACGTCCTCAGAATTTTGCTGGTGTTTCGTCTCTGTGTTTAAATGAGTATGCGAAAATTAATGCGATTTTAAAAATTCCCACTGAAGACACGGAGGGAGGGGGCATTTAAAGTTTCCCTAATCAGTCGAAGAATTTTAACAAACAAACAAAAATTTAGACATAAAAGTGCAGGACAGTCTGAAAGGATACTGGGGGATTCCTTCTCAGTCGCACTTGGTTAGGTGAATACCTTGTAATTACTAATATCTCTAAAGCAGGACGCAGCTCTATGATGAACATATCCATTTTGTAAACCTGAATGTTAATTCACTGCTGTGTGGCAGCGGCCACTTCTTTTCCAGCATTTCCCCAGGTCACTCCGGTCCTGTGGGTGCTGGCAGGTATTGTGGTAACACTCGGAGTGGTGGGGTTGGCAGCAGTGGTCACCCTCCGTGTGCGAGGCGGCATGTGTGGTGACTGTTTCGAGCAGGATGACGATGATCAGCACACTAGCACAGGTTCGCCGGAGTCCGTCACAGAGACTGGAGCCAAAGTGTCAACAGCCAGCACGGGGAATTTGCTGACTGTGTCTCTGCAAGGCGTCAAGGGTCCCGTCGTAGTCACCGCAGAGGAAATGGACGACAGAAACCCCGACGTCGTACCACACACAACAGGTGAGACGCTAGCTGAGTCAGTAAAAGCATCATGCATGATTTAGCTGAAACCGGACTGAGGTATTGGCATGTTGTTTGCATACGATGCCTAAACTTTACGTCAAATAGGGAGGTCGTGTGTGTTCATATTTACACTACCAAAAATAATGGATATATTTCAGTGCATTGACGTTGGAAGCCTTACATTTTAATGTATGATTAGATTGTAGCTTCAGTTATGCAAATCTGAAAACCACCTTCACCACTCTTCTGAAAAATATTTCACTGCTTGCGTGGGGTTTGAAAGAACAAATATGACAGGTGCAAAAATGATGCTCAACTGCTGTTGATGTTTTGCGTATTAAGTATTTGATAAAAAGAGTGGGGAAGTAAGTGTATCGCTGCTTTTAGTTTGCACAGGTTTGCGGCAAATAAATAAATAGTTCCACTATCTATACAGAAATACAAGCGGTATCACATTTTAAAGTGTGTGTGTTGTGTGTTGATTGGTTAGCTCCCCACTGCCGTTTACTAAAACGATACCCGACGGAATGCTGATATCAAACACTGCATTGCAACACTTCCGGGTGTTTTAGTTTCTACAAATATTAAGACCTACAATAAAGCCTCTATTTATTAAATCCAGAAGACAAATTTTGTATCAGAATTTATTTAAATAATGGTTTTATTGTCGCAGTAGTGGGTAAATTGAAATTCCTGTTTCAGTATTTAGGTAGATCAAAGTGTAACAAGTCATTTAGACTTACCTCTTATTTTCGATCAAGATTGTTCACCACCTTTTTAATATTTTGTGTTTCCTTTATGAAATCGATGATTATTTTGACTGTGTTTTTCAAAAGTAATTAATCGTGGCAGACACGCCCATGATAGCCCATGTAGTAATATAAAGGTAAAGGTATCAAGGGCAATCATTCTTTTTTTGTAAAATGTGTGCACACCTTATCCAAAAGTAAACTGAATGAATTTTGCGTTGGACACGAAATTCTCTGCCTTATTCAAAATGAGAAGTCCCCAAGAAAAGCACGAACTTGCTTCTATCGACATCCATTTATCAGGCACTCTGGGTATTACCGATTCTGGATTAATTATGAAACATGAATGAGGACATTTATTGTATCTCATTAGTAACAATATAAACCGATTGTACTGCTCTGTGCCTGTACATGATGTTACAACACAGAAAGCCGCAAACAGAAAAGACGGTGCAAACAGGATTCGAACCTTCAGTCTATGATAAACTGTCCAAGGCCTTACGTTGTTTATAAGCTGCCAGCAGTGTGTACCGTCCCCTGCCTCATAGTCTAGTAGTCCTTGCCTGTGTCAAGTACAGAGTTGTTATTTTTGTGCTTACAGATTTGGAATATCCCAGTGTGGAGTACAACTCATACGACAAACTTAGTGTAGATTCTGGAGGGAAGTCTTTTAGTGTAGACACCCAGCCTCCCAAGTCTGTAAGCTATGGGAATATTCCACACTATTCCAGAACAGCAAGCACAGTAAGTTCACCACTTAATTTGTCACATATTTACAACAAATAATGCTCTTCATCTGTCGTTTGTAAACCAGATTAGCATCCTGTATTTATTTATGCCAGATTTTGTTTCACTCAGGAGATGAGATCCCAGCTCCAAAATCTCGAAACAGAATCCCTGTACCCCACGAATAATTTCAGTTTTGTGTAATATTACTCTGTATTCTGGAATTACATTATTTTCGCTCTTTAGATAAGTTTCACAGCCTGTCTCCTTTGTCACAGGAAGCACCACGTATTTTGAAACCTACGCTGCACGTACTAAAACACAGATAGCTCACTATACATAATATGTATAAACAGACAGACAGACAGGTACATAGGTAGACAAGACAGAGAGATGGGTGTGTGCGTGAGTGAGTTTATGGCTGGATGGATGGATGAACAAACCACCAAGCATTCTGTTCTCTCTTTCCTCAAACTTCCTCAAAAAGCCACTATTCTTCAGAACACGTCTACATTCTCAAACTGTTGAACTCATAATAAGGTACATTTCTATATTTATTCATTCTATAAGTATGATATTATTGGCATATACGGGTTTTTTTTAAAGTTGTAGTTTAACAGTTAACTTTCTTCTTCTCCATTAAAATTCCCGTCACAGATAGCAACACAACCTAGCAATATTTGGAATTTTAAACCAATTTTATTTTCAGCATATTAACATTACAGTTCAAATGCTTGTCTTCAAGCTCTGTTTCGTTAATCGAAAACCACTAAAACGTGCCACATGCCTTATGTAAGGATTCCCTAGCTCCAGTCCTTGACCATAACGTTCTCATAAATCAACGGCTTCTGTACAAACAGTCACATGAGTGACCAGTTGGAGCGCGTTAGTTCACTTGTCTGTATGACTTCTCTGTTTTGTACAAGACAGTCGTTAGGGTAAAGTTTGCTCTATGGCCGCAGTAAGTGTTTTGTTAGGTCACTGTTGTGTTCATTAAGTAATGTGGTGAAATGAAATTCCTTCACCGTTTAAAAATTAGTTATTTTTAGTGAGATGTCAATTTGTTGTTACTATCCAGGAAAAAAAACAGTGGAAAATATTCAGTCGAAAACCGCGAAATTACTCGATTTTAAAATCAAAGGTCGAAGCCATGCTTAACCTACATGACTTTCTTTTCAGAGTGAACATTTATTATGAATTTGTGCCTTCAAAGAAGCCAACCAAATATTTAAATATTCTCCCTTTCAATGCAGGAAATCTTAATATCTCACATTTTTCGAATGCAACCAAATCATTGACAGAAGAAGTAGGTTTCGCATCACGACTGTGCTCCTTTCTAGATAGAACTTTCGATAGAGTAATGTTTGTTAAAGAAACGCGCGTCGGTGATGTAAAATACACTGCACTTGCCTAGAGTTTCTCCCGTCTGACGTTTTCACGTTCCTGATTATACAGGTCTCTGTTAAAGGTTCTAATTATGATCGCTTGAAGACTTCCAGAATGTTTTTTTTTTTACAGTAATGCAGAATGTTCGGAAACTTATTTCCATCAACATTTCCAGGAATTGCTTTAAAGTAAGATTGTAGTATTTAGAGGTTAATATACTCCCTAAATGCTTATGACAATATGGTACGGACTTTGCCTGATATCTCTGTTAGACGTAGTACCGTCTACATATTTTACAACATCAATGGTGACCAAGTCCTATAAAAGTTTATTATACACAAACTTGATGCGGTTACGTAATACAAGGCTCAAAATATCAGGGAGCTCGGGGTAGTTTTCAGCCAGCTCACCGCGCCAATGTTTTACTCCTGTGGTGATAAACTTTATTGAACGTAGGCTATTTCCAGCTTTCATTATTCGAGATGATGCAATTACAAATCTCACCTTTTCTGTGTAATTAGGAGACAGTGCGGTTTGAAGCGCAGCCTGTGAGATGGCAGCACGCTCCAGTCAGCCACCAGACAGTAACGACGGCCACTCAAACGCAGAACGCCGAGACGCAGACGCCACTCTTGGTTCGTCACAAAGAAAGTGCGGTGTAGCACTGCGCCTGCCAGGTGGGAGTGGGGCCGTCTCTCAGACTCACGCACAAAATCCCAAGGTATGTCGTAATTATGCGGAAGTCCCTCTGAATACAACAGTAACAGAACAGGGGGCTACGTCATGTGACCAGCTAACCGATAAACCTGCCGCACCGACCACCTAATTGATACAACACACAACTAGCCAGCTGTTGGGCACAGTAACCTCCTAACCAAATATATAACTAATCAGGCTGTCAACGTACCAACGACCAAAGTAGAAATGTAAAATTAAAGTTCACCCTGTAACGTGCCATGAAGGCCCACAGGGTTTGTAGAGCTATAGATCTACTCTTTCTTTAACCTAGGCCGCTTTACCACCGGGAAAGAGACGCGTGGCACATCGTATAAGAGGCTGGGTGGACCCCAGGGCCGGTCTCGATGGGTGTAGAAAATCTCGCCCCCTCCCCCCATCGGGATTCGATTCCCGGACCGCCCATCCCGTAGCCAGTCGCTATACCAACTGCGTTATCCGGACCCACAATGACCCAAGTAACCGTCCAATAAACTAATGAGTTATTTACCAAATTTTCTATCAAACAGCCAGAAGGTACCTGACGATATATGAAGTAACTAAATACCTACTTAGCCCACTTAATACCTCAGCATGTTCCTATCTAACTGACCGAAGTATCTCTCCACCACCTAAGTTACCGTATGGCCATATGCCAAACTAATTAACTGACTTGTCAGACAACTAACGACCTAACTAACCCAGCTATAAACTAGTCAACTGTTGTGCCTGGCAGCACCAAGAGAAAAATTATTCTACCCTACATGCCTGTCGACATACGGTAAAAAGTCAGCTAAATACCAAAATCTACTACTATTAATCCAAACCTCCAGCTAGCTAAATATGGAAGTATTAATACTAGGTGTCGTCCAGCCAACAGTATGTACCTAACTGACTAAAACTTTACTTAAGTAATATTAATAATTGTCCAACGAGATGCAACACAAAGCAGCCTATTTATTATTTTGCAAGTTCACTCTACATGTTTCGGGTGTCATCCACACCCATCGTCAGGCGTACACAAAACTGTAACTACAGTCTCCGGTACTGGTCATATTTTTTGTGCAGCTACGTGCAAGGTATTACCAGTACCGGAG
>Ga0209755_10007360_pt1 | contig 11936 bp, 8 predicted proteins | sample TergutCo191P1_FD_187301 | JGI IMG/M metagenome (GOLD analysis project Ga0209755, IMG submission 187301) | Cornitermes sp. P1 segment gut microbial communities from Petit-Saut dam, French Guiana - Co191P1 (SPAdes) (version 2) | ecosystem: Host-associated > Arthropoda: Insects > Digestive system >...
AAAAAACAGACACAAGAGCAAATAAACGGCATCTGACGAATAGTTAAGTGTCGTATATTTTCACGATATAATGCCCAGGAGTAAGTCATGAGTATATCCGCGTTACAAGAGATACGCTACGAATATAAGCCAAAACTGCCCGAATGTTTGAGGGGCTCTGTTGAGCATGTTGTTATAGAAACGGGCAAGCCTACAGAAGCAATTTCAGATAAAGACGAAGTAAAGGCATTATTTAAGAATACCTATGGTAAGCCGATTGTTACTTTTAAAAAAGGTAATAACGATAAAATTAAACATGAACTAAAGGTAGGCGTTATACTCTCAGGCGGGCAGGCGCCCGGCGGGCACAATGTAATCGCAGGACTTTTTGACGGTTTAAAAAACGGGAACAGCAATTCTGTCCTCTATGGTTTTAAGGGCGGCCCCTCAGGGCTTATCGATAACAAAACAATTATCCTTACTTCCGAAATAATCAATGAATACCGCAACACAGGCGGTTTTGACATAATCGGCTCAGGCCGTACCAAAATCGAAACGCCCGAGCAGTTCGCAGCCTCTTTAGAAACGGCAAAAAAACTTGATCTTAACGCCGTTGTCGTAATCGGCGGCGACGACTCAAACACAAACGCCGCTCTGTTAGCTGAATATTTCCTTGCCAACGGCTCATCAACGCAGGTAATTGGCTGCCCAAAAACAATAGACGGGGATTTAAAAAACGACTATATCGAGACCTCATTCGGTTTTGACACAGCCTGTAAAACTTACTCGGAATTAATCGGCAATCTTTGCAAAGACTCAAACAGCGCGAAAAAATACTGGCACTTTATAAAACTCATGGGCAGGGCTGCAAGCCATATCGCCCTTGAATGCGCGTTTCAGACTCAGCCGAATATCTGCCTTGTCTCCGAAGAAGTCGAAGCTAAGGGCACATCTCTTGATAAAATAGTTGACCAAATTTGCGCGTCAATAATGAAGAGAGCGGATAACGGCGACAACTTCGGCGTTGTATTAATCCCCGAAGGCTTAGTCGAGTTTGTGCCGGAAATCAGAAAATTAATCGGAGAACTCAACGACGCAATAGCCAAAGAAGAAAATTCATTTGCTGTCGTTACAAATTTTATAGATCAACTGTACTGGTTATCAAGCAGAATAACAGAAGATTCGTACAGTTTACTTCAATCACTTCCGCCTGAAATCGGCCAGCAATTTTTAATGGACAGGGATCCTCACGGCAACGTGCAGGTCTCACGCATAGAAACAGAGAAGCTTCTTGTCGGCATGGTAGAAAAAAGGCTTGCCGCTTTAAAAGAAAAAAAACTTTATGTCGGAAAGTTCAGCTACCAGACGCATTTTTTCGGTTACGAAGGAAGGTGCGCGTCCCCATCAAACTTTGACGCGGATTACTGCTACTCCCTTGGCTACAGCGCCTTTATATTGATTGCGTCCGGTTTTACAGGATACTTAAGCAGCGTAAGAAATTTAATCGCTCCCGCTCATGAATGGATAGCAGGCGGCGTACCCCTAACAATGATGATGAACATGGAGCAACGCCATGGAGCCAGAAAACCGGTAATTAAAAAGGCATTGGTTGAACTTGACGGCAAACCTTTCAGGGCATTTTTGAAACAGCGCGACACATGGGCTGAAAAAACCTGCTTTATGTTCCCGGGAGCCATCCAATATTTCGGACCGAGCAATGTCTGCGATTCGCCTACAATTACGCTCAAACTGGAACATGAAAAATAAACACGCGTCTTTTTTTCTTTTTACTCTTTGCGCTCTTTTAATAAATTTTTTAACGCCTGGTGCCGCGCTTCATGCGCAGGGAATAATTGACGACGCACAAACACAAAGCAGTAATTCTTTACTGCCTTTAAAGAGAGTTGTTATTTTGACATCCGGGCTTGCGTATTATGAACATTCAGGCTCTGTTAACGGAGCTGTCAATATAAACATTCCTTTTAAATTAAACGCAGTAAACGACGCGCTAAAAACATTAATTATAAACGACAGCGCAAGCGCGAACCCTTCTGTTTCGTATCAGGCGGAAAACACATTGATAGAAACGCTGCGCAGCTTAAGTGTAGACTTGTCTGACTCGCCTGATTTTGCGGCAATACTCGCGCGGCTGAGAGGAGCTGAAATAAATATTACAACTAAATATTTAACATCTTCGATTGAATCAGGCATTATGACTCATACTGAGCATAATATTCAAAGCAATGGCAGAATTATTGGCGTTGAGCATCGTTTTCCATATCATGGCACAAATGCCGCAATGGAACCATTTATTATTTTATCAAGCGGCGAAGGAATAAAATCAATTCGGTTTTCAGAAGTTACATCAATTAAATTTACAGACCCGATTATAGAACGCGACATAAACCGCGCTCTTGATTTAATCGCAGCGTCAAGAAATTATCATTCGCGCGATTTAACTGTAAATCTTCCGGGGACTGCAAGAAGGAATGTTACAATCAGCTATGTCATTCCCTCCCCTGTCTGGAAAGTTTCATACCGCTTAGACCTTGGCGCGTCAAAACCGCTTTTTCAAGGCTGGGCAATCGTAGATAACGACAGCGACTCAGACTGGAACAATATTTCGCTTTCCTTTGTTTCCGGGCGTCCTGCTTCTTTTATTCAAGAGCTTTTCCCGCCTTATTATGTTTCGCGTCCGGTAATACCTCTTTCGATAGCAGGAACCGCCGCTGCACAAACGCATGAACGAAGCGTCCAGGCGGATAAGGCCGTTCCATCCGCTTCTTTGATGAGAGCTCCCAGCCCGGCAAGAAGCGAATTGGTTGTTGAAGAAACTTACTATTCCGCCTCCGACACAAATACAAGCATTGCAGGCGGCAATATTCAAACAGCGGCGGGAAGCGATGCCGGGGGTCAGTTTGAATTTACAATAAAAAATCCTGTAAGCCTTAACCGCCGCATGAGCGCGATGTTTCCCTTAGTTGAAGCGAATATCGAAGCTAAAAAGATTCTTATCTACTCAGGTTCAGGAAAATATCCTCGTCTTGGCGCGGAAATAATAAATACAAGCAAGATGAAGCTGCCCGCGGGTCCTATTACTGTTTATGACGGAGGCGTTTACGCAGGCGATGCGTTAATCGAATTTTGGAATGAAGGCGAAAAAAGACTTATCTCATTCGGCGAGGACTTGTCTGTAAGCGTTTCTTCTGCTGCCAGCGACACTCGGACTGTAAGCTCCGTTAAAGTGTCTTCGGGCGTTATGACAATTAACCGCACCACAACTTTTTCAAGAAAGTACGTATTTAATAATTCGGGAGAAGCAAAACAGCTTATAATCGAGCACCAAAAATTACCGCAGACGGAGCTTATCTCTCCAAAAGCAGACGAAATGTCAGGAGAGCTTTACCGCTTTAATGTAAACCTTGCCGCGAATAAAGAAACTGCGTTAACAGTTAGCGAACAACGTCCGCTCTCGGAAAGAATAACGCTGCTTCCTTTAAACATTAACAGTTTAATTAGTTATTCAAGTAATCAGGAAATCCCTGCCAATGTGAGAGCGGCTCTGCAAAGAGCGGTTGAGCTTCGCCAAAATGTTGATAAAGCAGACACCGCGGTAAAGGAAATAGAAGCGCAAAAAAATAGATTAATAGCAGATCAGGACAGGATACGCAAGAACCTCGAAGCTGCGGGAAACCAGACACCGCAGGGGCAGGAATATTTAAAACGCCTTACCGCTCTCGACAGTGAAATTGACGCATGCAGCGCAAATCTGGAAAAAGCCAATGCGAACGCTAAAGCCGCGCGCGCAGCATTTGATGCTTACGTTAATAGCTTAAATCTTTAATCTTCTTTTTTTATCACAATATGCAATTCATCAAGCTGCTTTTGATCCACTTCTGAGGGGCAGTCGTCCATCGGGCTTACCGCAAATGAATTCTTGGGGAAGGCAATTACATCTTTAAGCGAAGTGCTTCCAGCCATGAGCATTACAAGGCGATCCAAGCCAGGCGCGATACCGCCGTGAGGAGGCGCTCCGTATTTAAAGGCTTCTGTTAAAAAGCCGAACTTTTTTTCCGCTTCCGCGATATCTATGCCGGCAATTTTAAACACGCGCTTTTGCATTTCTGAATCATGAATACGAATAGAACCTGAGGCAAGCTCATAGCCGTTTAAAACAAGGTCGTAAAGGTCACCTTTTACAGAACCCGGATCGCTTTCCATCGTTGAATGATACTTGTCCTGAGGCCAGGTAAAAAGATGATGCGCTGCCTCCCATTTTTTTTCATCTTCGTTGTATTCAAACATCGGAAAGTCAACTATCCACACAAATTCAAATTTGCCGCCTTCTGCAAGACCCAAATCTTTCCCAAGTTTTGAACGCACCGCGCCCAAAGCCGTATTTGCAATGCTGCGTTTTGCGTCGGCAATCATTAAAATTAAATCACCGTCTTTTGCCCCAAGCCCGCTTAAAACTGCGGAAGCGTTATCTGCAAAAAACTTTGAAGCTCCGCCTTCAAGCGCGCCGCCTGTAACCTTCATCCACGCCATGCCCTTTGCTTTATAAATTTTTGCGTGCGCTTCCAATTCTTCTATTTGCTTGCGCGAGTAATCCGCGGGAAGCTTCGCTGGATGTCCTGCCTTTCCCTTTACGAGTAAGGCTTTTACAGTTCCGCCTTGTGTAAGGGCGTCTTTAAAAGCCTGGAAGCTGCTCGCTTCTACGAAGCTATTAAAATCGATCAGCTTCATGTCAAAGCGTAAATCGGGTTTGTCACTGCCGTAGCTTTCCATCGCTTCTTCCCACGACAAGCGCGCGAATGTTTTTGGAAGCTCAACATTCATTACCTTTTTAAAAACATGGTTCATCATGCCTTCAGTCATCGCAAGAACATCGTCCCTTGATACAAAGGACATCTCAACGTCAATCTGCGTAAACTCAGGCTGCCTGTCGCCGCGTGAATCTTCGTCACGGTAACAGCGCGCAATTTGGAAATATTTATCAAAACCGCTAACCATTAAAATCTGCTTGTATAACTGCGGCGACTGAGGGAGAGCGTAAAATTTACCGGGATACAAACGTGAAGGCACTAGATAATCGCGCGCGCCCTCAGGCGTTGATTTAATAAAGGTAGGCGTTTCTATTTCGTAAAAACCGCTTTGTGTCATCCATTCGCGGACAGCAAATGTTACATGGCTTCTTAATTTTATTCTTTCCTGCATTCCATTTGAGCGAAGATCAAGGTAGCGGAATTTTAAACGCAGCTCTTCGCTTGCCTTACTCTCTTCATCAATTTGGAAGGGAAGCACTTCGCTCTTATTTAAAATTGAAAGTTTAGTCGCGAGAACTTCTATCTCGCCTGTTTCCATTGACGCGTTAACCATGTCACTCGGGCGGGCGCTTACGCTGCCTTCAATCGCGATGCAGTATTCGTTACGAAGCTCGTCGCAGACAGACGCAAGCTCTGCGTTTTTTTCTGTATCTATTGTTACCTGCGTTATGCCATAACGGTCTCTGATATTTATAAAGAAAATTCCGCCGTGGTTTCTTTTGCGATGCACCCAGCCGTTTAAAATTACATTTTTTCCCGCGTCGTTTTTTCTAAGTTCTCCGCAGGTTTTAGTTCTTTTCATTGTTTCCATGCCGTAATATTAACCTTTTTTTAACTTTTATGCTATAATGGCGGCATGCGGTTCGAGATGGACAATATCCTTTTAGACCAGATACTCTTTTACATGGAAAATCAGGACAGCGACTTTTTCCTTGATACCCAGGAAAGAAAAATTATCGATATCCTTAATAATGAAGCGGAATATGACTTAGAAGAAGAAATGGAGAATAATAAAGAGCGCTTTATTACTCTGCCGCGCTGGCTTCCCAACGACGGATACCGCTTAATGGAAAAATTCTCCGCGACTCTTAAAAATCCCGTTGCCCGCCATGAGCTTGCGCAGGCTTTAAACAGAAACAAGGGCGTATTCCGTGCCTTTAGAAATGTGCTTGAGCAATACCCAGAGATAGAAAAAATGTGGTTTAGCTACAAAGATACAGAAATGAAAAAAGAAATTTATCTTTGGTACAATGCGTTAAGAGAAGAATGGGGGCTTACTCCTGTAGGAAGCGAACCTGAGGATACATCGTCATTGGTATTAGAAGATTTTTTTATTAAAGAAACAGAAGAAAGCGGAATAGATTCCTGTCTTTCCTTTATTGCCGAAAACATAAACGGAGAAACGGCAGGTTCAATTAAAGGGAAAATTATCGATTCTGTTTTTCATATAGATACAATAAAAGTAAAACCGGAATACCAGGGTTTAGGTTTGGGAAAAACTCTTTTGTCAAAAATTATCGAAGAAAGCGAAAAAAGAAATTTAGAAATAATAGTAGATCTTCCCAATGATTTTGAATTTTTTTCCCGCTCGCTGTATTTAGAAAATTTTAAACCTGTTTCTCAAAAATTTATTAGGCGTATAGCTGTTCCAAAAACTGAAGTTTTGTAACAACCTTATATACAAAAATAATTTTTAAACTTCTCTTATTAGCTTTCTTCTGACATTACTTTATAAAAATCTTGTTCATACTCAAGGAAAATATCAACAATGTTTGGATCAAAGTGAGTTCCTCTTCCTTCTCTTATAATATCTACAGCTTTATTATGATCAAATGCTTCTTTGTATGGCCTATTGGACACAAGAGCGTCGTAAACATCAACAACCGCCATAATTCTTCCCTGCAAAGGAATCTCCATGCCTTTAAGACCATGCGGGTAACCCGATCCGTCCCAGCGTTCATGATGATACCCGGCGAACAATTTCGCGTGCTGCAGGAAAAAACCGTCGCCCGATTCTACAATAATATCTTCGATAATGCCCTCACCTTCTGAGGCATGCATCTTCATTTTTTCAAATTCCTCGGAAGTAAAAGAACCTTTTTTATTTAAAAGCATATCAGAAACAGCAATCTTACCTATGTCATGCAGGCGGACAGAAGAAATAACAGTTTCTATATTCCACTGAATTAATTCTTCGTAATAAACTTTATGACGCAGCATTCTGTCTAAAAGAATTCGTATGTATTTTGTCGTGCGTTCAACATGGCTTCCTGTCATCATGTCGCGCCTTTCTACCATGTTCGCTAAAACCGTTACAAGTCCGTTTTTAAGCCTCTTTAAACTGTTTGTGCGATCGTGAATAATATTTTCGATACCTAAATGAGTATTGATGCGGTTTAATAAAACCGGCTTGGAAAATGGTTTAGTAATAAAATCGACGGCTCCCATCGCAAACCCTTGCGACTCTGTTCCTTCGTCATTTCTGCTCGTAAGAAATATTACAGGGATATCAAGAAAGCGGCCGTCTTGTTTTAAAAGTTTAATAGTTTCAAAACCGTCCATTTTGGGCATTAGAATATCAAGCAGGACTAGATCCGGTTTTATTTTATCCATCATCTCAAACATGCTTTCTGCTGATGCGAAGGTATACACCCTGTAATGATTCGACAAGGCCTCATCTGCTGAAATGAGATTAACATTATTATCATCTACTATAAAAATGGTCTTCAAAACGAAAAATCCCTATTATTTAATTATCGCATAATATCATGCTGAATAAAAGAGCGCAATATTCAAAGGAGAACGATTACACAACATAGGTAGAGGCGCTTGTGGTGCCTCCATGACCGGTCCAATTAGTGTGAAAAAATTCTCCGCGCGGTTTATCTAAACGCTCATAGGTATGCGCGCCGAAATAATCCCTCTGTGCCTGCAAAAGATTAGCAGGCAAACGCTCGCTTCTGTATCCGTCAAAATATGAAAGCGCGCTTGAAAGAGCCGGTGTTGGTATACCATTCCCAACCGCTGAAGCGACTACCCTTCTCCATGAACCTTGTGCGTCTTCGATAATTTTTGTAAAGAAGGGGTCGAGCAAAAGATTTTCTAAATCGGGTTTCCTGTCAAAGGCTTCTTTAATTTTTCCGAGGAAGACAGATCTAATAATGCAGCCGCCTCTCCACATTAAGGCAATTCCGCCGTAGTTAAGATTCCACTTGTATTCTTTGGCAGCTTCTCTCATTAACAAATAACCCTGAGCGTAGGAAACAACTTTTGACGCGTACAGCGCTTTCCCAAGGTCTTCGATAAAAGCCTTTTTATCAGAAGGAGAATTAATTTTTGGAGAAGTAAATACTTTTGACGCTCTCACTCGTTCATCTTTTACAGCAGACAGGCAGCGTCCAAAAACAGCCTCGCCTATCAGCGTTAGCGGAACACCAAACTCAAGCGCCGCAATACCTGTCCACTTGCCTGTCCCCTTCTGCCCGGCTGTATCGAGTATTTTTTCTGCCAGTGGTTTTCCGTCCTCATCTTTGTAGCGAAGAATGTCTCTTGTGATTTCTATTAAATAACTTCCAAGGGAGCCGCTGTTCCATTCTTCAAAGACATTTCCCATTTCTTCATAGGAAAGACCAAGCACATTTTTCATTAAGTCGTATGTTTCGCATATCAGCTGCATATCTCCGTATTCGATACCGTTATGCACCATTTTTACAAAGTGCCCGGCGCCGTTTTCGCCAACCCAGTCGCAGCATGGAACGCCGTTCTCTACCTTCGCGCAGATTGCCTGCAGCATCGGCTTAACAGAAGGCCACGCGGAAGGAGAGCCGCCCGGCATAATCGAAGGACCTTTGAGCGCGCCTTCTTCGCCGCCTGAAACGCCTGTTCCGATGTACAAAAGCCCCTTTGATTCTACATAAGAAGTACGCCTGATTGTATCCTGATAATTGGAGTTGCCTCCGTCTATGATAATATCGCCTTTTTCTAATACTTCTAAAAGCTGCTCAATAGTGTCGTCAACAGCCTGCCCTGCTTTAACCATGATCATCGCTTTACGCGGAGAGGCAAGAGAAGCGGCGAATTCCTTTAAGCTGTGAGTGCCTGTAATCTTTTTCCCTGCACCTCTGCCGTTTATAAATTCGTCAACCTTGGATGTGGTACGGTTAAAAACCGCCACAGAAAAACCCTTGCTTTCCAGATTGAGAACCAGGTTTTCTCCCATTACAGCTAAGCCAATTAGGCCGATATCACTATTTGCCATGACTACTCCTTTTATGTAAGCTGCTGCCGAAACACACCCCCTGCACCTCGGGAAGAAACTCGGTTCGGGGGTGTTTTCCACAGCAGCTTATATACAATCCGCATACATTATTATCTACTTATGCTATCATGTTATCATGGAAAAAAGGGGTGTGTCCATGATAGAGAAAACCTATGTTGCTTTAGGCGGCGCGGATAAAGATTTATCTAATCAGGAAATGGAAGAACAATTCTGCAAAGCGCTTTCCAGAGCTCTTTCAGATATAAAGAATTCCGGTAAGGTGATTATCCTTCCGCCCGATATTACCCGCTTCCATTCGCGTGCTGGTTTCTTTACAGAAATTGCCTCGCGCGAGCTTGCCGATAAACTCGGCGCAATCCTTCCCGCTCTTGGCACTCACATGGCAATGAACGATGCAGAGCTTACGAGAATGTTCGGCGCGACTCCAAAAGACAAATTCCTTGTTCATGACTGGCGAAACGACGTAGTAGAACTTGGACGCATCGAAGAAGACTTTGTAGAAAAAGCATCGGGGGGCGCGATTCGCTACGATTACCCCGCCCAGGTTAATAAAATTCTAAAAAAAGACAGCGGCAATTTTTCGCTTGCCGTCAGCATAGGGCAGGTTGTTCCGCACGAAGTTGCCGGAATGGCAAACCACGGTAAAAATATCTTTGTCGGCACAGGCGGCAAGGAAGCAATAGACAAAAGCCACTTTGCGGGAGCGGCTTACGGCATGGAACGCATCATGGGGAGAGCCGACACACCTGTGCGCGCGCTCTTTGACGAAGCCTTAAACCGCTTTGGCGATGATCTTCCGCCTATCCTTTGGGTCTTAACAGTGGTATCTGCGCGCAGTGATGCAGAAGCTGAAGCAGCTGGTAAGGAGCGCGGTTCGCTTGCAGTACGCGGGCTTTACGTTGGCTTTGGACGGGAATGTTTTGAAAAAGCCGCCGCTTTATCCCGAGAAGTTAACGTTAACCTGATGGATGAGCCGGTTAACAAAGTTATTGTGTACCTAGAACCTGAAGAATACCGCACAACATGGCTTGGAAACAAGGCTATTTACCGCACACGCATGCTTATAGCGGACGGCGGCGAGCTAATAATCCTCGCTCCTGCTCTCGAACGCTTCGGCGAAGATGCAGGCATTGATGCTCTCATTCGCAAACACGGCTACCGCCCCGGAAAGGAAATTTTAGCCAAGGCAAAATCTGACTCAGAACTCGGCAGAAACCTCAGCGCAGCCGCCCACCTGATTCACGGCTCAAGCGAGAACCGCTTTACTATCCGCTACTGCCCCGGCAGTAAGGTAACACGCCAGGAAATCGAATCTGTCGGCTTCCAGTGGGGCGATTTAAAAGAAATGCAGGCAAGGTACGACTTCACTAAGCTCGACCCGGGTTTTAATAATCTGCAAGGCGAGCGCATTTTCTTTGTGCCTAACCCCGCTCTTGGTCTATGGGCAGAGAGAAAACGGTTTTAGACTGTCACTATGTCTCTATCATAAATCTACCGATAATCTTAATATGAAACGTATTCTCTTCCTGTCTGTGCTGTTATTAATCATACTGAGTAACTGCAAAACTTCCGAAACCGCGACAATTGCGGAAGAAGACGAAAGCCTCGTTCCTGTCGAAGAAATCCTCCCCTTTATTCAAGAGACAGGTGAAAAACTACCGGTAACAGCATTTAAAGAAGTGTGGGGCTATGTAATATCCGGACAGGAAGCAGCGTTGAAAAAGGAAATCCCGCTTACCGATGTTGGGTATTTCGGAGCCGAAGTTGATATGTACGGAACTCTTGCTAATGTTCCCAGGCGGCAGAATCTTGCTTCCTTTACAGGCAGGGTGCATCTTGTAGTAACTTGCGGCAACTATGCGCTCACATACTTTACCCTTCTTCCGGGAAGTCCTCAGCGAAAGCAATTAATAAACGATTTAATAACGGCAACAAGAAATTTTGACGGTTTGAATATCGACTTTGAAAACATACCTTCAAGATCAAGCGAGGCTTTTTTAAGTTTCCTGCGAGAGTTAAAACAGGGACTGCCAGCGGAAAAAATATTTTCTGTTTGTCTTTACGGCCGCCCGAGAAAATTCCAAAATGACGTTTATGATTATGAGATAATTACTCCGCTTGCGGATAAAATATTTGTCATGGCTTATGACGAACACTGGGGCGGAGGCCCTCCCGGTCCTGTCGCTTCCCTGCGCTGGTGCCGCAGTGTCGCAAGCCATTCTATGCGCACCATAGGCGAAAAAAAATTGGTCATGGGTATTCCATTATACGGACGCGCATGGGAAAGCCAAAATCATTCGCGCGCGCTCATTTTTCCAACAATAGAAAAGTTGATTAGTACGCATCACGTTAAAGACATCAAACACGATAACGGCATACCAACCTTTGAATACAAACCCGATGTAACTGTTAAGGTTTATTACGAAGATGAATATTCTGTTTCCGCCCGTTTGGTTATGTATAAATCCATGGATATAAACGCCGTTGGTTTCTGGCGCATCGGACAAGAAAGCCCTAAGATTTGGAATCTACTAAAAATCGAATGAATTAAGATTCTCTAACCACGAACCACACTAACCACTCGAACCTTTTGTTAGTCGTTTTCTCTTCACCTAAGAATCTCAGATAGCTGTCAGGGATTTCTTAGGTTAGGATTTAGATTTCGAAGTGAGAGTTCGTGGCGTTCGTGTTGTTCGTGGTAAATTCTTCTTCTTCTCTCCCTGCCATCCAGCCAACTAAGGCTTTGTGCCTCTGCCGTTAGTAACATCCGCTGCTGTTGTGTTTCAAAACAATTGTTGCCGTTTCATTATTGGTATAATCTTTGTTCCCAAAGCATATTATTAGCTGTATTA
>Ga0209755_10007361_pt1 | contig 11935 bp, 10 predicted proteins | sample TergutCo191P1_FD_187301 | JGI IMG/M metagenome (GOLD analysis project Ga0209755, IMG submission 187301) | Cornitermes sp. P1 segment gut microbial communities from Petit-Saut dam, French Guiana - Co191P1 (SPAdes) (version 2) | ecosystem: Host-associated > Arthropoda: Insects > Digestive system...
CCATGCCTCCTTGGTTAGCCAAGATAATGAAAGAGAAGGTGGGCGTGGAGTTCTTTAGAGACGGTAATTGGAATTTGTCGGAAGCAGAGGCGGAATTTGGCGACGATTGGCTTAGCAAGTAACGTAGCTGAAGCGGTAATAAATATCTATGCAGGACGCAAGGGTTTTGCAACAAGGGGTATGGAGCAAGAGGGACGAATTTCGTATGAAATAGGCATTGGAGAGGCTTTGAAAACTTTCAAGGAAGTCCAAACCTCTGCCGATCCAAAAGCCATTATCCTTGCTGAGTATACGTACATATCCCAAGAGCTAGAGTTATGCCCCGAAACCGACAAATACAGCCTGCAGAGTCTTACCAGCGCAAGGCAGGGTTTTGACGATGCCTTTCTGGTCCTGCAAGTTGTGGAGGATAGTGTCATTTATAGAGGAGTCGATAAAGCCTTTCCCCATCATAAGGATTATCGGTTCAAAGAATTTCCCAAGGATGCCTTTCATATTGCATGTATGGCGCATAAAGCCAGGCTTCAAAACATACTTCGCTCGCCTGGTATAGATCCCATAGAAAAGTCCCTTCTGGAGCAGAGGCTTGTCAATCTATCTACCGCGCAAAGCGGATATGTTGGCAAGCAGGAAAAAGCCTTGGTGGTTTGATGTAACATTGACAGAACGGGTTTGGTGGCTATACTGTATATGGATAAAAAATACGCCACGCTAACCTACACACAAACAAAACAGAGTTAAGGTCAGAATACGCTAGGGAACGAGTCGTTACCGCCAGCGATGGTGATTCAAAAGGCAAATCACCATCTTTGTTGGTGAGATTTGAAAAGGTTTTGCCGTATCCAGCGTGAGAAAATACTCCTGCAAAAAGCCCATGAAAAGGCAACCGAAAGCCACCGCTTTTGGCGGTGATTGTTGGCTATGGCACTAATATTTGTTTATTTCTTGGAAAATCTAGTGTGCACAATCGAACTCTAAATATACAGAAAAACATCTTAGCTTCTTTTTTGCTAAAAGGGATAAGCACTGGAGTTATGTTCTTGCTGGTTCCTCTAACGCTGGACTATCTTGATCAGGAAAGGTATGGGCTATGGCTTACACTGAGTTCCATAATTAGTTGGTTTGGCTTATTTGATATAGGGCTAGGAAATGGTTTTAGGAATAAATTTGCTGAGGCCATTGCTGTAAAAAACGATTTGTTGGCAAAGACATATGTGAGTACCACATTTGTGTTATTAAGCATAATTATTGGGTCCGTATTGGCTATTTTTATTACAATAAATCCTTTTCTCAATTGGGGAAGAATCTTAAATACGGATGCCGAGAGCCGTCGCACATTATCAATATTGGCGATGGTAATTTTTTCTTTTTTTGCTCTTCGTTTTGTTTTTAAATTAACGACTTCTATTTTTTTGGCAGATCAAAAATCCATGCTTGTCGATTTAGTCGGCGTTTTGGGTAATTTATTATCATTAATATTAATATTTACACTGATGCAATTAGGTAGACATTCACTATTATATCTAGGGTTAGCTCTTGCAGGTAGCCCTGTTTTAGTATTGATAATTGTTTATTTTATTGTTTTTAATGGAAAATATAAAAAATATAAACCATCCTTTAGCTTTGTTGATTTTAAACAATCAAAAGGATTAGTTGGTCTTGGGTTTCTCTTTTTCATCCCACAAATGTGTTCAATGCTCATATTATCATCTTCCAATATAGTTATTACGCAAATATTTTCACCTGCGGAAGTTGCAATTTATAATATTGCCTATAAATATTTTACGCTAGCACTTGTTTTTTATCATATTATTTTACATCCTTTTTGGTCTGCGTTTACTGAGGCCTATGTAAAACAGGATTTTGTTTGGATAAAAAATGCTATTCGAAAATTAGTATTGATTTGGGCTGTGTCTTGTATAGGTGTAATGCTCATGGTTTTACTATCGGGTTTTGCTTATCGTATATGGGTCGGAGATAGAGTAAATATCCCATTATCGCTAACTATTGGTCTAGCAATATATGTATGTATACATGGTTGGTGTTATATTTTTAATTCTTTTGCCACTGGAGTTAGTAAATTGGTTTTGCATCTTTCCTCTTGGCTTATCATAGGGTTGTTTTTCATTCCGCTAGCAATTTTATTGACAAGTCGAATAGGTCTAGTGGGAATGCCCATTGCTTTAATTATATCTATGGTACCACAAAGCATAATATCCCCATTGCAGTATAAAAAAATAATATCTGGAACTGCAGCTGGTATTTGGAATAGATGATGAAACATATTGTTATTCTCGTTGGAAATTATTACCCAAATTTTTCCGCTGTCGGTACTTGTGCACGAAATATTGTTGACGAACTAAGATTAAAAGCCAATATTAGTATAATATCTTTGATGACATCTTCGAATGATACTGAACATGTAAATTTTGAATGTTGCGATGTGTATCGAATATCAACACATAGTCGTAATAATTATTTTAGATATAAAGAACAGCACAAAATATCATCAGGAATAAAGAAAATAATCTACAATATTTTATTTAACATGATAAGGAGTTTTGGTTATTTAAGGGCTATTTTCCAAAATGTTAATGTCAATTGGGGACTCGTTAAGGCATATAATGATAAAGTGGAAGAACTTGAAAAAAAAAGGCATATCGATACGATTGTGTGTTTTTGTTTTCCATTTGAAACACTTGTTGCTGGGCAACGATTTAAATATTCTAAGCCATTGATAAAGTCAAATTTTCATCCAGCGAAATTAATTTTTATCATGTTTGATAGATTTTCTTCAAGTTCATCCTTACATCGAACTAAATGGAATGCAAAATTGAAGAAAAAAAAACACAAAAAAATAGAAGCCAATATTTTCAGCCACGCTGATATAATAATGTATATCGATTCCCTGAAAGATGATCTAGTTCAAAATGGTTATTCTTTTAAAGGAACACCATGCCTAATTGAACATCCATTATTAAAACCAATAAAATATACTGATTTAGTGAGATACAATAATCAAAAAATCAATATAATTTTTACTGGATCTTTGAATAAAGATGTACGTAATCCTAAATATGTTTTCGCTGTTTTTTCTGAAATTTTAATGGAAAATAAAGATATTAACATGCATTTTTATACACATGCTGATATATCTGATTTGAGTGTTTTTAGTACGAGGTTTCCAGGGCAAGTGTTTAGTCATGGAAGCGTCTCTTCTGATATTGCACATTCAGCAATTATGAACGGGGATTTTTTGTTATCGATTGGTAATAACGATATTGGACAATTCCCTAGTAAGATATTTGAATATATATCTGCATTAAAACCAATAATTCATTTTGCAAAATATATAGACGATCCCGTTAACGCAATATTGAGTAAGTACAAAAATTCAATTGTACTTATAGAAAATGACATCAATATAGAATGTCTTAGGGGGTTTTTATTTAATAAAAATCAAAATAGTATTGAATTTGAAGAATTGGAATGTATATTTCCAGAAGCATTGCCAAAAAATATTGCTGAGCTAATAATATAAGCTAAAAATTGTATTTACAAAAACAACCATCAATTATGCTAGTAGCTTTTGACTAGGAATAAATTGAGATATGCGTAGAACTATCACAGGGAGAGAGAGATGAAGGCACCTAAAATTATTGCTGAAGTGGGTTGTAATCACAAGGGGGATATACAGATCGCAAAAGAATTCATTCAAATGGCAGCTTTTTTTTGTAAAGTTGATGTGATAAAATTTCAAAAACGAAATAACAGAGAATTGTTGTCTGAGAGAGAATACAATATTCCTCATCCTAATCCGATAAATTCGTATGGCAGCACTTATGGTGAGCATCGTGAGTTTTTAGAGTTCGATATAAAACAACATAAGCAACTTAAGAAATGGTGTGAGGAGGCAGGGGTTATCTATTCTACATCTGTGTGGGATCTGACATCGGCGAAGGAAATAGTAAATCTAAATCCAGATCTTATAAAGGTGCCTTCAGCTTGTAATTTAAATAAACCAATGCTTGAGTATCTGTGTGATTTTTATGAAGGAGAAATACATTTATCATTTGGAATGACATCAAGAAATGAAGAGGAAGAAATAATCTCTTTTTTTCGCTCCAAGAAACGAAACCAGGATTTAGTCATATATTGTTGTACTTCTGGTTACCCTGTGCCTGTTGAGGATGTTCGTTTGCTAGAAATACATAGGTTACGTGAAAATTATAGTGCATGTGTCAAGGCTATTGGTTTCTCAGGGCATCATCTTGGTATAGCATTAGACTCGGCTGCAATTGCGATGGGTGCGGAGTGGATTGAACGACATTTTACCTTAGATAGAACTTGGAAAGGTACAGATCATGCAGCATCATTGGAACCAGATGGTTTGCGTAGGTTGGTTAGAGATTGTCGGAATGTATTTAAGGCAATGGAATACAAAGAGGATTTGCTGGATATTGAAGAAATCCAACGCAATAAACTAAAAAAGGATCAGATACGATGGTAAATAATAAACATATTGCATTCGTCCCTGTACGTGGTGGTAGTAAATCGGTACCTTTAAAAAATATCAAATTGTTATGTGGGAAACCTTTAATATATTGGTCTTTAAGTGCTCTGGAAAAGGTAGATGCGATTGATGAGGTAATTGTTGCTACGGATTCTGATGATATTGAAAGGGTTGTATTATCACTTAATTTTAAAAAAGTGAGAATATATAGACGCCTAGCTATAAATGCAACCGACACAGCCTCAACAGAAAGTGTTATCCTAGAATATATAGAAAGAGTGCGTATTTTAGATAATAATATCTTTATCCTCGTACAAGCGACATCTCCATTAACTAGCCCCAAACATTTTACAGAGGCTTTAGAATTGTATAAAGGTGGGGAATATGACTCGTTGTTGACTTGTACTCGTTGTTATCGTTTTTTTTGGAACGAAGAAGGTAACCCCATAAATTATGCCTATAAAAATCGTCCTCGCCGACAAGATTTTAAGGGACAATTAATGGAAAACGGGGCATTTTATATTAATACCGTGGGTAATATTCGGAAAACAAAGAATAGACTCTGTGGTAAAATAGGGGTATATGAAATGCCTGAATACACGGCGACTGAAATCGATAATTATGACGACTGGATAATAATTGAAAAGTACATGAAACTAAATAATGTACTGAAAATACCAAAAAATAAAATAAAGTTATTTTTGACAGATGTTGATGGTGTATTAACGGATGGCATGATGTATTATTCGGAACATGGAGACGAACTCAAAAAATTCAACACCCGTGATGGTATGGCATTTGAGTTATTAAATAAAAAAGGTATAAAAACTGGAATTATAACATCTGAGACGACAAAAATTGTTGAAAACAGAGCAAAAAAATTAAAAGTTGATTTTCTTGTCCAAGGGAAAAAGAATATTGGCAAATTGTCTTCTGTCTTGGAGATATGTAAGATGATAAATATCTCTCTTCCAGAAATTGTGTATGTAGGTGATGATATTAATTGCAAAGAAATATTGGAAAATGTTGGATATGCTTTCTGTCCCAGTGACGCTGTTGATACAATAAAAAATATAGGTAATATAAATATCGTTAATTGTAAGGGCGGTAATGGTGTGATTCGTTATATTGTAGATTTTTATATGGAAAACTAAAATGTCATTAAGTAAAAAAAATAAAATTTTATTTCCCATGTATGTTGCTGGTATCCCAGTCATTTTTCTTATCTCATTATTACCAACTATTCATTATGACGAAATATATCTTGACGCAATAATAATTGGTTTTTTCATTGCATATGTCGTTACGGTTATCTACACTATTCGAATATTTAGTGTTGCTAATTTTTATTTATTATTTACATTGTTAAGTTCTTTCTTTATATACAATTCTTTTTTTTATAGTTTATTTCGTGATTACAATTTTTTAATTACTGGTTATCCCATTCGTATGCAATTCGAAAAAGAAACAGGTTTTTTTTTAATTTGTTTATCATTTTTATTTGTTTATGTCATGCATATATTTTATGTGTGGTTTTCTAAAGACAATATAGAAAATCCATCGAGATATTCATTTGAAGGTTTCTACAATAATATATATGAAAAAATTGGTATTTTTATAATGATTCTATTTACGATACCAGTCGCAACAAAGGCATATATACAATTGAACCATGTGATGAATTACGGGTATCTCGCTATTTTTAGAGGCGATTTACAGGAACTCAATTATCCGATTTGGACTACAGGATCATTTATTATTTTTTCAAGTGGATATTATATATTTTTATCTTCTTTTCCAAAGAGTAAGATAAAATATGTAATGATTAGTCTTCTTTTTTTATCTGTAGCTACACTGCATGCGTTAACGGGGCAAAGATTATTTGTGCTAAGTGCGTTATTAGCTATTTTGGTGTTTTATAAAATGATATTCAATGCGAAAATACAATTTAAAAGTTTATTAAGGATCATATTTGCGTGTCTCCTTTTTTCTGTTTTAATGGGAAATATGAGAGTCGGTTTCGGCAACGGTACACAAAATGATATGCTTAGAATAGGAGATTCTTTAGAAATAATAGAACATTTTTTATATGAACAAACAAACACCAGAATGGTTCCAATGTTAATTATAGAAAGAGACATAAAACATCATACATACCCCTTCATTTTTTCCCCGATAGTTGCACCCCTGCTAAGGACAGTTTCATTAATAAACGGTCCCATATATTACGATAGAAATTTTGAAATAACTAATGATATTTCTTTTCTGACAATGTATACTGTATCAAGGGATTTTGCCTTAATGGGGGCTGGATATGGAGGTGCTGTGCTAGCCGAATTCTATAATTTAGGAGGGGTATTTGGGGTCATACTAATGAGTATGATTTTAGCTTTTATCCTTACGAAATGTGAATATCTAAGAATATCAAAACGTTATCGCTTTATTTTTCCTGTCATTTTTATGTTTCTTTTATATTCAGTAGGTTTGGCACGTAATCGCTTTTTTTCTTTTTTTGATATTCCTGTTATAATATTTTCCTTATTAGTCTGCCTGGTTATACCATTACTAAAATATATAAAAAATGAAAGGAAATAAATGGCAATCTATTGGCTTTTGCATTCTCCATTAACAAAAGCGGATTGGGTATCGGCTGTTCAGGGATGGCCCAGTTTTTTTTATAATTATTTTGATAATTTAGTATTTGTTGATATTAGTGAACTGGGAATATATGAAAAAGCAAAAAAAATATTATTCAAAAATAAATATGATTTATTTGATGTGAACATGCTAAAGCATGATAGATATATAGTTTTGAAAAAAAAATCTGATGTAATTAATTTCATAAAAAAAACGGAAAGGAGTATTTTTGTGATTCAACATTTTGTGCCAAATAATGACGGGATGCCAAGTAATATAACTATAAAATTATTGAATAAGTATAATAAAGATATCATTTTGTTATTTCATTGGTATACTAGATATAATGTAAAGAAAAATATGACATATATTTTCAAATCGATACTTAAACGAAAACGACACTTTGTTTTGTTATTGCTAACCAAAATTTCGTGTGTCTCTTGTTCAAGGCTATATTTTCCCTTTATTTTTTTGCCCTGCAAAAACGTGTTGGGTGTCGTTAATGAATACGCCAGTTATGGGAAAATTATACCAGCGAATTCTCTTTCTTATGATGAATATATTCATAGATTTGAATTACCATGTTTGAACGGGGATTACTATGTTTATATAGATCAGGGTTTAACAATTCATAAAGATAGTTTCTATTGTTCTAGAAATGATAGATATATGTTTCATCATGAGATAACTAATTCTTTGTCCAATATAGAAGCAATCATTAATAAAAAAATAGTTATTGCTGGCCATCCAAGATGCTCATATTCTGATAAATATTGGAATGGACGAGAAATACACTTTAACAAATCCTACGAATTAATAGACAATTCTAAAGGTGTTATAGGGCATTTTTCGACTATATTGAGTTATGCATGGTTGAAAAAAAAAGATATGATTTTATTGACAAGTAAAAGTAATTATTTTTTGTGGGATCATCTTGTGCAGGCTTATGCGAACATTTTTCCTTGTAAAGTATATGATATGAACACGGGGAATATGGATGCCTCTTGTTGTTGCTTCAATAATGATATACTAATCGATCATTTCACATATAAGGATTCAAATAAAACTAATATGGAATTATTATCCGATTTTTTGTCACAATACAATAAATAGAAAATTAGATTTTAAACTGGAAAATATATTTACAGAACAACTAATGAATATTCTTATTAATTTGTCTAATAATTTGGGTGGCGGTGGATTACAGGTTGCATTATCATTTTTAGAGGAATGCAAAAAAATAGAAGGACATGTTTATCATATTTTTTTGGGAAAGAATGCGCAAATGCAAGTTGATAAAAATTTTTTTCCTGCTGATTTTGTGTTTTACGATATCCCAAAACTGAAATTTTGGCAATATCAAATAATTTTAGGACCATTAGAAAAACAAATAAAACCAGATTGTGTGTTTACAGTTTTTGGCCCCAGTTATTGGAAGCCTAATGCTCCACATTTAATTGGTTTTGCAATAGGCCACTATATTTATGACGAATATGCATTTTTCAATCGTATTTCTTGTTGGCAGAGGATGAAAATAAAATTAAGAAAATGGGTTCATTTGTTGTTCTTTGTAAAGCAGGCGAGCCATTTTGTAGTAGAAACTGAAGATGCCAGAAAACGCTTAAGGAAGCAGTTGAATGTTGATACCATAGATGTGGTCTCGAACACATGTGGTTCCCAATATTTTTGTCATTCTGATTTTGCCAACAAAATGCCTGAGAAAAAAAGGGGAGAGATAAGATTGATAACTCTCACTAGATATTATTCTCATAAGAATATAGAATCGATACCAAATGTTTTGGAAGAGCTAAAACTGCGAAATATTGACAATGTAAACTTCGTGCTTACATTAGGTGAAGAAGACTATAAAAATATTATACCTATGGAATGGAGACATAAAGTTTATAATGTGGGTTCAGTACCAATAGTAGAGTGCCCATCGTTATATCAGGAATGTGATTTTTTATTTTTGCCTACATTATTGGAAGTATTTTCCGCTTCTTATCCAGAGGCTATGGCTATGCGAAAACCAATTCTTACTTCTGATTTAAGCTTTGCGCATTCTATTTGTGGGGATGCGGCTTTATACTTCGAGCCATTCTCGCCGAGTGATATTGTAGATAAAATAGAAATTCTTATTAATAACAAAGAAGCACAAGTAAAATTGATAGAAGAAGGCAAGAAAAGGCTCTCTGCATTTGGTTCTGCTAAAGACAGAGCCGAAAAATATTTACAAATTTGTGAAAATTTAGCATTTGGGGTAAAATATGACATCGTTCACCAATAAAACACTTCTAATTACTGGCGGCACGGGATCTTTCGGTAATGCGGTACTTCGCCGCTTTCTAGCTTCTGATATAAAAGAAATACGTATATTCAGCCGAGATGAAAAGAAGCAGGATGATATGCGTCATGAATTGCAAACTGGCAAAGTAAAATTCTACATAGGCGATGTACGGGACAAACGTTCCATTGATGGCGTGATGAACGGCGTTGATTATATCTTTCATGCCGCCGCCTTGAAACAGGTTCCGTCCTGTGAATTTTTCCCTATGCAAGCTGTCAGAACAAACATTATCGGTACGGAAAACGTATTGGATTCGGCTATCGGATACGGTGTAAAGCGAATCGTGGTTTTGAGTACCGACAAAGCCTGTTACCCAATAAATGCAATGGGGATATCCAAGGCTATGATGGAAAAAGTCGCTATAGCAAAGGGTAGGGCATTGGGAAGCCAGGCCAAAACCGTGATATGCGCTACACGGTACGGCAATGTTATGGCAAGTCGTGGCTCGGTTATACCGCTATGGATGGAGCAGATAAAAGCAGGAAAGGAAATTACAATTACCGATCCAAGTATGACCCGTTTCATGATGACTCTGGACGATGCGGTGGATTTGGTCTTGTATGCGTTTAAAAATGGTCATAATGGGGATTTGTTTATCCAAAAGGCCCCTGCGGCGACGCTTGAAACGCTTGCGGTGGCTTTGAAGGAACTGTACAAGGCGGACACGACCATACGTGTTATTGGCACTCGACATGGTGAAAAACTGTATGAATCGTTAGTAACCCGCGAGGAAATGGGAAAGGCCATGGATATGGGCAATTATTTCAGAATTCCCTGTGACGAACGTGACCTAAACTATGATAAGTACTTTGTGGAGGGAAAGACGGATATATCTGGCATAATTGATTATCATTCCCATAACACCTATCTCTTGAATGTAAATGAACTTAAGGCACTATTGCTGAAACTTGATATCATCCGTGCAGATTTGGAGTATAAAGATGAAAACGATATTGATTCTGGGTGCAACTGGCATGGCGGGGCACATGATTTATCATTATCTGCTGTCGCTGAAAAAGTATAGGATTTCCACAGCTTGTTTCAGAAACAGAATAGCTGACGATAGCATTATTCTTGATGTGCATAGTGCGGAACAAATACGCGAATGTCTACGGCAGACCAATCCCGATTATATTATAAACTGTATCGGGATATTAGTAAATGGTGCAAGAGAATCAACAGAGAATGCTATCTATGTGAACGCATATTTCCCCCACCTGTTAGTAAGGCTTGTTAACGAAAACAATCCGTCTAGCTGTATAATTCATATCAGTACGGATTGTGTTTTTTCGGGTGTAAGGGGACTATACACTGATGTTGATGAAAAAGACGCTTTAGACGTGTACGGTATGACTAAGAACCTTGGTGAGATAATCGACAACAATAACCTTACCATTCGCACTTCGATTATCGGGCCCGAGTTAAAAGAAAACGGCGAGGGATTGTTTCACTGGGTTTTTTCACAACGGGAAATAAAAATTATTAATGGTTACGCGATGTCAATATGGGGTGGGGTAACTACGCTGGAGTTGGCAAAAGCTATGGCACAGTGTATTGAGTGCGATATAAAAGGTTTATATCAGCTTAGTAATGGTGAAAGAATATCAAAATACTCCTTGGTGAAATTAATTGTCGAACATTTTGACCTTGATATCTACGTGGAAAGTGTGGAAGGAAAGATAAGTGATAAATCTATACTTCCTTCCCAAAGAGACGGTTTTAGCTATATCGTACCTTCATACGATATCATGATAAAAGAACTTGGACAATATATGCGAGTTCATAATGGCATGTATTCTTTCTACCTGGAGTAAAATTATGCGGCAACTTAAAGTAATGACCGTGGTGGGGACACGTCCTGAAATCATACGACTGTCTCTTGTTATCAAAAAGCTTGATATGTCCCCGGCGGTGGAACATATCTTGGTACATACTGGACAGAATTATGATTATGAGTTGAATGAAATATTTTTTGAGGACCTTGAGGTACGGAAACCTGACTACTTTCTGAATGCGGCTGGCAAAAATGCTTCCGCAACCATCGGGCAAGTTATCGTAAATATTGACGATTTGCTCGAAGACGTACGACCCGATGCTTTCCTTGTCCTCGGCGATACTAACAGTGCTTTATGCGCCATACCTGCCAAAAAACGTCATATTCCCATTTTTCACATGGAAGCTGGAAATAGAAGTTTCGATCAGAGAGTTCCGGAGGAAGTTAACCGTAGGATAATAGACCATATAAGTGACATAAATATGCCGTACAGTGATATAGGGAGGGAGGCTTTGTTACGTGAGGGCATTCCGCCAGATAGGATCGTAAAAACTGGGAGTCCTATTTTCGAGGTGCTGCACCATTATATGCCAAAGGTACAAAAATCGGATATCCTGGTCAGGCTAAACATTCTTGCAGGAAAATATTTTATAGTATCCGCTCA
>Ga0209755_10007362_pt1 | contig 11934 bp, 13 predicted proteins | sample TergutCo191P1_FD_187301 | JGI IMG/M metagenome (GOLD analysis project Ga0209755, IMG submission 187301) | Cornitermes sp. P1 segment gut microbial communities from Petit-Saut dam, French Guiana - Co191P1 (SPAdes) (version 2) | ecosystem: Host-associated > Arthropoda: Insects > Digestive system...
TTTTTTCCCCCCCCCCCCCCCCCATTTTTCTAAGTACAAAAAATTTTTCTTTTTGTCAGAATCAGAATTGTTCAGAATTTGGCAATTTCCAGAATTTGAAAAAATCCCCTTTATATCAAGGAGTTCATTATGAAGGCACAAGTAGTCTGTAGTTTACTGGCTGTGGCATTGGCAATTTCCTGCTCTAATAGCGGTAGTCAAGATGCATCGTCACTTGAGAGCAACGACAAAATTAGCTCGTCTTCTTCCTCTGTTCAAAATTCAAGTTCAAGCAGTAGTTTAATGCCGTGTGGTAGCGGTTTCTTTAATTCTGCTACTCAATTTTGCCTTAATGGCAACACGATTACGGAGCTTTGTGGCGGAGAAGCATACTCTGTTTATCAATTTTGTGCAAATGATAAGGTCTATGATTTGTGTGGAGGCATTGGATATAATCCTGCAAATTATATTTGTTGCAATAATGTCCAATATGACATTAATACATACGAATGTTGCAATAACAAACAATATTTCCTTGCAACGCAATTTTGCAATGAAAATGGCGTTTTGAATAAATGTGGTGGTGAGACATATGATCCTGTAACGCAATTTTGCAACGAAAATAATGTTTTGGATAAATGTGATGGTGAAACTTATAATCCTGCAACGAAATTTTGCAATGAAAATAATATTTTGGATAAATGTGGTGAAGAAACTTATAATCCTACGATGCAATTCTGTAATGAAAATAGGCTTTTGAATAAATGTAGTGGCAATGAGTATAATCCGGCAAACCAAAGGTGTGAAAATAACGTTATTGAAGGTAAATGCGGAAGTAATTGGTATGATGGTGCGAACACGAATTTACGGTGCGAGAACAATATCTTAGAAACCAGATGTGGGGTAAGCTGGTATAATGCGGAAATGTTATTTTGCTCTAATGGTATACTGTTTATGAAAGATTCTCGCGATAACCAAACATATAAAATAGTTACAATCGGCACTCAGACTTGGATGGCTCAGAATCTTAACTACAAAGCAAGCGGCTCTAAGTGCTATGACTCCAGCGAAGCCAACTGCACAACTTATGGTAGGCTTTATAGTGATGCAATGACTTGGAATGTATGCCCATCTGGTTGGCATTTGCCAAGCAATGATGAATGGAATAAATTGCTGAATTTCGTCAATCCGGATTGTCCCGCTATGGTTGCCTTTTCCTCCTGCGGGGGGCCTACTTGTGCAAACGCCGGAACCAAGTTAAAAGCTACCAAAGGTTGGGATACCTATGGTATTGATGGTTATGGTAATTGGAATGCTATAGGTATAGCGGGCACGGACAATTTCGGCTTTGCGGCTCTACCGGGTGGTGTGAACTACTCCAGCACTTTTGAAGGCATCGGCAAAAGTGGCGAATGGTGGAGTGCCGATTTCCTATCCGGTTCTCAATGCGTCTATCGCATGTGGTATGCAGGAGATTATGTCATCAGCGGAGGTTCTAACTTATTTCTTAGTGTTCGTTGCGTAAAGGATTAATAGGTGGTATTTATGAGTGATTATTGTACTAGCATAGAATTGAAAAAGAATTTGCACTATGGTGGTGCGAACCTTGCCGGAACTGTGTCCCCAAGTTTTGGCTGGGCTAACAAAATAAAACGGGATAGGAGATAAAATGGCTTCATATAAAGATATTCGGCAGTATGTTAAAGAACATTATAATAAAAATGTAAAAACATGCTGGATCGCTCATGTCAAAGAAATTGTCGGGCTAAAACCTTCTATTGCGCCAAATAGAATCTCACCTGAATTTCGGAAATGTCCGTGTCCTGATTTATATATTGAAAAAATAAAGGAGGCATTAAAGCATTTTAATATGATTTGACTATTTTTGTTTATTGCAAGAGCCTTTGCTCAAGAAAAAGGCTCTTTTACTAGCACAAGAAACCATAGGAGTTCGTTATGAAACAATTAGTTTTTGAAATGTACGGTGGCAAAGAATTAGTCAAACAAGACGTAGTTTTTGTCTGCCAAAGTTGTGGAACAAAATATTCTGTTGAAAAATCTTACTGTGTGGTAGAAAATGGATAAATTAAATTTTGATGATTTGCTGAAAAGAATAAACTTTGATGAGCATTATCTCGAAGCTACATTTCAGTTTAAACTTTTAATGCAGTTAGGAAAAATCTACGACGAAGATAAAATTCTTCCCGAAAGGCATATAAAGGCCTATGGTTTAAAAGCTGAAAATTATACAAAGAAAGAAATTGATATAGTAATAGGACAAGAAAATAATCTGAATATCGCTATTGAACTCAAAATGCCAATGAATGGACAAGTTCCCGAACAAATGTACAAATTTATAGAAGATATTAAATTTTTAGAAGAATTAAGTGTTAGCAACCATTTTCATAAGTGTTATTTAATTGTAGTAACGAATGATAAGGATTTTTGGGAAGGGAATAAAAATGATGGTATATATTCATATTTCAGAAACAATAATATACTAACAGGAAAGGTATATAAACCAACTGGCAAAGCAGAAATAAAAGCTGCAAATTGCTATGAATTAAGCGGTGAATATGAAATTCAGTGGAATAGCTTAGTAAAAAACTTTAAATATTTTGTGATAGAGATAGAATGCCTTGCTACGGAGCAAGATTATATGGCTGAAGATACTGGGCATTTAGATGAAGTTGATGTGAAACAAAAAGAGACAATAATAAAAAATAACACTTTTACTAGCGATATTGGTAATTTATGGAAACGTATTGTTTTGGAATTAACGCAACCAATAGACATTCAAACTATTGCGAGAGGGTTTTGGTTTTCAGCCTGTTCAAGAGACGGCAAGATATTAATTAATAAATCTAAAAAAGAAAAATCTTCAGATTTAACTGAAGAAAGAAAAATAGATGAAAAAACTTTTTCTAAAGTATATGATGGTTATTATAAAAGATGTATTTCAACAAAAGATAGAAGTAAATTGTCAAAAGACAATTCCTACATTTTAGCGTTAATAAATCATTTTGAGGAGAAATCAACCCCTAAAACCTCTTAATATACAGCAAATAAGCATTAAGGTCGCCTTGCTTGTCTGGCAAAACTATAAAGCTTAAGCCATCAAATCTGTTAGAATTATACTCATTGGATAGCATTGCGCTTCTAGCACCGCAAGCTGATAAATAGACAAATAAAGATTCCATAGGGTCTATATGCGTTGCTTCAATATTATTTATAACTAATCTGTAAACAAGGCGGTCAAATATTTTTGTTCCGGTTGATGTAGTATTTTTCTCACCTTGCGCAAAAGCAGTTGCGCAAAATAACGCTAAAAACGCTAAAATTTTCAAACAAAAATACATTATAAATTGCAATATAGAAAAATATCGCTGTTTTTCGGCAAAAATCGCCAAAACTGTCAACAGTTGTTTGCAAAATGAAGGGTTTTAATTTTTTTTGCTCTTTTTTGCGAAATTATTATTATATTCTTTTGTAGATTTTAACTTAGAGGTATTTAATGGCCCGTCCAATAGCTGAAACTCCAATTATAACCGGCGAAGATGCTCGTCGGTTCGAGGAGGCAATGGAAAATTTGCAACCTGCATCCGAAGAGCGGAAGCGGGAGATACGTGAATCGTACGAATTGTTCAAAAGCAGAGCAACTTTTCCAATGCCGTAGGAAAATATGAGTATTTTTAATATCCCTTGCAAGAAACAAGAGCTATGTATTTGGACTTAAAAGCGTTTGTGTGATGCCCACAACCCTCCAGCAATTCAAAGTGCCGCTTTCGCAGAGAAACAATATCCATGAGGTCATAGAAAAACTCATTGGGCAAAAAGTTTTCAATGTGCATATAGAACGCCTCGCGCTTGACTGCAGAAGCAAAGGAAATCCGCACTTTGTTTGCAATGCAACTTATAATCTGGAACAAATTCCGCAAAATATGGACTGCGCGACGCTTCTCAAAAAATATGCAAAAAATGATGAAATGCCATGCGAAGTTTCTATTGTCGGTGCTGGCCCTGCGGGCCTGTGGGCTGCTTATGGACTGCTCCTTAAAGGGCACAAGGTTAATCTATACGAACAGGGGAAACCTGTTGAAGAAAGATTCAGAGATATACGCAGATTTTTGAAAAATGGGATTTTTTTGGAACATTCAAATATATTTTTCGGAGAAGGTGGGGCAGGGGCTTTTTCCGATGGAAAACTGAATACCAGAAGCAGAACGGAATTTTCACAGGCAGTGCTCGGAGACTTAATCAAAATCGGAGCCTCTGAAGATATTGCGTATTTGGCAAAACCACATATTGGCACAGATAGATTGCAGTTTTTGATAAAAAATATGAGGAAACTGATTTTAGAACTCGGCGGAAAAATTCATTTTGAAAGCTGTTTGCAGGATATTTCCGTTGCCGGGAATCGCTTAAATTCAATTTGCATAAATAAACAATGGCAGCCATGCGAAGCACTCGTGCTCGCAAACGGACACTCCGCAAGAAATATTTACGAAATGCTCTCTGCGCACGGTGTGCTTTTGGAAGGCAAATCTTTTGCTATTGGAGTGCGCATTGAACATCCGCAGAACTTCATAAACGAAAGCCGATTCGGCTTTTGTTGTACGGGCGACCCTAGCGGTCGCCTTCTTCCTGCGGCAGACTACACCTTAACGGGAAAAACCGCCTACAGCTTTTGCATGTGCCCGGGTGGAGTCGTTGTACCTTGCGCATCTGAACCAAACGGAGTGGCGACTAACGGAATGAGCTACAGCCGTCGCAATTCACCCTTTGCAAACTCTGCGCTTGTGGTTCCGCACAACATTGAAAAAAACGACATAAAAAGCGGAATCGCATTGCAAAGACAGCTGGAAAATGCAGCCTTTGAAATATCCGGCAAAAAATTTCTCGCACCCAAACAAAGCGCAGAGAGCTTTTTGGCAAAAAAAGGTGAGTTGTGGGATTTAATGCCAAACAATATATCTTGCGCATTAGAAGCGGCTCTGCACGAATTTGAGAAAAAAATGCCTGGTTTTATAAAAAACGGAACTCTGATTGCGCCGGAAACCAGAACTTCTTCGCCCATTCGCATTGTTCGCAAAGAAAACGGAGAATCAGTTTCGGTTAGCGGTATTTACCCTGTTGGTGAAGGCGCAGGCTACGCCGGCGGCATTTTGACAAGTTCCGCAGACGGGGTTCGATTATCAGTTCAATATTCATAGTGCTCTAAAATATGCTATTTAGTTATGCTTTCCATAATTTGCTTATATTCATCTTTAATGGCATTGTAATTCTGCACCACCGGCTGAGTCTCTTTATCCATCGCTTCTAAAAGCTCGTCAAAATGCTCAATTACCAGTGAAATGATTTGCGAGTCTAAACGGTCACTCATCTCATTCAAAATGCCAATTACTTTTTCTTTAGGGAATGCTTCCTTGTAAGTGCGCCGTTGGCACAAAGCCATGAAAATATCAGCTATTGCAACAATTCTCTCATCCAAAGCGATGTCGTTGGCCTTCAACCGCCTCGGATATCCGGAACCATCCAGCTTCTCATGATGCCTAACCGCTATATGCTTAATATCATTATCCACATTCCCTTCCAGAATTTTTTCCGTAATAGGCACATGTGTTTTCATTATTTTCATATCGGAATCATTCAATTTTTCCGTACTTTCCAAAATGTGAATTGGTATGCCTATTTTACCTATGTCGTGCAACATAGCGCCGGTTTTTATCCTGTTGATTTCAGCTTCTTCCATTCCAAGCAAACCTGCCAAAAATCCCGATATGCAAGTAGCACCTGCAGTATGGATAACAGTTTGGCTGCTGCGAAAATCAATTGAAAAGATAACCATCCTTATATAGCCGGCCGCTTCATCATCAGTTAACGGTATTTTTCTAAAAATCCTGTTAAACTCCGCATCGTTGTCAATATGTTCAAAATCATGATCTATATCAATACCGGAATCCGAAAACATTTTTATAACATCGCTGCGATACTTAACATCACGGTGTTTTTCCATGTGTTTCTTAAAGTCTGTGGATTTGCCCTTATGTTGCACAAAAACATCTGCGCGATCGCATAGAGATACCAGTTGCGCCAATAATTGATGCTCGTCAGAAAGAGACTTTATTTCGGCGCAATTCGCATGGTGATAATAGATAACCGGCGCAAGGTCTTTCAGCGGTGAAAAATATTTCAAAAACAGATAGCCATAAACAGAATGCTCCCACACATTTATGGTTTCAAAAATAATCATCTTGTCTATCTCTTCAGTTTTGTACGCACCAACATCATGAAGCATGGCCAAAATGCAAATATCGCGCAGTTGCTTGTCGCTGAACTTGTTTTGTGAATGGAGTGCCTTAAACATAAGGTACGCAACCCGCTTTCCGTGGTCAATCAATCTTGAGTCCACATGATTCAAAGTTCTTTCCAGAATTTCTATCACTTTGTCGTTCTTTAACAGCATGGCTATGCATTCCTGCGCAAAATTTTAAATATAGTAAACTAGAATACCAAGCTCTCTTCTAAAATTTGCCCCTCAGTTGAAAGTGTTTCCACTTGCCACGGAATTAATTTTCCGCTGTTTTTAATTGCCGTTTTTACCGCATTTTCAAGCCCAACGCAACATGGAACTTCTATGCGCACAATCATCACTGATCTGATGTTGTTCTCTTTGAATATGGCTGTGAGCTTTTCGCTGTAATCCTCATCGTCCAGCTTTGGACACCCTATTAGCGTTATTCGGTTTTCCATAAATGCCTGGTGAAAATTTCCATAGGCGTAAGCGGAACAGTCGGCTGAGATAAGCAGGTTGGCGTTTTCAAAATACAGAGCATTCACAGGGACAAGCTTTATTTGCACCGGCCACTGATTAAGATGAGTTATTGATGCTGCAGAGTGCGTACTCAGACGGCAGCAAGGTTCTTCTTCAAAGGCAATGGCCCCGGTGGGGCATACCGGCAAACAACCGCCCAATCCATCGCAATAATCTTCATGTATCAACTTCGCTTTGCCGTTTACCATGCCAATTGCATCTGCATGGCAAGCCGATACGCAAAGCTCGCAGCCATCGCACTTGCTTTCATCAATTTTAATAATCTGTTTGAACATTTGGTCCCCCCTTCCTTATTTATAAATATAGAAAGTTACTTCAATAACATTTCGTACTTGAATTTGCCCAGTGAGTTTTTAAACATAAATGCGGCGATTATTGCCAGAGCAACGCCTAATATAAGAAAAATATGAGTACCCATCATCATAACTCCGCTAAACTGTCCTATTATAAATAAAATAAGAGGCAATATCAAAAGCAAGCTACTCTGCTGCGATTCCTCGAAAGACTGCGCTTTGGCAGAACCTCGTACTATCAAGCTTATGGAAATAAGCGATACGGACGGAGAAACCAAAAACAGTATTATCAGCCAGTTTATGTTCGGAGCAACAGTAGTTTCTGCAAATATAAAAATTAAAGTTTGCACAACAGTCATCATTATTATAAATGAAAAAACAGACACAGACATGCTCAATAAAAATGCGGCTAATATTTTTGCTCCGAAAATTTCCTTAAGCGACAAAGGGCTGTAGAGCAAAGTTTCCAAAGTTTTTTTCTCTTTTTCACCTACAAATGAACCGGCTGCCATAACGGAGGCCGATGAAATTGGAATCATCATAAAAAACAACGGCAAAATATAATTTAATATAAGATTGATTTGCATAAAAACTTCAGTAGAAAATATTAAAGCACAGGGCAAGACTACAGACATTACAAAAGGAACAACAATCAACACTGTGAGCATTCTTTTATTTGAAGTTATGCTCCGCAAATCTTTTTTAATAATGGCTTTCATTTGCCTCCCTTTATTGCAAAATATATCTCTTCAAGAGAATGTTTGCGCGCAACAACATTATACACCTTGCCGCCGGAATCTACAATTTGCTTTACCAGCATGGGAATTTCATCATAAGAGTTAATCTTAAATTTCTTATCGTTAATCGTTACGGAAAGTCCGGAAAAAACAAGGGAATGCAGTTCGTCCAATGAACCTGCGGCAAGCATGCTTCCTTCGCTTATGAGGCCGTATTTTGTGCATATTTCCTCTGCGTATCGCAATTGATGAGTGCAAAGAAACACGGTTATTCCCTTATCGCGGGCAAGGCTTTTAATAAGATTATTTACATTTTGCGAACTTTCCGGATCAAGCCCGGAAGTCGGTTCGTCAAGAAATAGAATTTTTGGTTTGTGGATCATAGCGCGGGCCAGCGACAATCTCTGGCGCATGCCTGTGGAATACTCGGAAAGCTTTTGATCCTTTGCATCCGTAAGAGATAAAGTTTCCATAATTTCCAGGGCTCTGCGCTTTGCCTCATTTTCTGCTATGCCAAAAAGTTCTCCGAAAAATATAAGATTTTGAAGCCCGGTAAGGTTATTATACATTTGAGCATGTTCTGTAACTACACCGGACATTGCATGTGCTTTTTCCGGCTCAATACCGAAAAGACTGCATGAACCCTCTGTAGGTTGCAAAATTCCGTTCAAAAGTTTGACCGCAGTTGTTTTACCGGCTCCGTTGGGGCCTAAAAATCCGAAAATTTCTCCTTCTTCAATGGCAAAACTCACATTGTTCAGCGCTTTTTTGCCGCCCGAGAATATTTTTGTCAATTGATCTGCAATTATAACTTTCAAGCGATCTCCAAAAACTCCTTCAAGCTTTTCTTTCCCAAATCACCATCTTTTCTTTTGCGAACAGACACTGCATTTTCTGCGATTTCCTTTTCGCCGACAACCAGCAAATACGGGATCTTAGCCAATTCACCCATGCGAATTTTATACCCTACTTTCTCATTTGAATTATCAATTTCCGCACGAATATTCGCCGCTTCAAGCTCCTTGCAAATCTTTTCCGCATATTCTCCGAATTTTTCCGAAACCGGCAAAACCCTGACCTGCACAGGCGCAAGCCAAAACGGAAAATCTCCGGCATACTCTTCGGTCAAAATACCTATAAAGCGTTCAATGGAGCCAAGCGCAGCCCTGTGCAACATAACCGGCACATGCTTTTGGTTGTCTTTGCCAACATACTCCGCTCCCAAACGTGCAGGCATATTGAAATCCACCTGAATTGTTCCGCACTGCCAATCACGGCCCAGAGAATCTTTAAGTACAAATTCCAGCTTGGGTCCATAAAATGCCCCCTCACCGGGATTCAAAGTATATTTCAAACCTGCGAGTTTAGTAGCTTCTTCCAACGCGCTTTCTGCCTTATCCCAAAGATCATCAGAGCCAACTCTCATTTCTGGCCGTGTGCTGAACTTCACGGTTATATTTTCAAAACCAAAAACCTTGTAAAAATCCTTTACCAAAGCGCAAAAATCGCTGACCTCAGAAGCTATCTGTTCTTCAGTGCAAAAAATATGCGCATCGTCTTGAACAAATCCGCGAACTCTCATTAAACCGTGCATTGTGCCGGCAGGTTCATTGCGGTGGCATTTTCCAAACTCCGCTAAACGCAAAGGCAAATCACGCCAGCTTTTCAATCCCTTATTGAAGATTTCTATATGGCAAGGGCAGTTCATGGGCTTCACAGCCATTTCCTTTTCTCCGGCCAAAGTCTTAAACATATTAGCATCGTATTTGTCAGCATGGCCGCTGCGAATCCAAAGCGACTTGTCCACAATCTCCGGAGTTATAACTTCTTTGTAGCCACGCTTTGCAATTTCTTTGCGAACAAAATCTTTAAGCAAGTTCACAAGCACTGCTCCGTGCGGATGCCAAAACACCATGCCCGGGCTGTGGTCCTCAACATGGTATAAGTCCATCTCTTGCCCAATGCGGCGATGGTCTCTTTTTTTAGCTTCTTCCAAAAAATTCAGATAAGATTCCAAACCAGTTTTATCTGCATAGCAAATGCCATAAATTCTGGTGAGCTGGTCGCTTTTTTGATCCCCATGCCAATATGCACCGGCGAGGCTCAGAATCTTGAACGACTTCAATTTGCCTGTGCTTGGAACATGAGGGCCTGCGCATAGATCTTCCCAGCCATCGTTGGGTGTTCCGGTCACATAAAAGCTGAAAATTTTATCTCCACGCTCTACTGCTCTTTCCACATTGTCTCTTTTGTATTTGTCGCCTTCCGTGCGTTTAAGCGCTTCTTCTAACGGTACTTCAATGCGTGTGAATGGGCGGTCTTCTTTTACAATTTCCGCCATCTTTTTTTCAATGCGTTCAAAATCTCCGTGGGTGATTGGAGTTGGGGTAGCAAGGTCGTAATAAAAGCCGTCATCCACAGGAGGGCCGTAGGCGAGCCGTGTTCCGGGGTAAAGCGCGCATATGGCTTCTGCAAGGACGTGTGCGCAGGAATGCCGCAGTACAAAGAGCGAATCAGGGTCTTCATTTGAGGCTGTTATTATGCGGAATTTGCCGTTTTCGGTTAGAGGGCGGTTTAAGTCCAGAATTTTTTCGCCAAGCCGAATGGCGATGGCTTTACGTGCCAAGCCTTCTGAAATGCTTTTGGCTATTTCCAGTCCGGTTATTCCGCTTTCAACGGTTTTTTCGGAGTTGTCGGGCATGGTTAGAGTTATTTGTGGCATTAGGGAAATATAGCAATTTCTACATTCCAACTATGTTCAATAATGAAATGCTGTTTTATTTTTGCGCAGCGATTATAGCCATAATCGCTTTGGTTATTTTCCTGAAAATTTTCTTTAAAATTTTAAAAATAGCCTTGATTGTGCTCTTGTTTCTTGCCGTAGGCATTGCCATTGTAGCAATAACCCCTCATTAAGATTGCTCAAGCTTCTCCACCGCTTCTTCTAACTTCATACCAGCATAATCCTGTGCACTGATCCACTTGCCGCGAACTTTGTTGCTGGCAAATGCGGCAATCACTGCGCCGGGAATCACCGATTCCACAGCATTCGGCGCATTCGGGCCGCCCAAGTCTGTGCGAAGCCAGCCCGGATCCAGAAGATTCAAAGTTACATCGGTGTCCCACAATTTAGGCGAAATATCTATAACAAATTTGTCTAACGCAGCTTTCGCTGCAGCATACGCCATTTGCTCAGGTTCTCCCGCAATGCCGCTGGTTGTGCATATAATTCTGCCAAAACCAGCCTTTAACATTTTCGGCAAAAAATGATTGCTTATTTGAATAGGAGCTATGGTATTTACCTGATAACTCAGCAGATAATCCTCTTCGTGAACTTCCCAGAACTCAACTCTGTATGGAGTTTGCAAACCGGCATTGTTGCACACAACGGATATTTCCAAATTCTTTGCGTCAAGCTCTGCCAAAAATTTTTCTCTGGCCTTGCCGTCGCTGAGCTCTGCGGCTATGGAAAAAACTTCCACGCCCTTTGCCTTGAGTTCCGCTTCAAGAGCCTTTGTATGCTCAAGATTGCGGCTGTGCAAAATCAAGTTCGCTCCTTTTTCCGCAAAAGCATAAGCAACCTGCTTGCCAATGCCACGAGCCGCACCGGTGATTAAAACCCATTTCTTAGATAAATTTACCATGCTTGGAATATAGAAAACGTCAGAACCCCGATTTTCATGATTAAAGGATTTACATGATTATGCTTAGCTTAATTCCCCTCTTTTGCCTTGAAATTGCGCAAAGAGCTAGAGGGGTGGCAGCGAAGCTGACGGGGTGTATTTAGAGCGTTAAAACGTCAGAGTCCCCAAATTTCGCAAAAAACGCCGTTTTTCTAACTTTTTTCAAAAAAACACATTTTTTGGAGAACATCTTATTTTCTTGTAAAAAGCTTTGTATATTACCTCTCATAATGGCAAATTTATGCAAAAACAAATTTGGCGAGCTTGCGGTGCAGGCTTCATTGGCTCATAAGCGCCCAAATTTGCCCTTTATTTTCTCTATGGCGGAAAAGGGATCCAAGTCTCAGAAAAGCGATTGTAGTCGCTCTTGGGGGCATTTAAACGCATTCTGTACCCCCCCCCCCCCC
>Ga0209755_10007363_pt1 | contig 11934 bp, 8 predicted proteins | sample TergutCo191P1_FD_187301 | JGI IMG/M metagenome (GOLD analysis project Ga0209755, IMG submission 187301) | Cornitermes sp. P1 segment gut microbial communities from Petit-Saut dam, French Guiana - Co191P1 (SPAdes) (version 2) | ecosystem: Host-associated > Arthropoda: Insects > Digestive system >...
CTAATGGCAGCCGGCGAGCCCTTATTCTATGCCGGCCTGTTACAGCGGCTGGTACATATTTGCCTACTTCCTGCCAAGGGACGAATGGTTTGCGTATCCGGTGCTCGGCGACCTGTACAGGCCGCCCATGTTTGACGAAGACGGCAATGCCTCCCCCTTCACCGCGGCAGCCTACCGCGCCGGCGAATACAGGGCTTTCGGCGCAACCGGGCTTTACGACAGATGCCGCCTCGCCTCCGAAGCGATGGTGCGCAGGTATATTCCTTGGGCCCTTGACGGGCGGCAGCCGGTTCCCCCGCTGCGCTAGCGCGGAACGGGAACGGCAAATGAGGAGCGGGCAGCTATGACGAAAAAACTTTTTGCGCCGTCGACGGCGGCGCTGTTGGCAACGATGCTTGTGCTTTTCTCCGCCTGCGAACAGTCGCTGGTCAGGCCGAACGACGACGACGGCCGGGACAGCGGCCTCGAGGTTGGGATAAGGCGGCTGTACTTTAGCGCCCCGCTTGTGGCGGCCATTGCCGGGGAGGTGCAGGATTTTAGGCGGGCGGAGATTACCCTTACCATGTTTCCGCCGCACCATACCATGCGGGACTCCGACATAGAATGGACCGCGTACCCTCTGGGAGTGGCGGTTGTCGAGCCTTACGGTGAAAGGGCCGAGGACGGGACCATGACTATGGTCGTGCATATCGGGCCGGACATCGGCATGCTGGATGCGTACGACATGTTCAGGGAAGCCACTATCCGGGCCACGTATCTCCGCGACACTTCGGTATATGCGGAAGCCGCCATGATGATTCTGCCGCCCTGGGGAGCCAGCCGGTTCGTGGACTTTAACTGGGGCACCGCGCAGGGCACCACGAATCCCCCCAACGCTCCCGCCGGGGGATGGCCGACCGTCGCGGAGAGGATGCACGCGCTTGGCTACCAGATAATAAACGACGAAGGCGACTGGCATCTTGGAAACGGGATATTCCTTCTGACGGGCACCGGAAACACCGCGCCCGACCCGCAGTTCCAGGGGGACAACGATGCCCTGATAGGCGTTTTCGAAATAGACCCCGAGGAGCCTTATGAATACGGCATTACCCCGCTCGGCACTCCCAGGGTGCTTGGCTCGTTTCAGGGGGACGTGCGTACCGCCGGCGACGGGATGCGGGCATTGCAGATAATGGGACTGCAACGCCCCTTCGAAATCGAGTTTGAGTACGCGACGAACGCCAACGATCCGCGCTGGGCCTACATACGTTTCGGCGACACAAGCGGCTTAAGGGTTGAAGGGCCGGTTTCCTCCGTGATGGGTTCCGTTCGGCGCGTCAGGTTCAGGTGGGACTACTACGCCTACTACACGAACCGTCTGTTCGAGGTGCCGGGCGCGCCCCAGTTTAACTTCTGGTATCAGGAACGCGGCTACGTCCTTGACGAAAACGGCGGGCGCATCCCCCGGGCCGGTTTCGTTCCCGTTACCTTTGTCGAGGTCGTGCGCGGGGTCAGGATGATTTCCCTGAGGATCATAACCCCGGCGGATGACGAATGGGAGGACGAATGGACATGGCGGCCGGTAAACTGAGCTGAGAATGGACAGACAACGACACGACATCAGGCTGTTCGGCGGCATGGGCGACGGCGTTGCAGACGACTCCGCCGCCTTTGCGAAGGCGTTTCTCGCGCTTAGGGAATCCGGCGGCGGCGTTCTGCGGGTGGGAAAGGGCGTATGGAGAACCGGCCCGCTGGAGCTGTTTTCGCACACCGCGCTTGAGCTGGAAGAAGGGGCCGTCGTTTCCTTTATCCCCGAACAGGAACGCTATCCCCCCGTGTGGACGCGCTGGGAAGGGGTTGAGTGCCACGCCATGCACCCCTGCGTTTTCGCGTCGGGGCAAAAGGATATCGCTATTATGGGGCGCGGCACGCTGGACGGCAACGGCAGGTTTTGGTGGGAAAGCTACAGGGAGAAAAGGGGCCGCGGCCAAAGCTCGCCGGAAACCCCCGAGGAGCTTGCCCTTGCCGGGCTGAACCCCGGCTTCGAAAAACACCCCGGCGGCGGCGGCGGCAGGGAAATGCAGTTTCTGCGCCCGCCGCTCGTGCAGTTCTTCGAGTGCTCCGGCGTAAAGCTTGAAGGCGTAACCCTGCGCAACTCCCCGTTTTGGACCCTGCATCCGGTGTACTGCACGGGGGTGGAGGTTTCCGGCCTTAGGATTTTCAACCCAAGCGACTCCGCCAACACCGACGCGATAGACATCGACTCGTGCCAGGACGTTTCCATCGAGGACTGCCGCCTTTCGGTGGGCGACGACGGAATAACCCTGAAGTCCGGCTCCGGCGAGGACGGAATCCGCGTGGGCAGGCCGTGCAGGGACATCAGAATCAAGGGCTGCACGGTGGAGGACGGCCACGGCGGAATCGTAATAGGCAGCGAGACCGCGGCGGGCATCTTCGACGTGCGGGCCGAGGACTGCACGTTCAAGGGAACCGACCGCGGCATAAGGATAAAGACCCGCCGCGGCAGGGGAGGGCAAATCGAAAACCTGGACTTTAGCGGCCTTGTCATGGAAAACAACCTTTGCCCCGTGGCAATCAACATGTTCTACAAATGCGGGGCCAAGCCTTCCGACGGCTGGTTCAGGCAGGAGGCCCTTCCCGTGGAAAGCACCACGCCGCGAATCAGAAACGTCCGCATCCGCGACGTTCTGGCCACCGGCTGCCGGGCCTCCGCCGGGTTTATAGCCGGGCTTCCCGAGGCGCCGGTGGAAAACCTGGACCTTGCGCGGTGCGAGTTTTCCGTGGACGCGCAAAGCGGGGCGGAGCCGGCGGAGTCGGACATGTTTTTCGGCGTTCCGGAAACTGCGGAAAAAGGCATAAGGCTGCTAAACGTAAAGGAGCCCAGGTTCAGCGACATTCTGGTGCGGGGCGCGGCAAAAGCTTTTGTTTACGGCTGAGGTCTGGTATAGTTAAGCATGAAGGGTGGAGCGGGAAAAAAGAGAATCGGCCTTTTGCTGGCCTCGGTCCATATCGGCGTGTCCAAAAAAGCCTGGAAAGACTTCGTCCGCGTCGCCGCGCGGGACGGCTCTACCCTGTTTATCTTTCCCGGCGGCAGGCTGAACGCCGGCAGGGATTTCGAGAACCTTCGCAACCATATCTACGGCCTGGCGAACGACGCAAACCTCGACGGCTGCATAAGCTGGAGCTCCACCATAAGGTACGGCCAGTCCAAAGAGGAGTTCGAGGACTTCCACGCAAGGCTTGACCCTCTCCCCTACGTAACCGTGGCGTTCAAGTCTCCGGGGCACCCGTGCGTGGACTTCGACGCGTACAAGGGAATGAAGGCCCTGGTTGGCCACTGCATACGGCGGCACGGCGCGAAAAAAATCGCCTTTCTGCGCGGCCCCGTTTTTCACAGGTCCGCGCAGATGCGCTTCGAGGGCTATGTGGACGCCTTGAGGGAAGCGGGGCTTGGCGGCTCGAGGGATACCGCCGCCGCAAACGCCTCGCCGCTCGTTACAGACCCCTTCGACTGGGAGTCCGGGTATTACGCGGCGGAGCAGCTTCTTCGCGACCGGGGCCTGGTTCCCGGCCGAGACTTCGACACCCTTGTGGGCTCCAGCGACATGATGGCGCTCGAGGCGACCGACTACTTCGCGCGGCACGGCTACCACATACCCGGGGACTACCGCGCAATAGGCTTCAACAACTCCGAGGAAAGCAGGGTGGCCGAGTGCCCCCTTTCCACGATCCGGCTCCCCGACGCGAAAATGGCCGAGGAAACATTCGGCATACTTTCGCGCATGTTGGAAGGAACCGCCTTCGACCGGACGGACGTGCTTCTTGACACCGAGGTGATAATACGCGAGTCGTGCGGATGCACGGACCCGCGCGATTTTTTGTCCGGGCCGCCGGAAAAGCCGGAAGCCGTTTCGCCGCCGGGCCCCGGGGGGGAGGTGGATGCCCTGAAAAAGCTTGCGGCAAGATACCTCAAGCTCGATCCCGCGGCGGTGGATTCCGGCGCGGCTCCGGTGATAGACGCTCTGCTCAGGGAGGAGCCGGCCTCGTTTCCGCCGATCTTCGAAAAGGCCCTGTTCGGTTTTTTCGGGCGCGACGGGGACGCGGAAAACGTGCTGCGCCTTATCGACGAAATCAAGACCGGCGGTTTCGCCGTTTCCGCAAAGGTGGGCCGGATGGAGGCCGCCCTGTACCGCAGCGTGCTCAAGGCCAGGGAGCTGGTTTCCGTGCGCGCCGGTTTCGAAAAGGACAAATGGAACATAATCCTCAACTCCCTTAAGTGCGACCTTCTTGGGGCCGGCGACAGGTTTTCCCTGGTACAGACCCTCGCGTGGCACCTTCCCAGAATGGGGGTGGACACCGCCGCCGTGGTGCTTTACGAGGACGAAAAAACGTCGGTATTCGTGGGCGGCTTTTCCCGCGAGGGAACCACCCCGGTAAGGGAGCAGCGCTTTCAGGCCCGCCTTCTTGTTCCGGAGAGCTTCAGGGAGCTTCTTGGCGAGGGCGTTTTCATGGTGCAGCCGCTGTTCCTCGAAAACAGGTCCCTTGGATATATCGTCCACAATTTTTCCTCGTGCGACGGGGTCATCTTCGAGGAGCTGCGGTTTTCGGTGAGCTACGGGCTTAGGGGCGTGCTGCTTGCCGAGGAGACTGCCCGCTTCAGGCGCGTAGTGGAGCGTACCGAGCAGGCGAAGGCCGAGTTCCTGCACATTCTGGAAGAAGGCCTTTATACGTCGGCGGCCTCAAGGGAAACCGACAGCATGATGGACTTCGTGCTTGCAAGGACGGACGGGGTGGCCCTTAGGAAAACGGTTTTCGACATGGAGGAGCTGCTTCCCGGAGTGGGCAGCTTCCCCCTGCTTCTGGGCGATCCGGCAAGGCTTGCCCAGTGCTTTTCGCTTGTCCGCGAAAAATACGACTCTCCCCCCCGGGGGGAGGGGAGCCACGCCGGCGCGGGCGGGTATTCCGCCGGGATGACCTACGAAGGGCTTGCCGTCACGTTTTGGGGCGGGCCTTTGCGCGGGACCGAACCCGAAAGGGCCGCCGGCAGGGAGGAAAAGGTGCGGCAGTTCAGCCTGCTTCTTGCCGAAAGGATAATCCTCATGCACGGCGGCGACCTTTCCGTAAGGGACGATCGCTGCACCGTAACCCTGCCGTGGACGACTCTTGCGGGGCGGGAGCCGAGCGGAAACGCCGTAAGCTCGAGGGACAAGGTTCTTGTCCTTTCCGGGCCTGACTCCCTTCCGCCGGGCTTCTTCGATCTTCCCAGGATATACGACTGCGAAAAGGCCCGCCCCGGCGGCGTCGCCTTTATTGCCTGGAACGCGGCGGCAGGCGGCACCGGCGACCTCGTAAAGATATCCGGCCTTAGGCACAGGGAGGAGTTCGCCGGCATTCCGTTTCTCTGCTACGGAATGCCGGCCGGCGCGCGGGAAAACCCGGACGCCGCCGCGTCTTCCCTTATGGACATGGTGGAGTCCGCCCTGCGTCCCCTTAAAACCGGAAACATACTCTTTGTCGGCCCAAGGGAATACTGGGCCGAAAAAATCGGGCGGGTCGCCTCCGCTTCGGCGGCCGCCGAAACGGGTACGCCGGGTGTCGAAGCGGAAGCCGAGGCTTCCGCCGGCGGGGAAAACAGCCCGGGCAAAATCCGCATAGACTCCATGTCGTCGTTCAACGAGACCGTGGGCGAGATAAGCCCCCTGCTGGTCGTTTTCGACAGGCTCGACGTAAAGGCAGCGGCAGCAGTGCGCCGGCACCCGCTTACTGTGACGGTTCCCATAGTGATGATGGGCGACAGGATAGGCAGCCAGGCGGACGTTCTGGCCCTGAGCAGATACCCAAGGCTTATAATCTGCCACCGCGCGATGCTCTTTTCCCCCGACTTTATAAGGCGCATGGGGGAGCTTGCCGAGGGCGGCGAAATCCTTCCCCAGCACACCGGCTCGCTGATAAAAAAAACGATACTCTATTTCGACCAGCACGCCGGCTCGTACATCTCCCGCTGGAAGCTGGCGGACACCGTCAACGTAAGCGAGGACTACCTTTCAAGAATCTTCCACCGCGAGATGGGCCTTCCGCTTTGGGACTACCTTAACCGCCTGCGCATATTCCTTGCCGCCGAGCTTCTAAGGCAGACCGACGACTCGATCCAGACCATCGCCATGCGCACCGGCTTCCAGGACCAGTCGTATTTTTGCAGGATTTTCAAAAAGATATACGGCGTGCCCCCGGGCCGGTTCCGGCGGCACTGAAAGCCCGGAGCCGCGCCCCCGCAAAACGCCGGTATAGTCCTATAACGTGCCATTATTTTACTGCGTTTGCCGGGTAAGCTGAAGGCCGTATGGGTATCGAAAGCAAAACGATGCAGAGGCATCGCGTCCTTCGGGAAATCGGGCGGCACCGTTCCGTGTACGCCCTTTTGGTTCTTCCGCTCGTCTACTTCATAATTTTTAGATACATCCCCATCTGGAACGGGCAGATCGCCTTCAGGGATTTCCAGCCGCTCATCGACATACCGGAAGATCCCTTCATGGCGGAGCTCCTTGGCATAGAGCCGGACGCGAACAGGGAACGCGGCGTGTTCAACAGCGTGTGGGTGGGCCTTTACCATTTCAGGGCCTTTATCGGCTCGTTCTTCTTTCTGGAGCTCATGCGGAACACCCTGGGTTACAGCTTCGGGAAGCTGCTTTTCGGCCTGCCCGTGGCGATACTCCTTGCGGTGATGATCTTCGAGTGCACCAAGCCCGGCCTTGCAAAAGCCGTGCAGACCCTGGCCTACCTTCCGCACTTCCTTTCCTGGGTAATCATGTTCGGCATCCTGCAGACGATTCTTTCCCCGAGCGACGGCATTCTGAACGACGCGATCGTTGCCTTCGGCGGGGAGCCGGTGGCGTTCCTTACCAGCATCCGCGCGTTTCCGTGGGTCATAATACTTTCGGACGCCTGGCACACGATGGGCTGGAGCGCGATCATCTTTATCGCCGCGCTTATCGGAATCGACCCCTCGCTTTTCGAGGCCGCCACGGTCGAGGGCGTAAGCGCGAGGCAGCGCGTGTGGTACATCACCCTGCCGTCCATCCGCCCGGTCATAGTAATGGTGGTGCTTCTGCGCCTCGGCACGATTCTGGACGCCGGCTTCCTCCAGATATTCATGCTCTATTCGGTGCCGGTATACAGCGTCGCCGACATCATCGACACGTGGGTCTATCGGCAGGGGCTCCTGCATTTCCAGTACAGCCTTGCGACGGCGGTGGGTCTTTTCAAGGGGGTCATCGGCCTCTCCCTGATCCTCCTGTCCAACGCGCTGATCAGGAAATACACCGATTCTTCGCTGTTCTAGGGGGCGGACTTTATGGCAAACCTGTTTACGATGCTGCTCCTTGTGCTCGTCCTGATCGTCGGGGTGGTAATCTTTTTCAACATGTACAGCCTCACGAAGAAAAAGGGCGGCACGGCGATACGGCTTTCCTTCGGGGACAGGATGTTCTACATCGTCATCGACCTCTTCCTCGTCTTCATATTTTTCATCGTCGCGGTTCCGATGTGGAGCACGATAACGCTTTCGTTCCGCCCGATGGGGTTCATAGGCACGAGCCTGGAGGGCATGTTCCTTGGCCCCTGGGAATGGTCGGTCTCGGCGTACAGGGCGCTTCTTGGCAACGACGGCTTTCTGCGCGCCTTTTCCAACAGCTTCAGGATACTCACCGTCGGGGTGGCCACCGCGCTGTTCCTTACGGTTCCCATGGCCTACGCGCTTTCCGTGCGGACGCTTCCGGGGCGGAAGTTCTTCGTGGTGCTGGTGCTCATACCGTACCTTTTCCAGGTGGGCCTTATCCCAACATACCTCGTCGTGGTAGGCGTTGGGCTTTCCAACACCCTTGCCGCCGTGTACCTGCCCGTGGCGATAAGCACCTACAACCTGCTCATAATGCGCCGCTTTTTCGAGGGCATCCCCGACGAGCTCAAGGAGTCCGCGCGCATCGACGGCGCGAACGAGATAAAGGTTCTCCTGCGCATCATCCTTCCGCTTTCCAAACCCATCATCATGACCATAGGGCTTTTCTACGGCGTAAGCTTCTGGAACGACTTCTTCAACGCAATGCTCTACATCCACCAGGACGCGCTTCAGCCCCTGCCCATTCTTCTCAGAAACATCCTGATGGGGGCCGCGATGGCCGACGTAGTGGAAATAGGGGCCTTCGGCGACGCGCCGATCCAGGCGATAAGGGCGGCGAGCGTGTTCCTCGCTGCGGTGCCCATGATTATCGCCTACCCGTTCATACAGAAATATTTCACCAAGGGAACGCTGCTTGGAAGCGTGAAAGGCTGAGGCCGATTTTTGATAGGAGGATTGAAACATGGCAAAGTTTGCGATTGCGGTTGCGGTTTTGTTGGCGTTCGCGGCGGTTCTTACCGGATGCGACGGAAGGAACGACGGGCTTGTTACCATCGAGCTTTGGTACGGCGCGGCGGTAACCGAGGCGGGCCCCCCTCCCCGGGACTGGCACGTTTTGCAGAGGATACGCGACGAGCTTGGCATCAACCTGGTTCTTAGCTCGCTGCCCTCCGCCGAGATAGACCAGGACGTGCGGATAAACGCGGCCGGCGCGGGCAACAACCTGCCCGACCTCTTCATGGTGCGGCGCGGCCCGTTCATGAACCTGGTCAACGCGGGGCTCATAGCTCCGGTGGACCACCTCTACGATCTCATGCCGATAAGGAGCGCGCAGCGCTACGACGAGGAAAGCCGCAGGTTCACCACGGTAAACGGAAGATCCTTCGGCTTTGCGTCCCCCGGCGCGGCCCCAAGAAACGAGGGCCTTCTTATCCGCGCGGACTGGCTTGAAAACCTTGGCCTTGACGTTCCGGTTACGCTGGACGACTTCATGGACGTGATGCGGGCCTTTACCTTCGGCGATCCCCAGGGCGACGGCCGCCCGACGTGGGGCTTCGGGGCGTTCATCGAGCTTACCCCGCACGAGGGCGGCCTTGGCCGCCGCTTCGATCCGTTCTTCGGGGCCTTCGGCGTTCCAGGCACGTGGAACCTTGGCTACGAGAACCCCGGCCTGAACATCCGCAACCCGCTTTACTTCGAGGCCCTGAGCTTCGTGAGGCGGATGGTGGAGGAAGGGGTAATCGACCCCGACTGGACCGCCTACAGGCGCGACGACTTTCGAGCCGCGTGGAAGCAGGGCCGCTTCGGCATAATGCGGGAGCAGAACGCCGCGTTCGCCGCCCAGCACAACTACGCCCCCTTCGACCTCAACTTCCCCGAAGGCCGCTGGATTGTGATAGACCCGCCGGTGGGCCCCCACGGGCACAGCTCGATGGGCGTGCACACCCCGTCGTTCCGCATCTACGCGGTTTCCACCCGCGCCCTGATAGAGGGCAAGGGCCCGTACATCGCGAGCCTTCTTGAGTGGATGACCGAAAACTATTTCCTGCTCGGCTGGGGCGTGGAGGGGGACAACTTCGTGTTCGACGAAAGCGGCGTTCCCACCGTGGACGGCATCCCAAACCGCGCGCGCGGATTCGACCAGCCGGCGATGCAGCGCTACACGCAGCTTCGCAACAAGGTTTTTTACAACAGCGACGTCGAGCTTGCCGCCCGTTTCCCCACTTGGACCACGAGCGCCGGCAGGGAGATGAGCGCGCTTTGGACCCTGCGCGAAATGCAGGAAAGGCCCTGGACGCCGAACACCGGCGCCGACGCGCTTCCCCTGCCCAACGCCGACGTGGAGCGCTTCTACAACCAGGGCATTGTTGAATTCGTTACCGGCGGCCGCGCGCTTACCCGGGAGAACTGGAACGCCTGGCTTGGCGATTTCGACAGGGTAGGCGGCGGAAGCTGGGAAGACGTGGCGATAGCGGCGGCGAGGGAATCCGGCTTCATCCAGACCCCGCTCATTGCCTCCGCGGACTGACGCGGGCCTGGGGAGTATTCCGGTGGCGGGGACTTTTGACAAGGGGCCGCTTTCCCTCCGCATGGCCCGTTCGGTGGCCGGCCGCTACGGGCCGGAGGAAATGCGCTGGCACTACGAGCACGGCCTTGTCTTGCAGGGCGTTTTTCTTGCCGGCAAACGCGCCGGCGATGAAGGGCTTTGCGACTACGTAAGGGCCATGTACGACACCAAGATCGGCCCCTCAGGGGAGATTCTGACGTACCGCGAAAACGAGTTCAACCTGGACCAGGTAAACCCGGGCAAGGTTTTGTTTTTGCTGCACGAAAAGTACGGCGGGGAAAAATACCGCGCGGCAATCGAGACGCTGCGCGGGCAGCTTCGCAGGCACCCCAGGACAAAGGCCGGCGGTTTCTGGCACAAGCAAATCTACCCCTGGCAGATGTGGCTTGACGGGCTTTACATGCAGGGGCCGTTCTACGCGCAGTACGCCGCGCTTTACGGCGGCGAATCCGACTTCGACGACATCGTGCTCCAGTTTGCCCTGGCGGAGTCCAAGGCCCGCGACGGCGAAACCGGCCTTCTTTACCACGCCTGGGACGAGTCGCGCGAACAAAGGTGGGCGGACAAGGACACCGGGTGCTCTCCCCATTTTTGGGGCCGCGCCCTCGGCTGGTACTGCATGGCCCTGCTCGACACGCTGGACTTCGTTCCCGCCGAAAACGGCGCCGCCGCCGGGAAGCTTGCCGACATAGCTCGGCGGCTTTTGGCCCCGCTTCTGAAATGCCGGGATCCGCAAAGCGGCCTTTGGCATCAGGTGCTCGATCGCGGAGGCGAGGCCGGCAACTATACCGAAAGCTCGGCCTCGTCGATGTTCGCGTATTTCCTGTTCAAGATGCTGCGCCTTGGCCTTGTCCCCCCGGGCGAGGCCGGGCCGGTCAGGGCCGCCGCCGACAAAGCCTACGAAGGGCTTCTGGAGCTGAAGCTCAGTGAAGACCCCTCCGGCGGGCTTCATCTTGCGGACGTCTGCGCGGTGGCCGGCCTGGGCGGAAACCCGTACCGCGACGGCTCATACGCCTACTACGTAGGGGAGCCGGTCGCTACCGATGACTTCAAGGGAGTGGGCCCGTTCATACTGGCGAGCCTGGAAAAAGAGGCCCTTTAAGAGGAAGCCGGCACCCCCGTCGCCCTGCGGCGCAGACCGAAGGTCTGAAGACCGCAGGGCCCACATCGAAGACCGCCCGTCACCCTGCGGCGCAGACCGCAGGGTTTTTTCCAAAACCCATGCCCGCAACCCCTTGACTTTCCCCCGCCGTCGTGGTACAAACATAACCATGCAAACGGCGACCGAAACGCGGCGGAAAATCCCCGAAGCTGCCCCCTTGACAAACGCCGCAGTTTCCGGCATTCTCTCTCTCTCTCTCTCTCTCTCTCTCTCTCTCTCTCTCTCTCTCTCTCTAGTATTCGCATCTCAATCTTTTCCCCCAATTTTCCTCCGGCCATGCCCCTGGTGTCGCCAAAGGCTAAAATATCACAAACACTAAGGAGTTACCCATGAAAAGCAACGCCGCAAAACTTATCGCAATCGCGTTCGCCGCCGCCCTGATAACGCTCGGATGCGACAGCCCCGCAAACGGAAACAACGACGGGCTTGTAGCCGAGCAGAACCGCGCGGCGGCCGCCTTGGCACTCGCCGAGTTTAACGGCACCGGACACCCCTCGGTGCAGGCGCTCTTCGATTCGATAATCGCCGGCGTTGATCACACCACCGACGTCGACGCGCTCGTGGCTGCGGCCAGGATCCAGCTTCAGGCCGCGCTCGATCTGGCGGCCGGCGGCGGAAACGGCGAGCCGACGCCAATTCCTGTTCATACTACCGAAGTTGGCAATATACAGTTCTTTATCCACGGAAATGCTACCGAAGCAGAAATAGAAGCATACAGAGCCGAGATACTGGGTCTGGATGTTGGTCATTTGTACTGGATCGCGCCATATATCAAAAGCTGGACACTTGTGCCCGAGATTTTGATTAATG
>Ga0209755_10007364_pt1 | contig 11933 bp, 12 predicted proteins | sample TergutCo191P1_FD_187301 | JGI IMG/M metagenome (GOLD analysis project Ga0209755, IMG submission 187301) | Cornitermes sp. P1 segment gut microbial communities from Petit-Saut dam, French Guiana - Co191P1 (SPAdes) (version 2) | ecosystem: Host-associated > Arthropoda: Insects > Digestive system...
CCTTCTTTCACATGCTCCATTCCACTACGTCCGCTTAACGCGGACATCCGTTACATTCCGCTGTTCGTCCTCTTCCCCGCAAACGTTGTTTGCGGGGGGTAAAAAAAACTTCTTTCACATGCTCCATTCCACTACGTCCGCTTAACGCGGACATCCGTTACATTCCGCTGTTCGTCCTCTTCCCCGCAAACGTTGTTTGCGGGGGGTCAAAAAACCTTCTTTCACATGCTCCATTCCACTACGTCCGCTTAACGCGGACATCCGTTACATTCCGCTAGGCTTTCAGAGCCAAGCTTGACGCAACAATCTCCGTAATCTCTTGCGTGATGGCACCCTGCCGTGCACGGTTAAATTTTAACAACATATCATCCAACATGTCATCCCCGTTGCGAATGGCAGCATCCATTGCCGTCAGCCGTGAATTAAGCTCACACATCCATGCATTAATTAGACAGCCGAAAATATATCCTTTTAAATACAGCGGAACCAAAGACTCCAGCACCGCAGTTTTTGACGGCTCATATTCCGCAAAATGCAACATCGGTTCCGGCAAATCTGCTTCGGAAAGGGGTAACAACCGGGCTGTGATAGCATTCATGTGTACGGCTGAACCGTATTGTGTATAAATAACGTCAAAATAATCGACAACGCCGGTTTCAAACAATTCTAAAATTTTATCAGCAATTTTACCGGCAACCGACAATGTTGGCTTTTCTACTTCATAAAAAAAATCTTCATCCATATTGTCACAAGAATGCAGTAGCCGCATGTACCCAATATGTCCCACCGCCAATATTTTCGGAGGCTTTTGACCGGGTACCGGTACAGGGCATACGGTTTGCTCATTGGAATATTCAATATTTGTTGTGCCGCGCAGCACATTTTCAAGCCGGTTTAACACATTTTGATTGTATCCTCCGGCCAAACCGCGATCCGCAGTAATGATGAGAATGCCTTGATTGCTTCCCCGCGGTGCAGACTGATAAAAACGCGATGTTTGATCGATGTCATCTAATATATTCGCCATGGTTTGTTTAATTTTTTGATGAAACGGTTTGTTGTCTTCAAGCATCTTACGTGCACGGCTGATTTGTGTACTGGCAAGGGTTTTTTGCGCCATAGAAATTTTAAGCGTTTGTTTGATGCTCTTAATATGCCGTTTGATGTCATTTAAATTATCCATTCATGCACCTCATTTCATGGCGTTATCCATTGCTTGCCTTATAAACATTTGCATACGCGGTGCATAGTTTTTTCATTTGTGCCAACAATTCATCAGACAAATCATCGGCTGTGATGATGCACTGCATTAGTTCCGCGCCATTGTTTTTAAAATGTGCAATTAAACCTTTATGGTACGCCGCAACTTCATCCGCCGGAATATTGTCTAAAAACCGTTCTTTTGCGTTGTACAATATAATAATTTGTTCTTCAATACGTAAAGGTGCATACAATCCTTGTTTGAGCGCCGCCGTTAATTTCTCTCCGTGATTTAAACGTTCGCGTGTAGACACATCCAAATCCGATCCAAATTGTGAAAATACTTGCAGCTCACGATATTGCGCCAATTCAAGCCGCAAAGACCCCGCAACATGCTTCATGGATTTCAATTGTGCCGCACCGCCCACGCGTGAAACAGACAAACCCAAGTTGATGGCGGGACGAATGCCTTCATGGAAAAGTTCAGATTCTAAAAATATTTGTCCGTCGGTGATCGATATGACGTTGGTTGGGATGTACGCGGAAATGTCACCGGCTAAAGTTTCGACAATCGGGAGTGCCGTAATGGATCCGCCCCCCAGTGCATCACTTTGACGCGCCGCACGTTCAAGAAGCCTTGAATGCAAATAAAACACATCACCAGGAAATGCTTCGCGTCCGGGCGGACGTTTTAACAACAAAGACATTGTGCGGTATGCCACGGCATGTTTGGATAAATCATCATAAACCACCAATACATCTTTATCTTGTGCAAACATAAACTCTTCTGCCATGGCACAAGCGGCATATGGTGCAATGTATTGAAGCGGCGCAGCGTCACTCGATGCGGAAAACACCACAATGGTATGTTTCATGGCATCATGCGCGGTCAGCGTGTCCACAATACTTGCCACAACGGATGCTTTTTGTCCGATGGCGACATAAATACACAACACTCCGGTATCACGCTGATTTATAATTGCATCCACGGCAATGGATGTTTTGCCGGTTTGCCGATCGCCAATAATGAGTTGGCGTTGACCGCGTCCAATGGGAATCATCGAATCAATGGTTAAAATCCCGGTTTGCATCGGCACCGTCACCGGCTTGCGCTGTGTGACACCCGTTGCCTTTGCTTCAATCGGACGAAAATGTTCGGTTTTTATCGGCAATCCGCCATCAATCGGTTCACCCAAAGGATTGAGTACACGTCCAAGCAATTCACTGCCCACCGGCACATGCATCGCTTTAAATGTCCGTTTTACCTTTGAACCTTCAACAATACCCTTTGAATCAGAAAAAAGCACGCATCCGACATTGTCTTCTTCAAGATTAAGTGCCATCCCAAATGTGCCGTTTGAAAATTCAAGCAGTTCACCGTTCATACACTCATATAAACCATGCACGCGCGCGATGCCGTCTCCGATTTGGATGACCGTGCCGGTTTCCTCTTGACTGCGATTAAAATGAAGATCATCCAGTTGCAATTGGAGGCGTTGACGCAATTCATCCGCATTGTCCGTACACAAAAACGCAGACTTGTTTTGTTTGAGTTGACGCTGCATCTCCAACATACGTTTGCGTACAGAACAATCCCATACAATTTCATCACATTCTAAAATAAACCCGCCCATAATGGACTTATCCACTTTGGTCAGGATGTTTGCATCTGTACTGGTTACAATGCCCTTTGACTTTGCAGCACCCAGTATTTCCTGAACATCGTCGTCTTCTGAAAAAACGGTGATGATGATCTGCGTCTGAGCAAAGTCTTTTTCGGCAAGTTTTTCAAACTGCATGGCGATTTTTTCAATTTCATTTTTTGCAATAAGAAATAAAGCCTCTTTATAATTGGTTTCAGACATTTGAAACACCTTTTTCTGCGTCTTGCTGTGTTAAAAAATTACGAACGATTTCACGGTTGGTTTCCGTATCCATCGAGGTTTGTACGACTTTACCTGCGGCGGTCATGGCCAGTGTAACAATTTCATCTTGCGCATCATGCAGCATTTTTTGATGTTCCTTGACCGCCTTTGCCTCCGCAGATGCCACAATATGTTTCGCACGATCCTTCGCTTCATCAATGATGCGGTTAAATTCCGACTGTGCATTGTCATTGGCGGTCTTCGTTTTTTCGGCAATCAATTTATCCAGCTCCGCAGATTGGTTTTCATATTTTTTATCCAATTCTGCGGCAAAATTTTTTGAATCCTCTGCGGATTTTAATGCCGCATCAATGCCTGACTGACGCTCTTCAATAACTTTCATAACCGGTTTCCAAAAAATACGCCCAAGCACAAGTATTAAAATAAGCAGTGATAAAGCCACCAATATCTCTTCAGGAATGTGAAATTCAAGAATATTCATGTTGTACCCACCGCCTTATCAGGAAGTTGGTCCGCGCGTCACCAGCATGAGTGCAATCAACAATCCATAAATAGCAATCGCCTCTGCAAGTACCATGCCAAGCAAGGTCAGCGATTTAATTGATTTTTCTTTTTCCGGCTGACGTGAGATGGCTTGTGTCCCTCCGTACACAGAAATACCGATGCCAATGGCGGCACCAATGCCGGTCAAAACTGCAATGCCGGCGGCCAAGTAAACATAATCCATAGTTTTGCTCCTTCAAATGATTAATATATTATGTAAGCGATGTTTCCACTGCGGTGGTGTGCTGCGGTGTATCCTCTTCATCTTCTTCCAACAACTCACCGATATAGATACATGTTAGAAATACGAAAATATACGCTTGCAAGATGCCGTCAAAAAAATCAAAATATGCTGAAAACGGTGCTGCGAACAATCCTGCAAAATAATAAACCAATTCCATAATGACAAACGCCGCCAAGATGTTACCAAACAGACGCAAACACAGTGAAAGCGGTTTTGTTATGTATTCCATCAGCTTAAACGGAAACATGATTACCATGGGTTTAAACAGATCCTTAAATGTGCCAATGGGTCCTTTAATGAGGATTCCGGCAATCAACACCGTGAAAATAGACATGAGTGCCAAAGGCAGTGTAACATTGATGTCCTTCGTCGGAGGATATAAATTCAGTCCCGGAATAAAATTAAACACCGCCAATAGATTTGACATGCAAATGAATAAAAACATGGTGCCAATGATGGGCACAAATTTACGGTAATGCTTTTCTCCAATATTTTCACGGCACAGATTGATGATGAACCCCGCCAGCATTTCAATAATTATTTGCCGCTTACCGGGACGTTCTTTAAAACCCCGCGTGATAAAAAGGCTCACAACAATAAGCAGTGCACACACAATCCACACACAAAGAAGTGTGTTGCTGAGTTCAAAATGAAAACCAAAAATCGTAAATTCTGCAATGACGATGCGGTTTAATTTATTAAAAACCTCATCCATATGTATCACCTCGGTTGCATAGGCGAGCAACAAGCGCAGCTTGTGACCAGCCTCGGTTACTGCATAGGCGAGTAGGTCGCATACTCGAGCAGTGCCTCCGGCACGACCAGAGCAACAAGCGGAGCTTGTGACCAGCCTCGGTTGCATTAAAAATCATCCAAGCCTGTCTAATAATTTTAACATAAATGGTTTAATCTGGAAATATTTTACGTTTTTTGAAATGAAAATTTAACAAAAATAAAAATCAAAACTTGCAAAATACAGATAATTTATGATTTATGCGTTGTCTGCCCAAATACGGTCAAATTCAAAGGATTCACCATTCAACGTTTCAGTCCAAAGAAGTTTTAAAGCCTTAACCTTCATGTCTGTATACGCATCTTCATCCGTTGCATAAGCAAAATGCAAGCAGCGTTTAAATGCTGCTCTAGCCTCTTCTCTTTGCCCCATAAGCATCAATGCGCGTACTTTGTTGCGCAAAATTCTAAAATAAAGCCAAACATTGGCATTAAGACCTTTTAATAAATTCAACGCTTTATCAATAATAACAATTGCTTCCTCCGGCTGCTTTAATGTAGAAACAAGAATCGCCGATTGATTTGAAATGGTATAAATATAAATATACCGTAGGCTATCTGCCATATTGATTGAATAATTTTTTTCAATATTTTCAAGCACCATATAACGCAATTTCAAGGACATGTTTAATGCATCCATATCAATGATTTCGTTCGCTTTATTAACACCCACAGATAAATACACCGTTGCCAAACGACCCACTGCGCGCAATTCTGACTCAGTAAGAAAATAGGACGAGATTTTATCTATGTTAAATTGGGGTCTGGAGAATTTTAAATACTCCAAACACGCTTGCATTGCCAAATCTACATTTTCATAAGGACCATATGCGTAAAGGACTGACTTGAATCCTACTAAAACTTGATAACCTAATCCCGTTTTAAAGCGGTCATCAAGTTCCATTTTATCAATTTCACGCTTAAAACCTTCCTTGTCAAATGAATCTGCCAATTGGTTACAGACATTCATTTGATTATAAATATACATTTCATCTTCACTGGCGATATCCGAATAATATCGAGAAGGGTCGACATTGTATTTGCGCAAGATATTTGAAAATGTATACCAGTCCGGTTTGCGTTCACCGCGTTCGATGGCGGAAATGGTTTGACGTGCACAGACACCTTCCGCGGCTTGCGCTTGTGACAACCCAGCCGCTTTGCGCAGTTCTCTCATAAGGATGTTTGCATTGAAAATAGCCATATCGAAAAGCTCCTCATAAAAAAAGTTTATTATATCATAACATAAACGCGTCTCAGTCTTGTCAAAATTTTAATAAAAAACTGCGAAAAACAGCCAATTTCTCCTGTTTTTGCAGTTTTCTTGTCAAGGATGCTTATTTCATATAAATGAAGACCCACTTTTCACACAATTTGTATAGAGCCATCTATTGTCTCTTTTTATCATGTGTTTTATGATTAATGAGCGCGAAACACACCATGGTGAACAAAACAAAATATTCAATTTGTGGAGGTCACTATCATGAAACATTTAATCAATGAACTCAAACATATCGAAACCATGATGGAATTTGATTTTTTCCATGCTTTTGGTAATATTTCTGCCGAAGTAAAACCATCCAAACAACAGACAACCGAGACACAAACACTCATTATGTTTGAAATTTCACAAATATAAGGAGGACGATTATGTATCAAGCACGCATTGTTGACATCAACAACACGGACGATGAGGCATCAAATGTTTCTCCGGAAAAAGACTTAATGGGTAAATACCTTACCGTGACATTAACATCAGAACAGGCACAGGAAGAAACGAATGCCATACAATATCTTCACATTATTGCAAAAAATCAAAGCCATTTTAAAGAAGATTGTGTATCCAGCCGCAACATTGTCCGCCAGCAACTGGTTTGTGGGGACACCATGATTTATTTGCCGATTATAACGCTGAAGAATATATAATATGAACAATGCGAATGTTTATACAAAAAAACATCCTGCATAAGCAGCATAAAACACCGCATTTATAAACTCAAGTCGCCTTCCATCATTTGACGGTATATCTTGATGCTTTTTTTACTAAATTCAAGTGCCGCCTTTCGTTTGCCGGTGTCTTCAAACAAATCACTGAGCATGTCCAAATATTCAATCGCTTTATTGTGCAGCCCAACTTCAATCAAAATCGGAATCGCCGTTTTTTCGATATATTCCACAGAGGCATCCTGATCCAGCGTTATGCTGTGTTTTGATGTGTGGATAAGAACAGACCAAATATCATCTTTTGTACAATAAGACAAACATGTTTCTGCGTAAGCCATTGCCTCATCGATTTTATTTAAACGCATACATACATCGACCAGCAGACACATATTATTTTGGCTGGAAGCGTTGCCAACACCATTTTCTAAACGGTCAAACAAATTTTTTGCCAAAATGGCTGAGGCATAAGACTGATCATACATTTTTTCTTCATAAAACATACGCCCGAGCGTAAAATGCAGGGCGGGCAACATTTCATCATTTTTTTGCAATTTAATTTGCTTGTTGCAATTTTCAATAATCTTTTGTGCTTCATCGATTTTTCCCGCACGTCCAAGCACAACCGCACGCACACGCTGAATCAGTGGTAAATAGTTAAACATAGAGTCCTTGATGTATGCAGCTTCGGTAATGTCCGTATAATGCAGTGCCAGATTGTTATATCCCATCTCCGCCAAAGCGGTTGCAACATTAAAACATGCGTGGCCTATTTCATGGCCAAGATTTTTTTCAGACTCAACCTGTTTCATTGCTAATTTCAGCGCTTTTTTATAATTTCCTTCTATATAAGCATCACCAATTAAAACGCTTATAAAATTTGATTGCTCCCGATCCGTCATCTCAGCTTCTTTGCTGTGTAGAAAATCAATCACCACTGCACGTTCTTCTAATCTTCCCATGTAAAAAAGCAGATAGGAATAATTAACGGCATACAACCGTTGAAACCGTTCATCGCCTGATAAATCAATGCGCCGTTTCAAATCTGGCGCAAGCATCTCCGCAGTTTCATAATTGCGCAAATGAATGATGCGCGACCATTCACCCAACTCTTCAGAAAAAGCCTTTTTTTCTTCGAGCGTCAGCGGCACATCTTCGATATTGAGTGCGCGTTTAAATTCTTGATACGCCTGTTCGGTAATCGCTCTTGTGCCGTTCTCCATATGTGAAATGTGCGCATTGTTATAGTTCATCAGTGCCGCCAACTGTGACTGTGATAATTTGTGTGATAAACGTATTGTTTTAAATTGCTCCGGCGTAATCATGAAGCACCTCTTTATATATTCTTTTCTCTTTATACTAACACATTTTAATCCATTGCGCCAATGACAGCAGAACAAGAACACATCGGTTGGTTTGGGAATATTTTGTATGATGATGCATTTAAAAAATGCCGATGCAAGACGCCGCGGCATTTTTAAATACAGATCAGTGATTATAAATAATTTTTAAGATTTGCGTTTTCATCAATAAACGGCACAATTTTGTGATCCAGTGCGCACATGATGGTGGTCACACCCGGTCCATGTCCGGCAAGCACACAATCACTGTGCACAATGACACCGATGGTGCATGCGCCCGACTGATAGGTGCGTCCGTTTCTGGTGTCCGCATCCGTTAACGCCACGATGTCGCCAAAACGCAGATTCATTAAGTCGTATTGCTTTGTGATGTCTTTGTCGTGCAATGTGATGTCATAATCACCGGTTGCAGAACCCGGCGCACCCAATCCGGAGCCCATGATGCATGCCGGTGCAATCTTTGCCACACCGACTTTAAGCACTCCATCTTCTTCTTTGATGTTTAATTTTTCAAGTAATTGCGGTGACATGTTGCGCAAGACCACGTCCGGATAATCGGTCAGTTGCATGCCCAGTCCCCAGCCTTTTACAAGGATTTTATCTTCATGCACCATCTTTTCCAGTGTTTCATCCGCGAAATGCAAAATAACATGTTCAATGCCGCCATGCATCCCCACAACATAACCGACATCACCTTTTGCATCTCCGCTGATGATTTTTGCTTCATTGCCAATACATGAATATGTGTTGTATGCGCGGTTAAAATCCACATCACTGTGTTTGCTGCTCACACCGGGTTCCAAATGATCCGCCACCCAACCGGTTGCAAGATCACCGACTTTTGCATTGTATGCGATTCCGCCGGTACCCACAAGATAGTGGGTCATGCCCTCTGTATCAATGCGCGGTCCGCGAGATGACGGATGCGACACAGCACCCTGCACCGAAATCATCGGCAATTTGTCTTTGTTTGTTTTTAACATGGTTGCCTCCTTTATATTGTGCGATGATACCATCGCAAAAATTGGTCTTTTAAATTGACAGCAGTTGATCAACAAAATCCGGACGTTCATTGCAGCGTGCATGCCACGCATCAATAACAAAATCCGTACTCATATCCTTTGGAACATTCTCACCCATCGCAAGTGAAAACAACAAGCATCGTTTAAAACATTGATCCGCACCCTTTTGATGTCCCAGTGCATGAAGCGCAAATCCTTTGGTCAGCATGAACCGGAAAAAAATACGAGGATTGTCCTCTACACCGGTAATGAGCGCCATGCCTTTGTCGGCAACAGCAATCGCATTTTCATATTGCTCTGCAAATTGAAGCAGCACATAGGCAAGATTGTTAAGGGTAATGATATAGGTATCGCGCAATGAATTGCCAATATCGTGGTTGTATTTTTTTTCATAATTTTCAATAAGATTGTACCGTATTTTAAGTGTTGTATCGATGTCACCTTTATTTAAATAAACCGTGGACAACCGATTAATCATTTTAAAATCATTGTCCGATAAAAAATATTGAGGGATGTCATCAATGTTGAAGTTCGGGCGGAAAATATGGATGTATTCATAACAATAATGATAGGCCTTGTCCATGTCTTTGTATTTATCCTGTGAATACAACAGTGTTTTAAAACCGACCAAAGTTTGATAACCCAGTCCTGTTTCAAATCGCTTGTCTTGTTCCATTTTTTCAATTTCGGCTTTAATGCCGTCAAAATCAAAAGTACCAATGAGTTTGTTCCCCAAACTCAGTTGATTGTATATATAAATTTCATCTTCACTGGCAATGTCGGAATAATAATTGGTAGGGTCTACCTTATATTTTTTGAGCACATTGCTAAATGTAAACCAGTCGGGTTTGCGCGTGCCGCGTTCAATGGCTGACAATGTTTGACGCGCACAAATACCCTCGGCTGCATCTGCTTGTGACAGACCGGACGCCGTCCTTAGTTCTTTCATGAGTATGTTTGCGTTAAAAATAGCCATGTCGACAAAATCCCCGTTTAAACAAAATTTTTCTTCCTAATATATAATAACATAAAATCACCCTTCAAATCGTACTTTCCGCAATAAAAAGTGAATCACGCAATACAAACGGCACTTGACAATACACGCATCATATTTTATGCTTTTCCAAATCAAGAAACATTGTAAAAGGTGGATTGTCATGAGCACATCGATTGATTTGAACAATTACATGGAAAACGACCCAACGGAAGAAAGACAACTCATCCTTGTAAGGCCAAGCACAATTTATACTGATGCTATTTATGATTACATCACAGAATGTTTGATGGTTGACGATCATACGCACGGTGATGGCGGTTTGCAAAAATACGCAAGTCTTGATGCCATTCCGCAGTGGATTGATTTGCAACATCAATTTGAAAGCCCTGAAACCGTTCCGCCGGGTTATGTCCCATCAGATTTGTACATGTTGATGCATGAAGATGACCCGGATACCATCATCGGCATGATTAATCTGCGGCATTCATTGGGCAACGATTATTTGGCAAAGCATGGTGGGCACATCGGTTATGGCGTGCGCCCTTCGTTTCGGCGCAAGGGTTATGCGCGTAAAATGCTAATTTGTTGTCTTGAAAAAGCGGCATCACTTGGACTGGATAAAGTGCTGATTTGCTGCGATCCGGAAAATCTCGGTTCACGCAATACCATCATTTCTTGCGGCGGTATTTACGAATCCACGGCCGTTACCGGTGATGAGCAAGATGATCGTTTTTGGATTGATGTCACACCGTTTAAAAAAGAAAACATCAGTGTTTATGATTTTCAATCCGGCCGCGGCAACTACCGAGGATTTTCGTTAGAAGAAAAACTGGAACACTTCCGTGAAATTGATTATTACAACAGCCTTCCTTGCACCTTTGACGGCTTTATGAACGTTCCGTTTCTATCCGATGATGAAATTTATCTCGTTTGTGTTGACAAACAGGCATCCCCCATCGTGTATGTTAATGGTGTATTGCAACCGCCGGAACATGATAAAAATTATGCCCCGTCATATATTTTTGCAATTTGTAAAGGCGGCGAAAAAATCGGCAATTGCGGGCTGCGTATCGGTTATGGTTATGGCAAATACAACAGTAATTTATATTATGGCGGACAAATCGGTTATGACATCCATCCGGAACATCGCGGCAACAATTATTGTGCCCGCGCCGTGGCACTTCTTGCACCCATTGCAAAAATGCACAACATGACCAAACTGCTCATCACCAACAACATCACCAACAAAGCCTCACGCCGCGTTTGCGAAAAACTCGGATGTACGCTTGTGCGTGTTGCAAAACTTCCGGAGTGGAATGATTTATATAAAGGAGGTCAGCGTTACATCAATATTTACGAATGGGACATTGGCTAAAATATTTTGCACAGCGCGCACAATGCATGGTAATAAAAGCATAAACTATGTATAATTTATTATTGTAGGAGCGTTCATTCGTTCAATATCAGCACAAGGAGTGATCATTTTGTCACAACTCATTCTCGTTCTCGATTTCGGCGGACAATACAAAGAACTCATCGCGCGACAAGTCCGCGGACTGTCCGTGTATTCAGAAATTAAAAATGGTAATTTATCGGCTGAAGCCGTCAAGGCACTCGACCCTATCGGCATCATCCTCACCGGCGGGCCCAATTCCGTTTATGCCGACAATGCGCCCAAATGCGACCCTGCCATTTTTAACTTGGGCATCCCCGTGCTCGGCATTTGTTATGGCATGCAGCTGATGTGTCATAGTCTCGGCGGCGAAGTGGTATCCTGTGAGCGTGGTGAATACGGTACGGTGAACGCAGAATTTGACAACGCTTCCAAACTGTTTAAAGACATCGCGGATGATTCATTGGTACTGATGAGTCATTGTGACCGTGTTAAAAAACTCCCCATTCACTTTATCGGTACATCTTTTACCGCAGAATGTTCCATCGCCGCTT
>Ga0209755_10007366_pt1 | contig 11932 bp, 7 predicted proteins | sample TergutCo191P1_FD_187301 | JGI IMG/M metagenome (GOLD analysis project Ga0209755, IMG submission 187301) | Cornitermes sp. P1 segment gut microbial communities from Petit-Saut dam, French Guiana - Co191P1 (SPAdes) (version 2) | ecosystem: Host-associated > Arthropoda: Insects > Digestive system >...
GGGGGGGGGGGGGGTGTTCTGTAATGTGGGTATTGTGCTGACTTTGGGTGCAATGCTTGCGTAGGTGTCTATTTTCGTTGCAGCTGTCCTATGCGGGATTCCAGCTTATAAGCTGGAATCCCGCAGGACAGCCTGATGATGGCCGGAATAGGCCGAAACATGTAGTTGTCATCATCCTGTAATAAACAACATTAGAAATATTTGTTGTGTTATTGACTAAATACCTGTACCTATTTATGTCTACTCCATTATGTTACTAAAACATGACAGTAAAAACATCTAAAGACGCTATACAGTGTATGTCAAGGGCGCAAAAATGCGCACGCTTTGTCGCCCGGGCGACTAAATTTTGTGCGGTGGTGCCTGATATTTCCAGCGTCATTATTGCAGTTTTCCCCTTAGGCCTAAGTATAAAATTTGTACCAGTTCACATGCAGCGAGGGGAAAGCAGATCACACCATAATTGTGGATCTTCAATATGCACTTTGCCTTATGTCACGTTCTTGGCGCTTAGAATTTAGGGGTGGCTTCTAGGTTTTTGTAATATTTGTAAGCGTCTTATTTATGTATTATGAAAGTGTTGTTAAGTTAACATTAATCCACCGCACTTAAGTAACAGGGTACTGAACATTTGTATCGTTAAGTCGTGACGTGTGACGACTGAGAAGTGAATGTTGCAGTACGTGGTGTACGCACTTTGCGTCTGTGGTAATGGGAGAAGGAAATACATCAGGTCCCTGTGGTATTCCGTTATAATATGTCACACCCTACGTTGTTAGTTAATTGTGTTTAGTTTACAAAATCTGAGATGTTCGACAGCATTATGATTTGGCTGTGTTTAGTTTACACAATCGAAGTGTTGGCACCGGGAACAGAGTGGGAATGTAAACGGAACAAGAGTAAACTCTTAAGACATTTAACTTTTAAGTTTATTGGACCGTGCATCATCTTGATAGTTGAATTAAGATAGACCAACTTGATGTCACTTGCTTTATTATTTCACTATTTACTGCTCAACATATTTCGAATGTTAGTATATCCATCTTCAGGAGCTTGCGACTTATTGTGGATTTATTTCATGTGTTGTATTGCTCTGGTTCGACGTGTGTTGGTGTTACGGTATGGTATCCTTATGCAGGCTGAAACCTGCATAAGGATACCACACCACCCCAGCCGAACCACACCGTAACACCAACACATATCGAACCAGAGCAATACAACCCATGAAATAACTCAACAAATAAATCGCAAGTTCCTGAAGATGGATATACTAACATTCGAAACATGTTGAGCAGTAAATAGTGAAATAATAAAGCAAGTGACGTCAAGTTGGTCTATCTTTATTCAACATATAACTTTGTTCAGGGAGTTTGCAGCGTTCTGTTTTCAATCTTCCGTTACTGTCCTACAGCTCACAAAAAGATTAACCTGTGAACGGCCTGGTGCTTTGAAAACCGTATTAATTTATACAGTAATAGTACCAACAAATGTACACAAGTACATTGAAATTAATTTATGTACAGTGTGAAGTACATGTTTCGGCTAACCATATGACAATCTTCAGGGATGTAAAATACAAATTTTGGGTACATTAGGTAGCAAAAAATGAAGTTGTAAAAGTATCAACCAATACATAGGTGTAAAATGATAGTCATAGGAACCCAAAATTTGAAGATACGTAAATAATTACATAAATACATGTTTTATCGACAGATAGTGGCAGGGCCAGTTTAAGGGTATCACACTCTGTGCGGCTGCATGAGACCCCAAATGTTGGGGAAACTTGAAAAGCCTGATTGTGTTTCAGATTTTGTGTCAAACATATTTTGCTTCTAAGATAAGGGTATAGTTATTATTGAATAGATAGGCAGGTTTGACGTTTCATACAACTTGCGTCATGATCACGTCACTGTTTACCAACAATTTAATGCGCACTTTTCTGCGAGCTAATCACTTTTGAACTCGTGCGCATTTCGACGTTTATCTACGACATCTTCGGGGACTTCTTCACTGTTTTTCCAACACATCAAAATTACATAAGCAGTTATTGATTCTATGTTTTTAAGCGTGAAGACTTTGTTAAAATTGTAATCATTTAAATATTTTATATACACCAATGTAAAGACCTCAACTGGTACTAAGAAGTGTTTACTCCGTGTAGAAACTGTAATCTTTCAAAATCAATAAGTGCGTATGTCATTATGATGTGTTGCGAACAACATTGAAGAACTCCCTGAAGATGGCGTAGACAAACGCCGAAATGCCGAAATTAAAAAGTGATTAGCTTACAAAAACGTACACCGGTTAGTAAGTGACGTAATACAGGCAACATACGTATAACGTAACGTTAATACGCTTTAGTGCAACCAGTGTTGCAGTGGAAAAGCAATAAGTACGACGTATTACGTATTCCGAGCGTGTTTGTAGCCTTAGTTATCCAGCACGCAATGCGCATGCGCCATATTGTCATCTGTGGCCTGTCCCGCTGGGCAATATTTTTTCACATTTTCTCATTACGGCATAATTGTCGAGAAAAGTTATGGCCATAATATGTGTTTTTATTTTCTCTACGACATTTTCTTGAAACATTTCTCAGTCTAAGAAGAACTGAGCGAGATATGATAAAAAATGTATATTGGTCTTCATGTAAAGTATCCGTTATTCTTGTCCGATTTTAATAAAACGAGTTTTTTGACAGATACTCAAATTTCAAATTTCATGAAAATTCGTTTAGTGGGAGACGAATTGTTCCATGCGGACGGGAGAAGAGACGCACAGATGGACAAACACGACAACGCTAATAGTTGCTTTTCGCAGGTTTGCGAACGCCTCTAAAATCACGGAACAGAGTCTGCCTTCCAGAGCCAGCATTCGTTCAGCTAGTAAAGAAGTTAACCTTCCAGCAGAAAAGTACAGTAATAATTGCTGACCTGTATCAAAACATCAGCAGACGTTACAGCCAAGAACTTCGAGGTATGGACCCTAAGTGTGGCGGTGCACGATTCGAGACACAGTAAGAGAGATATGAAGGAATATACCAGCCAACGATTTCCCGTAGCGCCAACACAGTTCACTGTAATTGGATTGCAGTTGTCCGCTCATGATATTGCGATATTTCTAGCATTCGTTTAGTTTAGTGTATCTAGTTATTGAATGCATTATGAATCCTTCTTCAGGAACGTCGATTACGTCTCTCCACCTCTTTCGTCTGTAATCGTTACACTCAGCAAACTACTAGCCCCTGATTTTATTCGTCAGGCTTACCATTTCACACGTCAAAAGTACGTTTCGAATGAATATGTGACGTCTCTCTTTCCCTACAAATGCTTCAGACTATGTGGCAAGGGTGACAAGAGCTGTGAGTTGCTATATACTTCAGTGACAAATGTTTGCGCAGGATTTTCACTGGGACGGAGTACTGTTGTCACGCGTGTACGTTTATTTGCTGACGGACTAAAAGTCAGTCGCAAGAACCCGAAAGTTCAACACAGCGAAGCTTAAGAGTAAAGTCCTTAATTAGATACTAAGCTGGATACTAAATCTGTCAATTGGATGCTACCCTGAGTCACTTCCTAACACTGTATTTTTTAAGATCCATCGTAGTGTTATTTTCCCACCTATGTTTAGGTCTCAAGTGGCCGTTTTCCAAGAGATTCCTGCGAAATTTATGTATGTATTCCTCGTCACTACCGTCTTGCACAGACACAACCCATCGTACATTCCTAGATATCTCTGAAAATACTAGGTGACCTGTAGACATCACGAAGTTTCACATTACGCCCGTATGTCTTTATTTTATCCTCCTTAGGTTCTAGTCCTTGTATGAACGTGGAATGATCTGAAGTACACAAATAAGAATGAACGTGAAAGTTATATCTGTACGTTGCGAACGATTTGTTCGTTGTGGGATCGTCTCGCTTGTATTAAGAGCTCCCTTGACGTGTTCACATGTGGGATCAGTGAACTACATTTTTCTCACAGCTGTGGTAACCTTTTTCTGTTGTTAGCACATAAGGCATTGTCCGAAATGTTATTCAGGAGTTCGCTTGGCCAGTCGTAGACCATTGTTCTTTCTTCTGTCGTCTTTCCAGTTTGAGTCTAATATCAAGTGTTGTTTACTTGTGCACAGAATTTAGTATCGGACCAAATCGGCATTTTTATGACCAAGAATATAAACTCGTTTCGTGTCTGTTGTTATTGAACGTGAGCGGTTAAGAGTTGAGGGCTCACTAATTGCTTTCCGGAAACCGATAAACCGTTGACCTATGACAGACAGAGTAGGTCAGTGTACAGCAGTATGTCGTTAACCGCGGGGCTATAGTTAAAAAAAAAAAACCTAGGGTTGGCAGGACCGGGCGGTTAGAGGAACTGCGGGTGCTGTGAACACTCATCATAACCGAAGATGCTCTTCTGACGAAATAAAATGGCACATTGAATAAAGAAGTCACAAAATGAGGCTCGTCTCAGTGGGATCCTGGAAGCTAGAAACAACTGATTAAATATGCGATTGCAGTGCTACACCCGACGAGGTTTTTTCCTCAAATATTTATACATTTCATTTATTAATTTATTTATTTATGAATTTCTGAGCAGAGGCAGGGAGTTTTCTGTTCGTCACATCGCCCAAACACGCGCTGTAGCCCACCCAGCCTCATATCGAATGGGTATTAGGGCCTTTTTCTCTGGGTAAGGCGATTGGAACGTGGAGCTGACTGTTCACTACGAACTAGTGTCGTAGTTGGGAATGCATGGCGTATATCCGCACGCACCCTCTTCGACTTTACGACATGATATTTTGGCACAGGGACAACTTTACATTTGCCAGCTAACTGATTTATTAACTGCAAAGAACAGCGTCCTTCTCCAGCAGCTAATATTTCCCCAGTTAATCGAGAAATACCTCGCATATTATGGAACACGAAGGCTCTTTACGTGTAGAATGTAAAATGTCGGCTGCATGAAATGTATATTTAGCTGTTGACCACTGTGTTTGCCGCAGTCCTTGGCGAGTTGTTGCACCGATGGTCGAAGCCAATTTAAAAAAATAACATTTCACTCACCACTACAGGAAAATACCTAAACGAGTTAATAGCAGTAGGTGGAGCTGCGTGCACTTCTAGGCTCACTACAGTGTAGTGAAGTGCGTTTTTCCTTCTGTACCCCAAAGAGTGGGGTGCACTTCGGTGTGCAAGAAAACATGGCACTTCGCAGCGCAGTTGAAGCTATTATTTGTTCCATTGTCAGTCATTTTGTGACACCTTAAGTAATGGCTACGGTTGCTTGTCCACTGTAACACGACTGTCACTTACAGTTTTTATTAGCAAATGGCTGGTCAGGCAAGCTTATAATGCGATGGTAATGCAAAGCTAACGTTGCCTCTGCATGTTACGAAGACATATGGTAGAATGGAGGTATAGCTGTATTCATTCTGAACGTCGTCTCTAGAAGGAGGCGAGTGGTCAGTTGCGCACCACGGCCTCTACCCCCGCCCCCGCCCCTCTGGACACTTCGTTGAGGAGAAAACTCTCACCCTTCTCGGAAATCGGAACACGATTCCTCGGATGCATGTATACGTATGAGGACTTTTAGTCATACCCCGTTCCTTCTTACGTCGTTCGCCCTCAGACCCGCTGTACTAAGCCAAGTGCGCAAATTCGCAAGCACAGTGTTGAAGAAATCTTCGAGTTGCTGAACTACCATGATCGGGGCTCATGCGCCACCATCTTGTTGAAATTAGGAAGCTAAGCCCACTTGAAGCTGAAGAAACTGTTGAACATTTTTCCGAGCCTGAAGAGAGGACTGTGACTGTTTCGATGTTGACTGAGAAGTGTGGATCCATTGACGCTGGCATCAAAGTATTTGACGACATTTATCCGAAAGAGCATTGAGCAACAGCTCGGCAAGGAATCATGAGTATACTTGCTGTGAGGAGATTCTGAAGGAGAAGAGGAGGTCTCTGTCTCGCCTGACATCAATGCTTGATTTCTTCAAGCCATCTTCAGGCACTGGTACATCTCCAGCTGTATTGTTGGGTATTGGGTATGGTGATCCAGATGACCCGCCTGCAGGTTAAGAAGAATCTCTCCTCCTCAAATTATCGTTTGTTTGTCGATTCGTTTTGTAAATTTTTTATGTGTTTGAACATTTCTATATTTCTGGTCAAAATACAGAGTGGCCCAAAAAATGTATACACACTTTGACATGAAAAATATTACCTATAATCGTAACTATTGTATTTATACAAAAGCAAAATTGATATGAGAGATGTTCTTGAATTTTGGATTCAATTACACTCTCACCCTGAAATAAAAATTTAATTTAAATTTATTCCAAAGATATTGATGAGTAAAGAGTGTATACATTTTATTGGGCCACTCTGTATATTGTCTGGAACCACCGTCTCCATTTTGACAACGCGTTTATGGCAACATGTTTCGACTGAACGTTATCTGCGCTAAAGTCGCCGGTCTCGGAACCACCTGCAACGTAACTCCCTGGGTTGAGTGTATTTCCGTCCGAAGAATGGAGATGGTGACCCTCGTTATGAACATGGGTCATTCGATTGACGACTCGGACGAGAAATTCTTACACCGTTCTTCGCGTCGTTGTTAAATAATATTTTAACTAAGTAACATAAAAAATTATGTAAAATTTTCAGTGGTTTCTGTTCAAGTAAACACTCTGCTGTTGTATGATGTCGGATATGATTATGTGTTTTATAAACACTGGGTGTTTCTCGTGGGCGGTTCCGTCAATTAAATTTGAAACAACTTACCTGGTACAGAGCCACATTCTGTACATACTGTGCATTCGAATAATTTAGACGGTTTTTTTTAAGATTCTCGCGAGGTTACGCGGCTATAATTTTTTACCAGAATCTGGCTAATTTTGAGTGGTTACCCGGAACTGCAGTATCAGCGCACTTTTGGGGAAATTAGTTGGGGATAACTGAGTTTAATCTCTCCCTTATTGGTTAGCCATCCGACCAGTTTGAGACAGGACTGGCCGTTCTAAATTCGATTTGAAGTTAGTGGAAACCAAGCCTCCAAATTCCGTAGCCAGTATTGTTTGTAATTGGAAAATGGCAAGCATGACGACCTTGCAAAACTTTGAGGTTATGCCTGACAGTTTTAACGTAGACAAGATCCGAGTGCAGTAAGTTATTCCCAAAAAATTACATAATGCTACTACACTAGTAGTAGTAGTAGGAGTAGTAGTAGTAGTAGTATATTAGTAGTATTGTTGATGCTGTCTTAAACATTACATTTACACGCAAGGAACAGGAGATTCTGACGTTAGGATTCAAGCATGTGGCGCTCGCTTCAGCTGCTAATCCATAACTTAACTCTTGTATTGTTGGCTTGCATATAAAGTTACATTAATCGAATAGCCATTAACGGCGCAAGATTTGTAGGACTGGAAGTTTGCGCAATAGAAAAGTAGGCGTTATGAGATCCACCAGGAGCTCATTGTTTATACCTGTTGTTATTGACGATGCATGGCCATAGAGTTCACACGTTCTTGTAAGCAGTGGGGATATTTCCCCATGACTGAAGTGACAGCAACTTGACCTGACCGCACAATTCTCTCTCGTGCCAAGGTACGGAAAGCGTGTATCTGTACCCCTGTGCGTCGTGTACACTTTAGTGTCGTAATGCTAAAGCACCGTGAACCCTTACATTACGTCTTTCCCTACGGTCTTCTTCCGACCGCACCTTGTTTCCCGCATTCTGTTAAAGAAGTTCAGAGCTGGCAATTAACGACCGCGAGCAGATGAGCGGAGCATCTGAACCAGCGCATTAATCTTGACTTGGACGTCACGGCACGTCACGTCACGTCACTCACATGGCCGGTGTCCAATACGTCGCGTTCTGAGGCATGGCCGCAGTCCATTTAAAAGAGCAGTAAGTCAAAAGAATGCATACTGAGACCCCTGGGCAAGAGATGGGTCAAGAGAACCGAGATTTTTCTTGACCTATGCCAAGTTTGATTCATTTAGTATACATTTCTGCTGTAGGCATATATCTGTGCGATATGAAGATTGTAGAAGGTTGAAGTCTTTTGGGACTTGACTCCATGTCGGTTGGTTAACCTTTAGACGCCTAATGCCAACTATACTTGACGTACCGCACCGCTAACCTCCAAGATTGTATTTTATATACTTATTCAACAAATATAGGTACCAAATATTTTAAACATGATGTATACTCTCCGTTTTTTCCTCTTCAAATCGCAGTTTGTTTCATAATTTTAACTTGTTTGGTTCCTGTATTATTCACATTTTATATACAAGGTGTGCTAAAATTTAAAAAAAATAATTCCGGCGCCAAAAGGTTAAACAGTGACTGGCAGTTTGCACGAGCTTGCCATCCCTTATCTCCAGTGGCTAAGCAGCCGAAGAAGAATGGCTGCTTAGACCCTTAAAATGGAGACAGCGAGCCCTTCCTAAACGTTGTCTGCTATGTACCAGTAGATGCTGTTTCACATCCCAGAAGACTTGTGTCATCATCAATACTGTTGTGAGGTTCTGAGGTCTCGCGTGAAGGCCGGGTTCTACGTTCATTAGTAACGTGTGTGTAGATTAGTGGTCTGGGATACGAAGCTATGTTGATTGGTTGTTTGGTACCGACGTTTCGGAGAAGCGGAGACAGCAAACTTATCCGAAAAGTCGGCAGCAGATCGGTCAACAAAAGTCATACACCGTAACGCTGTAATCCCCGTCACCAGTTGCGTAAAAGAAGTCATATCACTCGCGGTAACGTATTTGGTCATTTTTTAGGGTGGGATCTTTCAAGTGTAGAAGTTTTGGGCCTGGTTATGGACGTTTAGTTGCCAGACTCATTTTGTAGTAACCTGATATTTGCACTAACTGGCCATCGATTTTTAGCTTTACCGTGTTTATCCAAGGATTGATTTATACTTAACGACATTGTTCCCTACCTCGTATTGTGCAACGTTGAATGGTGGAGTGATTTATGAATAATGGGTTGACAACGATTTGGAAGAGAGCGACCATGTCCTGTTTGAGGCAATAAAACAACCTTGCCTGGAGGGACCGAACGCAACCATGAACAAGTCTGAGATTGGAACCGAGTGTTACAAGGCATAAGCGTTACTCCTGTAGCGAACTTGCTTAGTAATGTTACTGCAGAAGAGTATTGCCTTTCGTTAAGTGTGGTGGTGGTGGTAATTAGAATCGTATAGCAGTGTGCAGTAAATTATAGTAACAAGCACACATGGAACTTCAGTTCTTTGCCATGTTATAATGCATTTTGATGAATATCAGTGTTAAGTTACCGTTCCTGTGTTAGAACAATCCTGCACTCCTTGTTGGGATTGGATGTATATTATCTGCACAGCTGCATCTTTAATCGTGGCGCACAAGATAAGTGTCCTGTTCGTCTCACGCAGGTCATGATGGTCGGTTTTGAGAAGATATGGCGGAAGAGAAAGGAAATCTAGGTCTAATAGGCCTAAGTTCTCTCTGGGATGACTATGAACGCGATGATTTTACTGTTCCCACGAAATTTGAAGTTGTCACAATGTTAATATTTTGTAAGTTGTTTCTTAAAGACGTTGTAATTGCTAGAATTATATCACGTCGGTGGTAGTTGACTGAATGAATATGGAGCATTGGTATAGTGCAGTGCATTGTTTTTGGTCGGTGGAATATACAAACGGTAGGCTAGGAGCGAGTCACTGTTGCATCGACAGTCATGTTTGGTCCGGTTCTTATCTCCGCCACTGTAAATACATTCGTCCTTGTCACACACAGGTTTCAAGCAAATAAACACCCACCCCTCGCCACTTCCCCACACTCAGTAGGCCCGTCCGTCAGCTCCACTAACTCCTCCTCCCGCCAAAAATCATACATTGCACTACAGAGTGTCACTGACGGGGTAAAACTGACAAACTCGGAGAACAAGGTGGCCCAGTGTCACTATGTCTACCACATATTTTACGTTTATGGCCTGGGATAATGTGGTAGTTGCGCCGTGATGCAAATGCGAACAAATGGATGTAAATATTTACCGCTGCGATGTTCATTCATAGGCCCTAGTCACATATTCACATGCATAAAATTTAACACCAACTTGTTGCACAAGGTTTTTATTTGTTAATGCTGCAGCATGTTTCGGCCTTAGCTGTTGGCCATGTTCAGGTAGCACGTATGTTTTTTGACATGTGTAATTTGTGCTTCAACGTAGGTGGAAGAAATTTTTCATATATGATTAAAATTACCGTTTTGAAGTTTAAATATCACAATCCTTAAAATCTGTTTGTGGTTAAATACGGCATAAAATTATTTTAATTAGATGTTGATGTAATGCATTGTGTGTAAACGTTTCAGTCTTTCTTCCAATGAAGTAAGTCCTGGAATCCAATTTTAGGTACTTCATGTTTACGTTATAAATGAATAAGCTAAACTGACTTTAAGAACTGTGAATTTGATCTTCGTAACAATAATTGTAATCTTATATGTATAATCTACCACATAAGTTGAAGCATAAACTGCACATGTCAAAAAACTAACGAGCTCCCTGAAGTTGGCCAACAGCAAAGGCCTAATTGTGTCGCAGCATTAATTGACGAATAAAAAAACCTTGCGCAACAAATTGCTCTAAATTTTATGTATCTAGTTAAGTTGCAAGGAAAGTGTAAAACATTAAATTAACATTCTTACCTTTGGATCATTGTCGTCGACTCTGCACGTTTGTTTAAAAAAAAAACTTTAGACATACACAAAATCTTGGAAAACTCGTAACTTTGGAACTGGTCATCAGTGTGAACAGCGCAGTTAATTTTGTCTTTTAATTTGTAATGTTATGTGACTTCTGCTGCTTGTAGCGCATTGAACTGGCTTAACTCAGTAGTAAAGCATGTGGTTTGTACTTGGGGATATCCACAGTTTGGTTTTCGGCCAGTACATATGCTCTTGCACCGAGGTTTTTTTTTTTTTTTTTTTTTTTTTTTGTGATTTTCTTCTGAACCAAAAGGTTAATATCCGAATGTCTACGATTTATTACTGTTGCATCGCTTCCAGTTACGTGTTCGCAGTCGCTTTTCCTTTTCGCTGGACGCTGTAATCCTGCAGTCGATAGAATACTCTTGCTAACGTCCTGTGCTGTCGTTCACAGAAGCATCACTCCAAGGCGCAGAGAAATTAAATGCGTTTCTTAAAGGCAGTATGTGGTGTAGCTTTAAGAATAATTTTTGTCTGTTTGACGACAGTTTGTGAACTGCGTAGAGTACGTAGCATGGATGATTTTGAATGACGAATAGGGAGAATGTTGAAGGAAGCATTGGGGAAAGTTTCAGAATTTACTTAGAGGAACTGAGGAGAACTTCGGTTAGTGTAGCTGGAAGTTGGATGTGAAGCAGAAATGCTAACCATTGCACTCCGCGATTTTCGGCCACGTAATCGTGTGAAGGATATTACGAAGAATTAGAGGCGTGATACCCGACCTTGTGATTCGATCCATAGACCTCTGGCATGCTCGCATGTTGTAATGCTAATTGTCTCCCCTTGGTTTCTAGGCCTTGGAATTAGTTAAAACAGACGAACCACGTGACTACGTTTCAGTATTACCAACTTTACATCTCGAAATAGACATCTCGCGAAGTGTTCCTCACCGATGTGCTAGTTCCTGACTCTCTGGTATACAAAAGTATTTACAGTCAGTTGAATTTGGGTGTAGCTTCAGACACTTGAAACTTCTGTATGCTGAAGTAATCCACATGCATCCGCTAACAAATTATTTTCACGCCGATTTTGTTTTTCTTTCTATCATCTTATTTGTAGTCACCAGTGAAAGTTTTGGTGGAAGATGGAGACTCATTTGGATATAATCACTAACTGTAGAGAAGTTCTGCTCCGCCTTTAATGTATCTCCAAGCTTCATTGCCATGTCCACAAGACAAGACGGTGGCC
>Ga0209755_10007367_pt1 | contig 11932 bp, 7 predicted proteins | sample TergutCo191P1_FD_187301 | JGI IMG/M metagenome (GOLD analysis project Ga0209755, IMG submission 187301) | Cornitermes sp. P1 segment gut microbial communities from Petit-Saut dam, French Guiana - Co191P1 (SPAdes) (version 2) | ecosystem: Host-associated > Arthropoda: Insects > Digestive system >...
CACACACACCCACCCACACACACACATAAACCCAACCACCCACACAAACCCACCAACACCCACCAACACCCACCCACACACACACACACACACATAAACCCAACCACCCACACAAACCGACCCACCCACCCACACCCACACCCACACACACAATTTACCTATCCCAACTGAGGACACTCTGAGATACAAATGTTTGCTGCTCGTCCAGCTGCAATATCGTAATAAATCTTTTAAATTTCCGTTTATTACGTACAGCATTCCTAACAGGGTTTCCCTTGAGAATCGTGGGCGCATTTTAATGAAAATTCATGCTACAAATTCGTGCCACCCACAAGACACAACGTGTAAATAATATCGCACTTTTGTTACCTTATGATAGTAAATACAAGAGAGCCTTTTTATATATAAAGCAACTCATGCGGCACCCCTCTATGGCCACCCCCCTACAGAGCTTGCTTACGTTCAAATAGAAATTAAAAGATCTTTGTTGCTCAGGTAATGTTGTTATATTGACGAAGTCGAGGAGCTGGCTTGCTTGTTTGCTTCAACTTACGTAACAATATAGCCTAGAAAAAAGGAAGATGGATAGAAATCTTGCCTTTCATCCCTTCTTATTTTTGTTGGGTTTCCGCATCTTTGGCAAAAATAAGCTTTTTGTTCATAAAAGGTAGAGAGGTTTCACCCCTACAGATGTTGCACCCCCATATAACTGACATCTGCAAGATTCTTGTATATAGCGACCACAGTTGGATCTACTCTATTATTCACTGAGTTTTAGCATGCGTCTTGGCTTACGCTATTGGGATTCAGTCCGAAGTAAAGACATGCAGATGACTATGTTTCGTAATAAATCTGTTTATTAAATGATGTAGATTTATAAGAAAGGGGATCAGTTTATTATAAAATTACGTTTTCGTACATAAATGTAAAGCGCGTGGCACGTGGCGAGCTAAATAACTATTTGGGGCTGAGTTCTTATTCAGAAATCAAGTAATCGCTCAGTTAGTCAAGAAAATTCCCATCATTTATGGATACTGTAAGCTCATCGCCGCGCTCACAGTAGACACCACTGCTTCATATCCTGAACCAAATAAATACAGTCGAACTTATGCAAACCAAATTCTGTTTATTATAACTAGACAGTACGAGTACTATACCACATCGCTTCCTTTCACGTTCTGCAACTCGTAGGAATTTCTTATTGATGCGATGCCTGCTACATATTCTGCCCCTCCCATATTAACTTTATTTTAGCATGATCTAGACCGTTGCTTCTCGCCTTATGTGTCGCGACCCAAATCTGGGTCATGAAGCTATTCTGACGTGGCGGCGCATCAATTTCACAAATCTGCTTATTAGTAACTCACACTAAGTTAAAAGTGTATTTAAAGCAGCATTTCTTATAAATTTAATTATCTGTAGTGACAGTGTAAAAAAAGTTGGCTACACCGTCATGTAATCAAAATCACAGAGACCGTTGACCGTTTAGAATTTGCCAATCTCTAAACGAAAAATTATCAGATCAGCCAAGACAAATTTTCGTTTTTCTCTGAAGATATAATGTAGTTAGAAAAATTCTCTCCATTTTTGGAATGTTTCGCAATGGACAGAAAAATTAAAATTTACAAGATCGAGAAGACTAACTCTAGATGTAAGCGTCTTAGGAGGAGCCACACTGTTAAAATCTCGGTGATGCAGACATATGTGAATGCGTTATAATTACCTTCATTTCATTAAAAAATTAAAATGTCACGTTCATTACACCGATTCATGTTTCTGTTTTACACCTCCCTTTACTTCCGACTCATGGGCTCGCGAGACAGAGCCCTTGACCCAGAACTGTCGCGGCTCAACTAGGTTGTTCAACACTCGTCTAGACACTCCAGTTGTACGCACTATAGTAAGTAGGATTACAGTAGCTGGGTGAGTACGTGTGTTCGATCGATTTGGTTATGTATCTATGTATTTGTGTGTATGCATGTGTATATGCATCCTGTAGTAAATATTGTAATTACTAACAAAGGTGTAACTGTACCAGACACGATTATGCTACTGATCTGGTGTCTTGAGACAGAGGAAGGAGGAAGAGGATGGATGGAAGAAAAGTTATTGACTGGTACGTTTCATAACTATTGATATTAAAGGGAGGGTTTACATGGTATGGACATGTAGCACGCGGGGGCATGAGCTATGCCTAAAAAACTTTAATCGCAATGCCTGAAGGAAAGAGAAAATTTAGTAGACGGTGCTCACCGTGAGAGGAAATTAAAATGGTTGCTGAAGTAATAGAATGTAAGTAAGTGTCCCGGAAATAACTAGCTGGGAATGAATGTTAGCGTGGGACATTTGTGACCACGGTAGTGGGAATTTCTTGGTCAGATGAACTACTATTAGCTTTTCAAATGGTTGAGGAAATTTCAGCGTAGCTGGAGCCATCTGTCTACCACCGTCTCCGAAATTTCACATGTGAAGGCTAACTTGTGGTGAAGTGTTATAAATAACGTAAAACTGAAGATTCCAAGCAAGTATCCATAAATATGTCTTCCCAATTCTTTGGGCAGTATTCATTGCATGTTTTCTCCGTATCCTAGCAACAGATTTACAATCGATAATGCTGTATTATAGCAGTGTCGCTAATAGACTGTTTAATGACAGCGACGAAGCTTCGAGATCACATGTCAATAAGGCGTTATAGAAATCTCTTTTACAAGCAGTTTAAAAGCTTTGGATTATGGGTAGACCTACACTCATTGGAGATGAGCACAAAGTACGTACAGGCCTTCATGCAGAAGGTCCTGTATGTCTGTCTTTGAGCAAAATCGAAATTTCTTGTAACATTCTTCAGTATCACATTTCATGAAGATCTGTTTACTGTTCTCAAGTCGTTAAGTCCGTAAGTACAACCTGAACGTTTGTAACTGGCTTTGCACAGGGACCCGAATGTGCGTAAAAAAGAAATCTGTCGCATACTGTTAGTTAAAGTAGTATCAGGCTTATTTCGCTCTGAAGAAATCATATAGATTGAAGTTCTAGGATAAATATTTCTGCGTGAACACAAAGAAGGAAATGCAGGTCATACAAAGTTGTTTATCTCTAGTTGTCGGAAGGTGGAAGGAGGTGGCCTGTGAACCCAATATTGCACAGTCATATGTGGCAATGAACCTAACCATCGATCTATCTCTACGAATTCGTTACAGCTTTTAGAGACATTTCAAGAGCTGTACCGAAGTTGGGGGAATGCTGAAGGGGGCCTCTGAAGAATACGCAACATTTTCTCCCTCCCTTATTCCTTGTCCTTAAAATCCACCCACCTAAACCGATCCACCCTAACTTTTGAAATGTAAAGAAGACTTGTTTCCCCGTTTTCCATGACCTCAATCACGTTTTGCAAAGTGCAATCCTTCGGCTCAGTAAAATTATAAGCCGACAAACTGTCCATTGCCTGCAACCCCGAGTTTCTACAACTCCAATAAAACTTTATACCACTGCCTTCCTTTTGCTATGCATTTTACGCTTATCTTTTTCACCATTTCTGTTTTTCTAACAATAACAGTGGGTCACATTTCACCAGTTTGCGTACCTATCTTTGTTTCCTCGACACAAATATAGGTCTCTAGCTCATTCAGTGAAAGGAATACATCCAAAATTTCATTTATGGTTTCAGAAACTTAGGGTAAATTCAATCGTTTGTTAAAGTGGCACTGTAATTGAAAAAAGGTCCAAAAAGTGAGAGCTAGTAAGGTGAAGTCATAAATATGTAACGAAACTGTATCTATTGCGTAATGTAATCACAAAGAACTTTCACTTTTGTATCTCGAGGACTTGTAGGTAAATGGGTCTTGGGTCTATAAGTTGCAACAAATTAAGAATCCAGAATATGACAGTGCGGGACCTGAAGTTAACAGCTGTGACTGTGAATAATGCTGTCTTCTAGGAAGTGGCGCCGTGTAGTCTACTGGAAAGGCAGACTACACTGAATCATGATAATGGGTGGTGGCCAAAAACGGCGGAATAAAAATTTATACACCTTACACCGCTGGTGAGTAAACTGAGGGAAGCTACCATTTACACTGAGTGCAAAGTGGCAGTTTTCAGAGAATGTTTCCTACGCTTTGGATAGAAAGTTCTTCTATCCTGAAGATGTAGGTAGCAGGTTTCTCCGTCACATGGGTGCGTGTCTACTGGACAGCACACTGTCACATCCGACAAGACAGTATTATTCAAATTATGAAACACAGGCTAATTCCTTACACACTTACTGGAAAACACATATCCCTTTCAGCAACCGATATTTTTCATGTGATGATAAATAATGCATAAAACACGCATAATTTCAACAAAACTGTGTTCATGTTAACAACTGCATTCTATGGCAATTAGACAGATGACACTCTACAGGCTTTTAGCAAAGATGTATTTACCAGATAACTTATTGTTGTGTGCTTCCTTTATTCTCTGCATGCTTGGGACATGCTTACTGCATGACGTTTGGGAGCTGAGTTTATCCCCTCTTCATGTGGTTGCTTATCACGATAATGACGTAATTCCACCAAATAAAAAGTAGCAGTTCAGACGCTGCAGTCCATAGAGTCATGAACCGCGCAACACGCAGCCCTCGACTCGTTTAGACCACAGTCAACTTAGGTTTCATTATCAGAATGAACGGAAACTTCTTGAGTGCTTTGATGAACGACTCGGCCATAGATAACGTCTGTGAGCAATATTTAAATTGTAGCAGGCTTAATGCTTATGGTATGGACAGACATCTTATGTTGAAAACTTTATGGCAGGTGGATTAAGGAAATAGGGCGTCTTAAGCTCCACCATCTCCCTTAATCTTTCAACATCAAGTACGTTCTAATACTAATAGCAGAGGCTTACTTCAGTCACAATGTTGTAGAACAGAAATGTGTATATTTCTTGAAAAATGATCATGCCAAAAAATACAAATCTTGAAAATGAAATTATGAGTAATTAATGCATTAGTTTTATTGCAGTAATACTAATAATTAATAACAATTAGAGCCAATTTTTCGCTTAATATAAATTATATTTGGCTTGGAAAATAAGACAATGTTAATAACTGGTGCGCAGTCCGCGCAGAGTTTTGAGGTTTCAAAGTGGCCCACATGCAACAAAACGTTGCTATGCCCTGTACAGCCTATAGCTAGTCTCTGGAACTTAGCACAAAATTTCACTGTCCTAAGTGTTTCGGATTCGAGCCCGACATCTGCCTGTGACAATAACAAACACAAAAATTAATCACGTGATATATAACTGTCAGTATGAAACAAAAATGTCTGAAGACGAAAGTAGAAATAAGACAAAACCTTATAACTTTAACGTTAAATGTCTTTTTGTAGTTACGATTATTTTAAATTGGTCTTTCCTTTTGTCCAGCCTCTTTTTATGAAAATCTTATTTGTCGCCGAACGTTGCGTACATGGACCTATTTTTGGACCTAAAATATAAGTAATAACATGACGACAGAAAGTTTAAAAAGAGAGACGTTTCATAATTTAAAGGTTTAAACTACAAGCAGGATGAGAGCATCTAAATAGTGAAGCTGACGGCCCATGTAGCACATGTGGAAGAGATATAGAAGTACTAAAAATGTAAAACTGTAAGAAACGAAGGGAGACACCGCCTTCAAATTTGTGTGGGAGGATGATATTAAAATGGGAACATCGTGTGAAGTTGTGCACCCGATTGACATTGTGTAGCATGCCGTCCGTTTTGGTATGTACTTTCGTGAACACGATGAATTTCTCGGCCTCCTAAATCTAACACTGGTGTCCAACGGTGGTCCCTAATCCATGGATTTTGTCGATGAATCCAGCGAGGTTTCCGTGATGAGTTTCGAGACCCACCAAAAGCATTTTTATAATGTTTAATACAGAGGAATCATACTATTAAGCTCTTTGTCGGCAAATTCCATTATTAAGAGTGGGCAAAAATTAATGACACTATACATAAAGACGTCCAAGTATTTATAAGCTTTTCCAGCGTAGCTTGCTAAAACCGATTCTGAGAGAAATATATGTGGGGAAAACGTTACTAAGAAAAACTAAACACTCGCTTTAAAACCAACGTGTTTCCCGTAAGCCTTACGATATTCGAGGCATTTAAATTAAAGAGCCCGAAAGAGCCGGAACGTACGATATATCTCTGAAGAACTGAGACGGGATGTCTCAGGCGGTATGGCAAATACGATCCAGGCCGGACGACCTAAAAATATTGCTTCGATTCCAATCAGGGGCAAATAGTTTTACTATTCTCCATAAAGTTTAGACTTCTCTGGTACTCACCCAGCCGCCTATGTAGCTATTCAGTAGGTACAGTACATAGGGTTCCATATTCCTCTAAGATGTCATATTTTTTTAAAATAGAGAAAATATTTCTTTAGGTTTTTATTTCGAATGAATTATTGAGGTAGACGACTGACCGTCAGTTACAAAACTAAAACATAGGCCATGCTATGCATTCACAGTGTTGCTTATGTATTCATTTGGCTGGATAGTAGGCCGCAGTCGATCCTTTATGTATGCAGAAAGCTACAAAATATTAGACCTATATGCCACGAAATCAATTTCGTTTATCCCTTTTCCAGCGGCAACTACAGCATTCATGAAATGCATTGATTAGTGGATAGGAAACTTATCTGAACTGATTATAATATAGGCTGCAAGAAGCTCCAACGTTTGGCACAACTTTTACAAAGGAGGCTAGCCTGCTTCCATCTGTCCTTCGGCAGTATAAAACAATAATACTCTTCTTCACAGCACAATACGCGCGAAGGATACGTAATTGTACAATATAGTCATTTCAGCATTTCTTTCACTTTCGTCGTGCAATACATATATCTGAAGAGAAAAATTTATTACAAAACAAAATATCATTTAGGATAATAATTTCTCTTTAGTCTCGTCCTCTCTCGTTCTTTCTTTCCTTCTATTTTCTTCTCTACTTCTTTCTTCTTTCTTTCTTTCTATCTCCATTACCTGCTCTGTGCGTGCATGCACACATTTACGATTGTGTACATCTCAAGCAATAGTCAAGAATTAGTCGACGAATTTTCGTGAATATATTAGTTCATTAGCTGAAGAACTATTAAATTCTCAAGAAGAACTCTACTGAGTAAGGTTACTGCTGAGATTTGAATTTTAAGTGCGGTGTCTAATAAGATTACTGCGTTCTGGTAGGTGACCCAATGACATGACGTCACAACTCAGAATAGAGTAATCCTCTTCTTTTTTTTTTTGAAACCAGGTAAAACTTGTGGACTCTATGCCATGGAGGATCCTACCATCTTTACGTATTTTAATTTCCTGTCTTGAAGGTTGTGTGTGTGTTATGGCCATGCAAACTTATGAATAGACGTCAATCATTGAATCACTTTGCTGAAGTGTGATGAAATTCCGTGTGGTATAACTTAAAAAAGTATGTAATAGCTTTCTGCGAAAATGTTTTTTAGAACCTGTGCTATACTAGCACAGACGTGGTCGCGCTAAAGTTACGTGTAGGCATTTAGGTGCCTATTTGATAATGGAACATGTAATAGCTAATGCAATATTGCATGTAGAAATAGGATTCTTTTGCCTGATGTGAAGCTGTCCGGACTTAAAATTCATCATTCCGTCCAAATAATGTGAGGATTAAGAATGTGCTGAGCTATTTTGCAGCACCCTATAAAAATACACAACTTTATATTTTGCCCAGAATTAGACTATGAAGAATATTACAAAGGCATTACTTTATATTCTTTTTGGGTTAAAAGATTTTTGTATTGAGTTTTAAAAATTACAATCACGACTATAGAAGAAATAGATTCGTAAATTAGGCAAGTGAGTTTTCTTAGACAAATATACACGATCGTCACTATCAAATATGGTTTTGAGAATACTTTATTTTGTACTACAATTTTATTTATATGAAATCTATACGTGTGGATATTATGCATTCATACAAACTTCTAATAGCTCTGATGGTCTAGTAGCCTATTTTGCACAAAGCATGGCATTTATAAGGTGCCGATCTCCATCCATCTCATCGAAACTAACAGTAGGAAATGTCTGCACACCCGAACGCTTCTGGTGGGATCTGTCTTTCATTTTTCCTAGATTTTAAATTCATGACAGTTCCGAAAAAAAAAATATTGAAGATGCAAGTATCTTGAGCGTGCATTTCCATGTTATATACAACAAACGCCATTATATTTATCCGTATCTCAGGACTAAATTTTCAGTCGACCTTATTCCATATCTTGTAAACGTTAAGATACTATTTCTACTAGTTATCGCATACGTCAGAGGGAATGCAGTAGGTTATATCTTAGTTATAACGAACAGTCTCGGCCAAATATTTTCACAGTTTTATGTAAATCACCATGTACTTTTTTTTACTTTTGTCCCATTCTAAGCAAAATCAGTCAATTAAATATAGTAGAAATTCCAAACTTGGAGTTTTACGGAAGTCTGACTAGGAATCTTACTGTTGTATGCGGACACACGCGAAGGAACGGACAGACATGGTGGAATTAACGGTCGCTTTGCGCAACTGTTTACGAACGCACCTAAAAGTAAATATGTTGTAAAATTGCATTTTAAAGACACCGAAATACCTGCATACGGGCGTAAAGCCTGGTCATATAATACCATGTCATTTGCACTGAACCAAATACTACTCGAAAACCGAACAATGTTTAACACAATGTTGTTAACCTAATGACTCAATCACTGTTTCAAACGTTTCACATTGAAAAAATTATTTTAAACGTAAATCGTCGTCAAAGAGAACTCAGAATTTGGACCAAATCAGTTTCAGTATTTTAGCAGCCTTTTATGACGTCATAGTAACTGTTTTGAAATTACCTTTCATTTTTGACTTTGTGTTGCTGGTACTGTAAACTTCGTGCTGAATTTCGAGGTAATCTCTCTTCCTATTAAATGATGACACTAGGTCCCTTAGTTACAACGTCACCCTTCACCAATTCTCTAGGTCAGGGCTGACAACGCAATGGCAGGCATGGCCAAAACGGCAGTCGAAAAGATTCCCTCGCCACGCGGCACTCACTTCTGTTCCATTTCTTTTTATTTCTCTTACCCGACCAGCAGCTCTATATTGTGAAGTGTATGATATACACATACATACATATACACATACATACATACATACACACACACACACGTACACACACACACACACATATAGTACATATATACATACATAAACACACACACATACATACATACATACATACATATCTGGTTCCGTACAGACTGTGTGTGAATTGCCGTTCCTACCAAATAATACTGTAAGTGAAACATTTTTACACAAATCGGGAGCGGTGTGGTACTGATCATTGGGGCACCGGTGTCTGGGCGAGCACGTGGCAGTGGACAAAAAGTTTTACTTTCTTCTTTTTAAACAGGAAGTAACAGCACCTCCAGTTACTTCCACTTTTTCTTCCTTATCTTATTCCTCGATGAGAATTTTTTTTATTAATATATTCGTTATACTACGCATTGATTATAAAATTATAATATGCATTAATGATAATAATTCTGTAATTAATAATAATTTTGGAAGATTGCACCTTATTTTGCTCTTCAAAATTCCCATGGGCCCGTGAAAGGACTTGTTCGATATTTATTGACAGTTTGGCCACGCGTCCTCAAAACGTTTCGCCAGTCCTGCCTTGGGCTGTATAGCTCTGAATATTGGGATGCTTTATAAAGGCGCCTACGTGTGGTCATGTCCTCGTTTATGGCACGCTTATGCTATAAGCCTAGAAGGCTGAGGTAAAATGCGGAAGTCCTGTCTCAGATTAACTTGTACCACGATTAAGAGAATCAAGCATATTACCCTCAGTTGTTAGTAAACTTTGTATTTCACAAATTTTAATGAGAAGTTCCTCTGTTTGATAAGATGTAGTCATGACAATGACAAAATCAGATTGTGTTGTAGAAGAGAGAACGCTGGGTAGCATTATCTGAATGCAGTAAGGTTTTCCTGTGCACCACGAAAAACAGTAATATCTGACAAGAATATAATAACAGTACCAACAACATTTCACTAAACTTGACTGAGGGAGTCATTTCGAGTAATAATTTGAAACATGTCATTCTGCCCTAGTGTATGTTTTTCCTTATTCCTCATACGTAACTGTACTACTTACAAGCAAGTTACGACCACTTCCTCCCAAACCCCATTGCAGTTAATTGTCATCTATATATCTAACATGGGACTTGTGGTTCTTATGGCAGTGAATATTAAGACCGCCATCCTCTGTGATGTGATGCCATTTTGTTTAGTTACCATATTTCCGAAGAAACGTCTGTTTAAACCTTTAGGAACAGTGAAGACTGCTGACTTTATCTTCACGTTATGTTTGACACTTCATGACACTACAGATGAAACAGTGTTGTTAAATAACGTCACACACTTCTGTCGATCATATTATCGAAACTCACCGTTAGATAATAAAGTGTTCCTGGCATCGTAGGCAAATTCTCAGGCACGTCTGTGTCGCGGGTCGGTTGGCTTTGAGGTGTTAATTAACGTATGAGATGCAACTGATAGCTGACAATGACCGTCTGATAATAGCAACATGCAGATCGCTTATGAAATTACACACACAGTGGTGGTGTGTTACGTGGGTGTTTCATTATTGCGATGAATTTCGAAGTTCAAGTTAAGAATAAGCGTCAATACTGGTTTGTCAAGAGGGCCGAACACCGTGAAATTGTTCAGTACTAAGTTAAATGTGAGGGGAAGGGTGCCCCAGTTGGTTGAGGAACTGCGCCACAAGACGGGAGGTTCCGGGTTCAATTTCCAAATGGCCGATTCCTTCTGCCCACATTCAGTAGCCCTAGGGTCCACTCAGTCTCGAACAGAAAAGAGTACCGAGAAATTTCCTTGGGAGTGCGGTGCGGCCGGTGCGGCCGGTGCGTAGGCTGACAGCTCTGCGTCCTTGTGCCAAATGTCACAGTAAGGGTGGAAGCGCAAATTTCCATTCTCTATGTGAGGGTTTACAACTTGTTACATCAAAGCTTAACTTTTAATGGGATAAATGTAAAGATTGAAGGACATAAGTTGTAAAGATCACGTCTAACTTGCATCTACCAGAATGTTTCAGTTTCGAGCATAGTAAAACGGTCTCAAGCCAATGTTATTTTATTTCCCTTTTTTTTTAAGTCGAAATTTATCGATTGAGTATTTCAGAAGGATTTATCGTACAAAACATTAAAATAAAATAAAACAAACAAGTTAGAACTTATCAAGATATTGGTAACTTGTACTTCAAATATTTCTGGTGTGGCTTATGTGTATCAAATTATAAAGAAAAATCATTTATGGGCTTGCGAATTGTAATGAATTCAGAGCTATGCATTACAGCTACAACGCAAGGGATACAATATTTGTATTGGATTTCTTTTTTTTTTATCGGAGTATACATAAAATTGTACTTACATTGGTCAAGTAATGATCCTGACAAATTTATTTTAAGTTACTTTCGATGAAAATGCAATAGAAATTGTTTTTATCCAGTATTCCTACAGCATTTCTTGACGCCTGAAATACTCTAGTGTCAGCGGTAATGGAGTAAAGCAAACAAATGTAAATAAATAGGATCGTGATCTGAGGATCTGTCTATTTTTAGGAAGAAACACAAAATTTATATTAATGATATTATTCATCTTGATATATAGAACTATAATTTTGCCTGTTGTTTTGTATGGGTGTGAAACTTGGTCGCTGACATTGAGGGAGGAAAGGGAGCTGAGGGTGTTTGAGAATAAGGTGTTGAGCAGAATATATGGACCGAGGAGGAACGAGGTAACGGGGGAATGGAGGAGACTGCATAACGAGGAGCTAAATGATCTGTACTCCTCACCCAATATTGTGCGGGTGATAAAATGGAGAAGAATGA
>Ga0209755_10007368_pt1 | contig 11931 bp, 8 predicted proteins | sample TergutCo191P1_FD_187301 | JGI IMG/M metagenome (GOLD analysis project Ga0209755, IMG submission 187301) | Cornitermes sp. P1 segment gut microbial communities from Petit-Saut dam, French Guiana - Co191P1 (SPAdes) (version 2) | ecosystem: Host-associated > Arthropoda: Insects > Digestive system >...
TCTCAGCCCTGCTCCGTAAAGCAATTCAAAAAGAGTTCTCGCTCTTAAATCACCATCATCAAATTTTTCTTTGCTAACTTCTTTTTGCGACAAAAAAGAGACCAGTCTTTGCGGTTTTTTTGGAGTTTTGAGCGCAAGCGCAGGATTATGCGCTAACACAGTTGAACGCACCAGATGCTTTCCCAAGCTTTTCAAACAGGCAACAGCCTGCGACTGTGTGGCAATAGCTTTTTTATTTTCCTTTAAACTCCAAAGCCACTCCCTCATATCATCCGCATTCAATTCTACAGGAGAAATATCCTTTTTTAAAAAGTCCATAAAATCCTTTAAAATGCGAGTATAAGCCCTAACCGTATGCTGCGAAAACTTTTTCTGAGTTTCCAGCGATTCCAAATAGCGAGCTATTTCTTGGGAGAGCATTGGAGGAAAGATAGAATTTTTCTATATTATTCCTATCCCATCAGGGTAACCTTGTGTAAATCAAGGGCAGTCCCGCTACCGTGACGGCAATGCCGAAGCCGGAAAACTTGCTGGGGGGTGAAGCTCCATAAGGAGTTTTACAACTTTTGTTCCGAGGTAGAACCATGTTCCAAAGAACCTCTTTGGCTGCGTTAAGACGCTCCTTCACGCTTCTTGCAATCACAGCTGCATTATTTGCCTGTTCAAACGACAATGATGATGATGCGGAAATTCCATCTTACGGCAATTCCTTATTGCTGAATTTCACAAGCGATTATACAACAGGTTTACTCCGTTGGATGGACCCTGACTCTACGAGTCTTTTTTCCGGTGAAATTTTATTTGATCAGGATTCAAAGGTGTTTGCAAACGGCAAAGATATTTTCGTTTTGGAACGCAAAAACTTGGGCGCAACTAATGCCCTGTCTTGCATGCAAGCTGATAAAATAGGAGATGAAACTCCCCAACAAACAAAACTGGAAGACCTCTCAAATCCTTACGAAGTCGCTGTTATAGGCAATAAAGGATACATAGCCATGTACGACTTGGATTACGTGCAGGAATTTAACCCTGTTACTTGCGCACTTGGAGAAAAAATAAATTTGCCGATAACCCAAGCCAATGCAGCTTCCATTAAAGTAAGCGGCGACACTTTGCTTGTTATTGCTCAAAGACTGGAATTTTATTCAGCGACAAAACCAGGCTTGCTCATTCGCATAAAAGCTTCTACAAAAACACTTATAGATACGATTCCGTTGAAATTTTACAATCCCGGCTACAGTATTTTGAGCAAAGGAAAACTTTATGTTTCCTCAATAGACGATTATTTTGCTTTTGCAAACGCTGGAATTGAAGTTGTGGATTTAAAAACAGGAAGCTCGGAGATTATAGCAACCGGAACTCAGCTTGGCGGCGGGGTTAGCAGCATGGCACTGGATGAAAAAAATCAAATTCTCTATGCAAGCGTTTATGCTTCTTATGGCAATGTACCAGTTAAGCCGGTAACTCTGAGCAACAAAACAATAGGCGCTGCCTTACCGAGCATAACCGATTCTTTTGGTGGTCTCCTTTTAGACAGCGAAACCAACAGGTTATTTATAGCAGATGCCGAAGACTTAAAAATCTATGACACTGCAAGCAAACAGATAATTGCCGTAAGCGCAAACGCTTTGCCGCCGGTTTCCTTGGCAATTGCCAGATGGTAATTGCAATTTTATTTTTCATTTTCTGCTGCTCGCTTTTCGTAGCGGCAGAACCTGCGGTTTACGTTTTGCCGACAAGCAATGTTTTTGGCGGAGAAATTGAGAATAGCAATGACATGGTTGAAATAAAAAGTTCTGAATGGGAAGGCAAAAACCTGTCTTTGGCAGATATACTTGCTACACGTGCCGGAATACAAACTAGGCAAAAAGGCGGAATGGGGAGCTTTCAAAGCATTTCCATAAGAGGAATGCAGGGAAACCAGATTGCCATTGCCATAGACGGCGTGCTTTTGCAAAGCTTTGGAGAGGCAAATCTTGGGGGAATAGATTTGAATAAATATGAAAAAATCGAAGTTTATAAAGGACATATTCCTGCAAAATTTGCGGCAAACGGAATGGGTGGAATTATAAATCTGGTTTCAAAAGATGCTGCGGCAAAAGGTGGCAAGTTTTATGCTTCTTATGGAAGCTATAACAGCAGATTCATCTCAATGCAGGCAGGTACTCCGTTAACCGATTCCGTGCTTTGGACAAGCAACATTAGCTACAGAGCTTCAGACAACGATTTTACATACTTAAACCGCAATGGTACATCGTACATCACCGAAGACGATTTTTGGACAAAGAGAAAAAATGCGGAATACTCGCAAATTTCCGGTATTCATTCTTTTACTTTCGTAGGCAAAAGGAACAGCACTTTCAGAATAGAGCATGGCTCCGAAGCAGGGGGAATTCCCGGTCGCGAAGAGCAGGAAACGCGAATTGCAAATTCCGTAAACGATGCAGTAACGGCAAGCTTTGAAATTATGCCTAAAGACGAGAATTTTGATTTTGGGTTGCAAGGGTTTGCCGGAACGGAAAAAAGTATAAGCAAGTGGCATCGTACGCTTGACTTGCTGAATTACGGGGAGCGCAATCAATTGACGGAAATAGGATTGTTAATGCAAAATGGCGGTGGGCAAGGTTCATTGTATTTGGCAAGTTCAATTATAAAAACTCAGTTTCACGCTTATGTAAATTATCAATATCTGGAATCGAGAAATCGCAGTGCCATATATCCGAATTACGAGCTTTCAAATACCGTTTTTCAAGGTTCTTTTGCAGGAACTTTTGCTCCGGCAGATTTCTTTAACATAACTGCAAATGCAGCTTCCAGATTCAGCAGGCAAAAACATGAAAGCGGAAAATTCACGGATGTTTCTTCATTGGTAGATAGCACTTTCAGAGAAAAGAAACGAAATTTAAATTCCGGCAGAATATCGCTGAACTTTGAAAATGTTTTTTTTGCCGTTGGGCATTATTTCAGGGACCCATCTGTTTTTGAATTATTCAGCACGAGTTTTGGAATTTTATCCAACCCGGACTTAAAAGCCGAGCAGGGTGAGCAAGCGGAAATAGGGGTTAGTTACAAGTCAAAAAACGCCAATGCTTCTGCAACACTTTTTGCAAACCGCATAAGAGACCGCATAGTTTATCGCACAAGCGGTCCGTTTTCAAAGCCTTTCAACCATAATGAAGAGGGCAAAGTTTACGGAGTTGAAGGCGAACTTTCTGCCGAGCTTTTCAAGTGGCTGAAAATAAATACAAATGCTACTTTGCAAAATCCGGGCAATTTGCCAAATGAACCGAAAGAGCAATATTACAGTTCTTTGCTTTTTATTCTTCCTTATTCTTTTGAGCTATCCTTGGAAGGCGAGGCTCATTCTCTGATTTACAGGGATAGGGCACAGAAAAAAGAAATTCCGGGAAATGCCTTTTACCATGCAATGTTCAGCTATAAGCCAACAGATAAAACAAAAATTTCATTCTATGCAAGAAACTTGACCGGTGGTAAATATGAACACATCTATGATGCAATACCAACTCCGGGCAGGATATTCAGCGTGAGTTATTCACATGTATTTTAATTTTTTCACATTCGCTTTTCTAGCAATTACAGTAGCATTGCTTGCATGCTCAAATAGCAATGAAGGTGAAACGGAAATTTCATCTTCAAGTTCGCTAGTGGAAACTCCGTCTTCAAGCTCGTTAGGGGAAACTCCGTCTTCAAGCTCAATAAGCGAAACTTCGTCTTCAAGCTTGGCAAGCAATTCTCTGCTTTTGAATTTCACAAGCGATTACGCAACAGGTTTACTCCGCTGGATGAATATTTCTTCTGCAAGCTTTTCATCCGGTGAACTTCCGTTTGATCAGGATTCAAAAGTTTTTGCAAACGGCAAAGATATATTTGTTTTGGAGCGTAAAAATTGGGGTGCCACAAATATTCTATCCTGTATGCAGGCAGATAAAATCGGAGATAAAACGCTAATAAAACAAACCAGACTGGAAGATATATCAAATCCTTACGAAGTAGCTGTTGTTGGCAACAAAGGATACATCGCTCTGTACGATTTGGACTATGTGCAAATATTCAATCCTGCTACATGCGCACTGGGTAGCAAAATAAATTTACCGATAACTCAGGCAAATGCAGCTTCCATTAAAGCTAGCGGAGATACTTTGCTTGTTGTTGCGCAAAGATTGGAAAATTTCAGAGCAACGAAACCCGGTCTTCTGATTCGCATAAAGGCAAGCACAGAAACTGTTATAGACACAATTCAGTTGAAATTCTATAATCCACAAAACAGTGCTTTGGGCAACGGAAAACTTTACATTTCTTCGCCTGATGATTGGTATAATTTATCTTTTGCCAATGCCGGCGTTGAAGTTGTGGATTTGGCAACAGGGACATCGGATGTTCTAGTTACAGGTACAGCACTTGGCGGTGGATTTAATCATATTGCCTTAGACGAAGCAAACCAAATTCTGTATGTTAGTATTTATGAAGACTTTGGGCGGGAGCCTGTTAAACCGGTGAATGTAAGCAACAAAACAGTTGGAGAAGCATTGCCGAATATAACGGATTCATTTGGCAGCATGGTTTTTGATAAAGTGACAAAAAGGCTTTTTGTCGGGGATAGAGGTTTTGGCGATGAAGGTTTAAAAATCTACAACCCTGAAACCGGATTAACATTAGTTATAACAAGCAATTTACCACCTTACTCCTTAGCTGTAGCAAAGTGGTAATTGCGTATGTGTTACCTCACTGGAACACGCAAAATCTGATTTCCTGTTTTCACAAAGTAAATGCCTTTTGTCTGAACGGGAATTCTCATACTGTCTGAACCATGATTCACTTGATTAAAGGATTTACTTGATATTAAGTCGCCTCTTAGGTTGTAAACTTGCACTTTTGCGTTTGCCGGCAGGTTTTCTAACATTATTGCGTTGCCTATTGCTCTTGCAATTATGTTGCCAGTTGCAATTTGCGGCAATTTAACAGGTGTGTTTATTAAGCTGCTGCTAGACAACTCTATGCTTGAAGAAGAATTTTCTTCCCAAATTGCAATTAATGTGTCGTCTCCAGTCACCAAATCAACCAAAAAGTCCCATGCTTTATCTAAGAGCTCGCTAAACCATTCTTTGAATGTGAAACCATCTTTTGTCGGATCAGTTGGTCTTTCTACAAGGCCTCCTTCTGATACTATCTGTTCTTCTACAAGCGTACCGCCATCACTGTCAAAAGCTATCGTGTAGGTTGGTGCCTTTATATAGACATAGTAAATTTGCGGTTCTTTTGTGTCTTCCTGTACAACTATGCGAACTACGCCGCTTGACGGAGCCAATTCATAAGTTCTTGTTTTGCTGCGAATATTGTTGATGAATACGGTTGCATCGCTTTCTACTTCCACATGAATTTCTTGGACATCTCCAATTGTATAAGAAAGTTCTGCAGCATCCAAATCCAATTCCACATCATTTATTTTGATTGCCATTGGAGCAGTTGTTACACCAACATTTTCAGTCCCTTCCGACACACGGAGAATCGCTGTTATTTCAGTAGATTTTTCGCCTATGGCACCGGCGTAAATATGGCTTGCTGTAGCAACCTTGATGTAAGATATTTCATCAAGTTCTACCGATTTCCCGGTTTCTTCGTCAATTGCCCATGATATGTCGAAGCCGTTGCCATAACTGCCATTGCCGTTAGTACCGGTGACGGTAGGTATGCCATAGCTAAGCGTATATGGGTTACCGAATGTGCCGCCGACAGTGCCGTTTGCATGCACATCCACATAGCCCCAGGCGGGGAATGCCGCTGATGCCGAACCGTATGGGTCAAACGCCGCACTAAGCAAGAGCGGTCCTTTAAAGATCATTTGATCTTCTTCGCCATCTTTCCAATTATAGAGCGGATAATAATTTTTCATTGGATATGCATAACCATTATTAAATGTATTGGGATTTATTGGGAATACGCTGCCAAGATTATCCTCATATATTGACTGCTGAAAACCGTTGTGTACAGCCACGCTACGTTTGTATGTAACCTTGTAGTCACGGATTGTGTTGTTGTCAAAATAGTCGGAGCCAGCTAGCAAATACCATTTATTGCCGTCTTTGGAAACCCAAACATTCCCCGGTTCGGAAGCTCCCGATCCGCCAAATGAATTGCCATAAATTGTAAAGTCCACGCCGTAAGGATTCTTCGGATCGTTCTTGATAGGCTCGTTGTACTTGACTGATATATATCCGCCAAAATGGCCCAGAGATAGCAGGGTTCCAACGAGTTGTTTTTCCGGAGTTGTCCCTATTGCGCCATTTGTATATTGGCTTGCTGTAGCTATGAAGTCTACGATTTCATTAGGCAGACGTGCAAGATGGGTTGAGCTTAAACGTGTGATTGTGCCAGTATAAGTTTGACTGAATCTTACTCCGTCTATTTCTTTCATCGTATTTATAGTTTGAGCCGAGGCTGCAGCCGTTGTTGAAAATTCGTACTTTCCGCTTTCGTTTTCCATAAGCTTGTTGGCACTTAGGTTTGCAAAGTTTATTGTGCCGTTATACACCGACACGCCTTCCGGTGCTTCCATAGCGAAGTTAATGGCCGTGCTTGGCATTGCCACTACCGTGAAAACACCAGGGAGGCTAAGCGTATAGCGTCCCAGATCTCCACCTGTAACGGAAACATTTTTTAGCCCCAAGTCGCCTGAAAAATGCGGAACTTTTTCTAAAATAATAACATAAGAATCTTCTGCTATAAATTTTTCATTTTCATCGTAGGTGTCTTTATGGCAGGTTTCAATCAGCACCCTAACATTGTTTGCGGAGCCTTGTGTCAATGCGATATTGTTCACGCTGAAATTATTAACGACAGCTTCAGTCGCATCAAACATTTGTGGAGCTGCGTTGCCAACCGTCACGCGAGCGTGAGCACTTACAGTAGCGGCGTAGCCAAAGTTCAAATTAATGGTGTTCCCCATGGTATATGCATGGTAACCAAATGTTGCAGCTGCAAATCCTGTACCGGTTCCTAAAGTTCCAATCGGGTTGAATGCAGGCCAACCCAAAGCTGAACTGTTAAGCGTATTGTAGCGTACAAGCGCACCTTCTGCAAAACCGTTTATCTGTGGAAAAATAGGGAAAGCGTTCGCACCTGTTACGGTAAGCGCATTAGGGCGGGCGGCAGTGCGAGGCCTAAGTACGTTTATTACATATTCAGCAGAGTTACTCGCATTGTTCTTATCGGCTAGGATAAGTTTTATCTCATTCGGGCCTAGATTAACTGCTATTCTTACCTCTTTGCCGCTTTCCAGCGTTGTTAATTGCTCTCCCGAAGCAGGATTGCTATTGGTATTTAGCCATACAGTCAACCCTTCCTTAGGGGTCAGAGAGTAAGTATTTTCATCAAACTCAGGTATAATAGAAATATATGCTCTAGTATTGCCGTCTGTTCTAAAACCGTCGTGTATTAGAAGAGTCGGATCAAGTACCGCTGTATGATTTGCAGAATTACTGGCTGATTGAGGTCCAAAGCCTATTGTATTAATTTGCAATGCCGTAAGCCGTGGATTGGCGAATGTAATTATTGGCACAATAAATATTGTGGCTATCATTAAACTTATAAGCTTATGAACAGAAAAGGAGCGCCTTTGCGCAGCCAATATGGAAGAAAAAGCCATATTCATGGTTCTACCTCGGAACGTGTTGTGCGAATCTTATGATGCGCACACTCGGCAAGATATTCTGGCTTAGGTTTGATCTTACTCAGGTACCTTCTCGTAACATAAGTTACAATGGTATATTACCTTTTCGCAAACCTTTACAGCTGCGGGACAGCTTCCGACTTTCACGGAATTCCCTTACAGAGATACTCTAAATATAATTTAAAATTTTAAAAAGAGTGACAAAAAAATGAAAATAATGAAAAAAGTTTTAAAAACGGCGAAATTTACGATTTTTTTTCTACATTACCTCTATCCCATCAGGGCAACCTTGTGTAAATCAAGAGCAGTCCCGCTACCGTGACGGCAAATGCAAACGTAAAGTAAATGCAAAAAGTCGAAGCCGGAAAACCTGCTGGGGGGTGAAGCTCCATAAGGAGTTTTGCAACTTTTGTTCCGAGGTAGAGCTATGAATTCACAATTCAATATGCGTTTTGGCGTTATAGCACTGATGATTCTTTTGGCAGCCATGAGCAGACTGCTGCCGCACCCACCAAACTTTTCTCCAATAGGCGGCATGGCTCTTTTTGGAGCGGCTTATTTTGCGCAGCGTTACTTGGCATTCGCAATTCCAATAATAGCAATGTGGATAAGCGACTTGGTACTGAACAATGTTGTGTACGGGCAATACTTTGACGGCTTTGTTTGGTTCTATGCCGGCTCGCTGTTCACTTATGGCGCATTTGCTCTAATCGCATTGCTCGGCATATTTGCGCTGAAAAAAGTGCGTGTTCCAGCCTTGATCGCTTCTGCTTTAGGAGCTTCGGCGATATTCTTTATAGTGTCAAACTTTGGCGTATGGTTTTCGGGAACAATGTACCCAAAAGATTTAAGCGGGTTAATAGCTTGCTATGCAGCAGGGTTGCTGTTTTTCCAAAATACCATTCTTGGAGATTTAGTGTATAGCGCAGTATTGTTCGGCTCGTTTGAATTAAGCATGCGCCGCTTCCCGCAATTGAAGCTGCAAACTGCTGCTGCGTGATATGTGCGCTTATAATCTGCTAAGGTTGCATTCCCCATTATCCAAGCGAAGCTCCCTCTGATTGCTTGACCCTTTGAATCTGAGAGAAATGTCTTTTTTTGACAACTCAAATCTGCCGTCTATCAAAACATCCACGTATTTCAGGAATTCCAATTTTTCGCCGCCTTCCGCTTTAATCTCTTCATAAGTATAGCCGGAAAAACACCAGATATCCCAGTTCTTTTCTCGCTTTGCCCACTCCGCAATTCTTTTGCAGGCTTCCGGCTGAAGCATAGGCTCTCCACCGGAAAATGTGATGCCTTTTTGCCCTTTGAGTTTTGAAAGTGCGGCAATAATGGATTCAACTTTTACAAATTCTCCGGCATCTGAACTCCAAGTGCCTGGGTTATGGCAACCCTTGCAACCTTTGTCGCAACCCTGACACCAAATAACAGCGCGCAAACCTTCGCCGTCAACTATAGAATCGCTTTGAATAGATGAAGCTAATTTAAGCATTGTTTCTCCTGCCTCTCCTTTAAAATACGAACGTAAAACTTCTTATGAAGCTTTACCCCCCGATAAGTTTTCCGACTTCGATGTTACCGTCACGGTAGCTAGGCTGTCTTTGATTTGCACAAAGTTACCCCTAATGGGATACTATAAATATATATTATTTTTTTCAAAATAGTACAAAAAATATTTACTTTTTTTTTGCATTTGCCAATACCCTAAACCCACTTATAGATTTTTTTTAATCCACCCCTTGACAAACTGTGAATAAGTTTCTATATTTGAGATTATGTCTCAATCTCAATCTCTACTCTCGCTCTCCCCCGGTTGCCGAGCCTATATTGTAGGATATAGCGCAAACGGCAATTCTTCCAGCAAAATGAAGCTGTTATCGCTTGGCCTTACAAAAGGAACCGAAGTTTTAACGGTAAAAACTGCGCCATTTGGCGACCCTATGGAAATAGAACTCCGTGGGTATCGCCTCTCTTTGCGGAAAGCAGAAGCCGAAAATGTACTCATTGAAAAAACGGAGCAAGTATGACAACCATAGCAATAGCAGGCAACCCCAATAGCGGAAAAAGCAGCATATTCAACCTTTTAACAGGCGGAAAGCAAAAAGTAGGCAACTGGCCCGGAGTTACAGTTGATAAAAAAATCGGCAAAATAAAGCACACGGGTCTTGAAGCAGATCTCGTTGATTTGCCTGGAATCTACGCATTGAGCGCATGGAGCGAAGATGAAAAAATCGCACGCGACTATCTCGTTTCCTGCGAAGCGGATTTTCTTATAAACGTGGCTGATTCCACCAATTTGGAGCGCAATTTGTTTTTGACATTTTTGCTAAAAGACATGGGCATTCCAATGCTCGTGGTTCTCAATATGGCAGATGTGGCAGAAAAGCAAAGCATAAAAATAAATGCTGAGGAAATAGAGCGCAGTCTCGGAGTTCCCGTTATAACAGCTTCTGCAAAACGGCGTGCCGATAAAAGCAGAATCCTTGATGCTGTGGCAAAAATAATGGAAAACCATCCGCAAAAAGCGCAGATAAAACTGCCGCCGGAAAACGAAAATGAATTTGAAACTCTGGCGGAAAATGTTTACAAGCAAATAGAAGATATAATGGCTGCTGCGGTGAAAAAAGGAGTTTATGCTTATACCGCAAGCGATAAAGTGGATAGAATAGTTACAAATAAATATGTAGGCTTTCCCATATTTTTGCTTACTATGTATTTTCTGTTTTGGCTAACCATAAATCTCAGCGATCCTTTAATAGAATATTTCGACATGGCATTCGGAGCGGTTTTTGTCGATGGACTTAGAGCTGTTTTGGAGAGTATAGGATCTCCGGAGTTTATAATAACTGTTTTATCGGACGGGGTTGGAGCTGGCATTCAAACGCTCTCAACTTTTTTGCCTATAATCTTCATAATGTTCTTTTTTATAGCTCTTTTGGAAGGTTCCGGTTATATGGCAAGGGCGGCTTTTGTTGTGGACAGGCTAATGCGCATTATAGGCTTGCCGGGCAAGGCTTTTATTCCGCTTATAATAGGCTTTGGCTGTTCTGTGCCGGCACTTATGGCAACGCGCAATTTGGAAAGCAGAAGCGACAGAGTTTTAAGCATTTTTATGATTCCGTTTATGAGTTGCGGTGCAAGGCTCCCAATTTATGTTTTGTTTGCCGCCGCATTTTTCCCGGATAACGGAACCAACATTATTTTTGTGCTTTACTTAACCGGCATGGCTTTAGCAGTAGTAACGGGACTGCTCTTGAAAAGAACCGTGTATAAAGGCGTAGTAACGCCATTTATAATGGAGCTTCCGCAATACCATAGACCTTCCCCAATAAATGCAGTGGTAAACGCTCTGTTCAGATTACAAGCATTTATCAAAAAAGGTGTTAAAATTCTCATACCTATAATTGCGGTTTTAGGAATTTTAAACAGCGTTGGTGCTTTAGAGGTAATGGGCAAATCAGTGTCTCCGGTTTTTGAGCCAATCGGAATAGAGCGAGAAAACTGGCCTGCATCTGTCGCGCTTTTCTCCGGGCTTTTCGCAAAAGAGGTTATAGCCGGCTCTCTCTCATCGCTTTATTCGCAGAACGAGGCTCAGGAAACTGAGGAAGAAGCGCAGGAAAAAGATGAGCATAACCTCCGAATTGCTTTTAAAGACAACAAGGTTGCAGCATTTGCGTTTTTGCTGTTTGTGCTGCTTTATGCACCTTGCGTTCCCACCATTTCCGTTTCGATTAAAGAGATTGGTGGCTTGTTTGCTGCGTTGCAGGTTAGCTATTCAACCGTTCTTGCGTGGTGCCTTGCAACAATTTTCTATCAAAGCTTGGAAGGCGGGCACTTGTTTTACATTTGCCTTGCGATTGCTATTTTGCTTGCGTTTGTGAGCGCAGTGCTACTGTGTGCAAGGAGGTTTAGAGTCTAACTTACCGGAATATTTCTACATTACCCCTATCCCATCAGGGAAAACCTGCTGGGATGTGAAGCTCCATAAGGAGCTTTGCAACTTTTGTTCCGAGGTAGAATGTTAGGCAATGGCGTTGCGCACACAATTTTTGTTTATGCGCTTGTAATTTCGCTTGGCGTGTCTTTAGGCAAAATCAAGATTCACGGAGTTTCGCTCGGCATAGCATTTGTGTTGTTTGCCGGCATTATCTGCGCACACTTCGGATTGTCTGTAAATGAACACCAATTGGAGCTTATAAAGTACTTTGGGCTTATATTGTTTGTGTTTGCCATTGGCTTGC
>Ga0209755_10007369_pt1 | contig 11931 bp, 7 predicted proteins | sample TergutCo191P1_FD_187301 | JGI IMG/M metagenome (GOLD analysis project Ga0209755, IMG submission 187301) | Cornitermes sp. P1 segment gut microbial communities from Petit-Saut dam, French Guiana - Co191P1 (SPAdes) (version 2) | ecosystem: Host-associated > Arthropoda: Insects > Digestive system >...
TTTTTGAGCGTTGTATCAATGTTTCCCGATAATTTGATATATGATATTTCCTGATCTGTTTTTAGAATGTTTTTTATTTCACCTCTAAAAAAATCGAAGAGTTTTATTTCATTTGTTGAAGACCAGTTTTCGCCGTGCCCGTAAAAACTTGTCCATCTGTTTACGCGTAAAGGAATTTCCGAAAAAACGCGTGCAGAGGTCACTGAAGAAGACGGTCTTAAAGTGTTAATAACAGGTTCAATTTTAAAATTACGGATAGCCGTTATAATCGTACGGTCAGGTACATTATCAGGTATTCTAAGACCGGAATCAAATGAATATTCCAGATTTTTATTATGTTCCTGAAAAAGGTCAGCTACAATGATAAAAACAATTTCGCCCGGCGGCAATTCAGAAACATTGACGAAAATCTTTTTTATATCTGTTTCTGACGAAAAATAGCCCGGACCGATGCTGACATATTTGTTTTCACCGCCGCCCAGATATATCCAGTCGCCTCCGCCGTACGGTAAAAGCGCTAAATTGAGTTTTACATTTTCAAGTTCCATCTCCGCTATTCCCGATATTCTTACCGTATACCAATCGTATGGTATGGGTAAAAGATCATCAAGCGTACCGCTGTAAAAATGCCTGAGTTTTATATCTTGTAATAAAGTGGAATAACATTGCCCATAAAAATCATCGACGGAGTTAGAATATCTGTTTGCTCTTAAATACAAGGTATCATAAGTGTGATCTATAAAAACGTGAGCCGCTTGCGTTTTTTCCGGCGATTTTGAGAAATACGCTTTTATTGTAAAATACCATAATGGAATTATTGAAATTATCAATATAAAAATGGCGGCGGGGATTAGAAATTTGTATAGCCTGTTTGTTTTTAAACGCTGACCGGATGATAAATCAGTATTTGCAGAATCTGTTTGCGCCGGAGGTTCTGCTCTTTCCTGTTTGGTGTCTATTGAAGAGCGTTTTGCGATAAGTTCCTGATAATTATGAACATCAAGCTTGTTATAGATATTGTTTCTGTGATAATCCACAGTTCTGGGAGAAATTTTCAGTTTAAATGCGATTTCTTTGGACGAATCGCCTTCAAGCAGAAGATTTAAAATTTCTTGTTCACGGGAAGTCAGGTTTTCGCTACTCTTATTTATTGAATTTTTGTTTTTCATTCCTATCAATTTTATTTAATTATATAATCTTTGAAATAATAGATCAATTATAATATTTTTATATAACTCCAAAAAGTAACATAAAAACTTTTAAAAACATAAAACCAAGTAATAAACTGGTAGAAATACGAGGTTTTATTACATTTTAAGTTAGTATAATTAGTTTTAATTATTTATTTAGGAGAAATTAATGAGAAAAATGTTTAAAATGATCGCGGTTACTGTTTTTATCGCGGTAATCGGATTTTCAATAGCTGCTTGCGGCGGTAATGGCGATGTCGATGACCCTCAGAGCGGAACGCTGCCTTTCACTATTTCAGGATCATTTGCGGCGCAAAACGGAAGCGGGAATGCTGTATTTTTTGCAAGTGAAAGCGCGGACAAGTCAGCGCGTCAAATCATAGCTTCCGATGAAATCCTGCTGGAAGGGCTTTTAGAAGACGGCGATATTACCTTTAAGCTTAAAGGCAGTTACGATCGGGGAACTAAAATTTATGTTTTGAGCGCGGCAGGGAGTTTTTTACGTTACAGTATTTCAGGCAATCTGAACAATGTAAATGATTCAAAAGCTGTTGTGCAGGTGAAAGACAAATCCGATAACTGGACAAGCATAGAAGTCAATGTAACAGCAGCGTCAACAGAAACCGCACCTTCGATTAACGGAAGCGGAACAATTGTGGACGAATTGGCTAAGGGTCTGCCTGAGGAAATGTGGGGCATTTGGTGGGGAACGCAGCCTTTAGCGTTTTCTGAAACTGATATACAATATCCGGGTAATTATTATTATGTAATAGACGCGTATACGGTTATAACCTATGTTAATAACAGCGGCACATGGGGGCAGCGCAATTATACCTGTTACTTTGACGGTGTTACAAAAGATAACGGAGTTGTAACGGGTATATCAATATTCGGTTATATCAATAATAAATTAATTAACGAAATGCATCCAAACTGGTGGATTCAGGCGATTGCCGATTATGCCATGGCAGGCAAAGATGGCGGCAGCGCAGAATATAATAAAATTATCGCGGTTATAAATAACGGTAATTTATGGGGAGATACTGAATGGGTAATAAATTTAAATAAATGGAACACCAAAGCGAATGAGGTTGATTTTATCGGTGAAAGATGGAATCAATTGTTTAATTATCCTGGTTCTCCATATTATTATGAACAATATAAAAAAGACGCTTATAAAATCGTCAGCGGAGAACTGCAGATGGGCGTATATCATAAAGCAAATACATCTTCGCAGGATGAAGTATGGTTTGGAGATAACGCAAATGCAGTCAAAGACTTTACCGATTTAAGATGGAACAATAACTCATTCAGTAAATCACAGGGCGTTCCTGCCAAACCGCCTTCGGAAACAATAAAAAAATCATTTAATGCCTATCAATTAAATAATACTAATGAATGGATTGGCAGTCTTACAAGTTCAAAAACCTATGAGATTATTGATTTACCCAATGAAGGCAGATTCAATGTAATAAAAGTTTCAAAACCAAACGGCGGCGATGAATGGGCGGTAGCTCTTTGGAATTTAAGCAGCCAGGAAGCTTACAAAGATATTATGACCGACTACAGAGGCAAAACAATAATGATTAGTTTCGGCGCTGATGTAAAACGCGTTGGAGCCTCAGGTTCATTAGTGTGGCAGGTAAACAATGATATTTATCCTGTTGTAAGTTCTGTTCCGAACGCGCAGGAAAATGTCTGGTACAGCATGAGCGGTAGATGGGTAGGAATTCCTGATGAACCTTTTTATGTTGATGACGGCGGCTATTGGGATGATCGTTTCTTCTATCTAACAGCGTGGGAAAACAACAGCCCTGACACTGATTACTATATCAACAATTTCTGGATTCATATTTACTGCCCAATTGATACCTGGGGAGGAGGCAGATATTCATTAGATGATAGATTTACATGGACAGATTTAAATAATCCGGATAATGCAAGAGGATGGGTATTGGATAAAACAACCAGGGAAAAAATAAAAGACGGTACCATAAAATGTTTGGATATCAATCTTGATCTTGATGAAATTGGTTATGGTATAAACACTGTAGTGATTGCTTTTAATTTTGAAGGCAATAGTGATAATTCAAAAGTATTACATCAGGAAGCTTTCCCCTGGTATTGGGTTGACGGAGAAAAACCAGGTAAATATGCAGCATGGAACGGCTGGATTTCCAAAGATGATTTAATCAAACCTGCAAATCATAGAGGATATGGCGCGCTTTTCTATGAAAATAATTCTTATAGTCCGCCGCGTAATATTGTCACTCTTCGATATGATTTAACAAGTCATCCTAATTATGAAGCGTTTAAAAATCAAATAACTTTGCCGGGGTGGACTATATTAAATCTTAACATTCACGAAGCATGGAAAGATAATAATTCGCTGCCGATAGAATCAGTATTTTTCAAAGAGGAGCCATGGGTTGAAGTAAATATTGATCCAAGAGATCCGGAAGACAGGTCTTTTGAAGATCGCTGGAATAAAATCGAAGATTCAACTGCAAAATTGAATTTGAGTTTTTCCAATGATTCTGTATGCGAAATCAATGTAAGCGGAACGGCTCTGGAGACAGGAGAAAGATTCCGCGCAAGAGCGAACTATGCGTACACCGGAGCGCCGGGGAAAAAATACGAATACGAATTTAAAGCTTGGACAAACGGCGAACCCAGGGATATTCATGTTATATATTATGCCGGAAACAATATTATCAATGATGTAAATACTTGGGATGGTCCAGTATTTACAATAAACGGAACACAAGCAACATATTCCTTTACAGGCGAATTTATTCCGGCAGACGGAAGTTATGATTTAGAATTTCAATGCGCTAACCAATTGGGAACTTTTTATATCAGCGACATAATAATTACGGAAGTTAATTAAACTTTGGGAGAACGAACGATACCTCGCCGCTTGCGGCGGGGTTCGTTCATTTTTTAACAGTTGGAGCCGGACAAGAAGAATTAAATAAAACCGCATTGAATGGGCTCTTTTCTTGAATCCGGATATTCAATACTGATATTGGAATTTTTTAAATTTTTAAAAAAGCGTCAGGTACACTGCGATAGCGGCGTGGCTTGACGCTTTTTTTATCATAATAAAAATCAGCCTTCTTTCCTTGCAAAATAACAAATAATTACTTAAAATTAAGTATGAGAGGGAATCGGTAAAGGAGAATTAGGATGAAACGGCTGTTTTTTGCCATTTTTTTCGCGTTGATAGTATTGTCGCTTGCTTGCGCTCAGGCAAGGCTTGGGGATTTTACTATGCGGGGCGCTGTCAGTCAGGAAATGAGGGCTGACGGGTTAGTGGGAGCTCATTCGAGCTTTCCGCTAAATTCTATAGTTAAAATTACCAATCCGCGTAACGGCAGAGAAGTTGAAGTTACAATCATCGACCGTATCGATCCGTCTTCAAATAGAATCATTGATATTTCATCTTCTGCCGCTCAAGCTCTTGGAATTAGTCCCGGCGAACAGGTAGTGCTTACGGTAAGCACCCCGCGCCCTTCTCAAATACGTCAGTCAGAACCTATCGTTGATATAAGAGAACCTGTGCAGCAAACGGCTCAAACAGGGATTCCGGCAGCTCCTGCAATAAATCAACCGCCTTCAGATACTGTGCAAACGCCTGTCAGCGGTTTAGTTTCTACTGCAGCAGCTCCTGCACAAACAACGGTTGCAGAAAGCGGGCAATCTGTAAATAGAGAGATAATTCAGGTATTACAAAAACAACCTGTTGAAAGTCAAACACCGGGAAATTTTTCTATAGAAATAAATAATAGACCTGCAGAAGAAGCTAATGGCTTAAATAACAATAATAATGGAAATAAAGATTTAAACGGGTTTGAACTTGCTTCCCATTTAGCGGGTGTAAGCGAATCGAAGGAATTCCTTGCATGGTTGATGGCTATGTCTATCGAAGCAAGAGATGCGCGTGAGGCAAGGGAAGCGCGTGAAGTCAGGGAAGCGCGTGAAGCAAGAGAAGTACGGGAGGCGAGGGAAGCCAGAGAAGTGAGGGAAAGCCGTGAAACCAGAGAAGCCCGTGAAACAAGAGAAGCTCAACAAGCGCGGGAAGCAAGGGAAGCTGTCATTCAAAGCCGGACCATTTCCGATGATTCAAGGCGAAGGGTGAATAATCAGCCGGTTAATCAATCTGTAAGAGAAACTGCCGTTCAACCCGCGCCTGTAAGGGAACAACCTGCACCGGTAAGAGAACAGCCTGCGCCTGTAAGGCAGCCTGTCTATCAAGTTCCGACTCAGCCCGCTTCCACTTTGCTTGAAGAGCCGGGTCTGCCTTTATCAAACAGCAGGCCTTTAGCGGCTAATATCAATACATTGGCTGCGGATTTAAGGGTAGCTACAAATCAATCAACTAATATACAGCCCAGGGATGCTCTGCCTCCTGTCAGCCCTGAAATGGTTCAGATTATTCCCGGTTTGCCTGACAGGTCTTCAGGGAAAAATTACCGCTTGCAGATAGGCGCGTATTCAGCACAGGATACGGCAATAAGAGCTGCAAATTATATTAAAAACGCCGGTTTTGCGGTTGAAGTTGACTTTTCTAATTCGGTTTTCCGTGTAATGGCTGTAGGAATTCCGTCTGTTGATGTCTATACCGCATCAATCAAGCTTGGATCCTTAGGTTTCGGTCAGATTTGGGTTAGAGAGTGATTTTTAAAAATAAAGTTTATTCTAATATCATCGAAAATTTCTACTTGAATATCTGGGGAATTCATGATATTTTAATATTAAGGGGGAAATCTCGATGGCAGCAACACGCATAGATGTGAATAAAACCGAATCAAAGCAATTGGTTACTTTCCAACTCGGAGAGGAACTATACGGTGTCAATATAATGGATGTTAAGGAGATTGTCCGGGTTCAAGCAATAAGGACGATTCCTAACGCGCCTACATATGTCGAAGGAATTTTTAATCTGCGAAGCGAAATTATTCCTATAATAAATTTACATAAGAGGTTCCACTTAAGAAAGCTAGTTACATCGGAAGAAGATGAATTACTTAGCGGTTTTGTTATCCTTGATATAGACGGGATGAAATTGGGGGTTATCATAGACAGGATTTCGCGTGTCGTAACTATCGAAAAGGAAGATGTACAACCGCCGCCCCAAATGTTTTCTGGAATCGGCGCTGAATATATTCAGGGTGTGGTTCGCCAGGAAAACGGGTATCTTATCATTCTTGATATTAGAGATCTATTCAATCCGAAAGAACTTCAAAAAATTGCCGAATTGCGCAAATAAAGCCAAGGCATGAGTTAGAAAGGTTTTTAAAGCAGCATGAAAATCGAAGTATATTCTCCCACAATAAGGCGCAAAGAGATGGACGCTGTATTAACAGCAATGGTGGAAGAAAAAATAGGTCCCGGAGAGAGAAACCGTCTTTTAATTCAAACGGCGAAAGAACAATTACATTTTGATTACGCTCTTGCTTTGCGAAGCCCCGCTGTCGCAATGAATCTTGCTTTAAAAGCCGTGATAGAAACATCACTTAATAAAGACTCGCAGAAAGCTGTTATTATTTCCGCTCTTTCTCCCCGTTATTATTTACAGGTTTTACAGGATTTGCACCTAACGCCTCTTTATTGCGATGTATCTTATGATTTTCCCTGCATGAACCGTGATTTAATCGAAAATACCATCTCTAAAAAACCTCCTGAAATTGAGCTTATTGCTATTGTCCTTCATCATACTCTGGGCTTTGTTCCGGATTCTGCTTCCATCGCCGAGTTGGGTTTTCCTGTAATCGAAGATCTTTCTCAATCGTATGGAAATTGGTTTAAACCAAAGGAAAAAAAGAGCGGCGAAAAATCAGATGACGCGCAAACAGAATTAACACAAACAGAATTTGCGAATACAGCTCAAAATAAAACTGAAAGTCCTAAAAACGAATTAACAAAAATAGAATTTAATGGAATCTTTTGCATACTCGGTTTGGAAGAAAGGGATATGCTGACGGCAGGCGGAGGGGCTTTGCTTTTTGCAATGAACAGGAAAGATGCCGCCGCTTTGCGTAATTTTACAGGTATTGCAGATGAATACTGCCTTCCCGATATTAATTCCGCTCTTGCAATCGTGCAGTTTAAAGATATTGAACGCAATCTTGATAAAAGACGTGTTATTGCAGAGTATTATGTGAAAGCAAGTATGAGTACAAGGCATAAAAGATTTATCCAGAGTAATAGTGAGTATTGCAATTATTCTTTCCCTCTTGTTTTAGAGACAGGTTTAAAAGATGTAATCGCTTATGCTAAAAAGAAAGAAATTATTTTAGAGAATGCGTTTTGGAGTTCAATTGCAGGGGCAGGTCTTACAGAAAATTGCCCTGTCAGTAATTCGCTCGTTTTGCGTACTGTTTTATTTCCCATATACCCAAGACTGCGTTCTGTAGACGCGGAACGAATAAGCCGTCTTATAATGACGCTTCCTTAAGGACGGTATATGGCTCAAACAGGATTTGCACAAACTGGGTTTGCACAAACTGGGTATGCAGTAAAAAGCGCGGTTTTATTTATCAATCTTTTAAAAGAAAACGCCTCTTTGTTGGCTGAACAAATAAAAGAAGAACTTTTTAAAAGTAAAATTGATATATCTGTTTTTACCTTTGACGGGAAAAATGTTTCTGTAGTAAAAAAACCGGAATGCAAATGGGATATCGCTTTTACTCTTGGAGGCGACGGGACTGTTCTTTATGCCGCCCGCTGTGTAGCTCATTTAAATGTCCCGATTCTGCCTGTCAATTTTGGATCGCTCGGGTTTTTAGCCGAAGTAGGAAAGGACGATTGGCTTACAGTTTATAATAAATGGGAAAAAGGCGAAATTATCCCGACGCAAAGATGTATGTTAAATGTTTCTGTAGAACGTAATTCTAAAATAATAATGGAAAATTTCTGCCTTAATGATGCTGTTATATCCTGCACAGGGATTGCAAAATTAATAAAACTTAATGTTGATATTTTAAAAGATGACAGAAAGGTAGCGTTAGGCGCATACCGCTGTGACGGTTTAATTGTTTCTACACCTACCGGTTCCACCGCATATTCAATGGCGGCAGGAGGGCCGATACTTGATCCTGAACTTGAAGCTTTTATAATTAATCCGATTTGCCCCTTCACTCTTTCTAACCGTCCTTTTGTGATTTCTTCAAATCAAACAATAATAGTAAAGGTGGCAGAAAAGCAAAAATCGGGAGTGCTTTTAACAGTTGACGGGCAGGATATTTTTGAATTAAAAAGCGATGATAATATTATAATAAATCAAACCTCTCATTATGCAAAAATAATTTATCCAGATAAGTATGCGTATTATTCAGCGTTACGAAAAAAACTTTTCTTTTCCGGGGAAACTCATGCTTGAAGAGATGTCAATTAGAAATTACGCGCTAATTGATTCTATCAATCTTTCATTCCGTTCAGGTTTTAATGTTTTAACAGGGGAGACAGGAGCCGGTAAATCTATCATTGTCGGTTCTTTAAGTTTTTTAATGGGCGCAAAAGCGGAAACAGATGTTATCCGCTCAGGTTGCGAAGAAGCAAGCGTGTCCGCAGTTATTTCTATTAATAAAAATAATTTAGATGTAATAGAATGGCTTTCTGCAAGAGATATTGAATGTGAAGAAAATATTATCATCGTTAGACGAAACATAAAAGCAACAGGGAGAGGATCGGTTTATATTCAAAATGTTCCTGTAACAAGACAGGATTTAACTGAGTTTATGCAACTGTTATTCGATCTTCACGGGCAGCATAACCACGAGTCTCTTTTGAAAAGAGAAAACCACAGGCGTTATCTTGATCATTTTGCCGGAATTGAAAATGAAGTGAGTGAATTTTCAAAAGTTTTTATTGAATTGACGGAAAAACGCAGAACTATGGAAGCTTCTTTAAAAAGCGAGAAAGAAAGGGAAGAAAGACTTGAACTTTTACAGTATGCGGTAGATGAGATCGATAAAGCGAAGATACAGGCAGGTGAAATACGCGAACTTGAAAATGAAGTGCAGAAATTATCCGATTTTGAAAAGTTAGCAGGTTTAATCCGCACTGCAACCGGCAGTTTTTTTGACGGCGAACAATCAATATTAAGTTTAACGCGCCGTGTGAAAAATTCGCTTGACAGCGCGGCGGCGGTAGACTCTTCGTTAGGTGACATTAATAGAAGGGTGGAAAATCTTTATTATGAAGCAGAAGATATTGCAGGGGATTTTCGCATATATAGGGATAATTTAACCTTCGATCCTGAAAGGCTGGAAGAAGTAAATGAACGGCTGAGCCTTTTATATAAATTAAGAAAAAAATATGCTTCTAAAATAGAACAGAGTCAAACAGGAAGCGAAGAAGAAGCGGTTCTTACTTACAGGCAAAACGCTCAGACGGAAATTGAAGCTCTCTGCGGCGCGGAAGAAAATCGGGAAAAGTTAAAGGCGCAAATTTCCCTTTTAGAAAAGTCGATTATTGCCAAAGCGCAAAACCTGCGGGAAAAAAGGACGGCGGCCGCCGTTAAATTAAATCAAACAATTACAGGGATTATGCAGCATCTTGGAATGCCTAATGCAAAGTTTCAAGTAAAAATAACGGCGCGAGGGCAGGACGAGAACTCTGTTCTAAAGCAAACTTCATTCGGCCCTTACGGCGCAGATGACATTGAATTTTTGATTTCGGCAAATAAAGGCGAGCCGTTAAAGGATTTGGCGAAAATCGCTTCGGGCGGGGAGCTTTCCCGTGTGATGCTTGCCATAAAAACGGCTCTTTTACAGGACGAAAATAAGACAGAAGAAGAGCGCGAGGGGGTTCAAACACTCGTCTTTGATGAGATTGATACAGGTATCGGAGGAGAGGTTGCCTTAAAAGTCGGTGAATATTTGGCGCAAATCGGTAAATTTAAACAAATTTTTTGCGTTACACATCTCGCGAGTATCGCTGTAAGAGCCGATAATCATTTTAAGGTGGAAAAAAGAACTGAAGGCGGAAGGACATACACCGGTATCGGCCCCTTATCTTCTGAAGGCAGAAGAAAAGAGATAGCCAGAATGTTAGCGGGCGGCACTGGCAGTGCGGCTCTTGCACACGCCGATGAACTTATTTCCAAATACGGGAGCGCCTGATGGCAAAAATATCCGATCAAGATCGGCATTTATACAATGAAAAAGTAAAAGTTTATATTACGATGACAAAAGCTCTTTTAAATACCGAAGTTAATTTGCTTGCACTTATAAAAAAGAATCCTGCCGACACTGTTTTAAAAAAACTCAACCTTGTAGATGAGATGCTTAATTTAGTTTCCAGTTATATGGCTATTAATGGCGTTTCTACATCAGTCTTAAAAGTTAAAAACGAAGAAGCGTTAAATGACGCCAGAAAATCCATCTACAAAGCGGTTATTTACCTTGAAGAAATAGTAAGCAATTATATTGACGCGCCTTTTTCCGATTATGAAGAAAAGCTCGCTCTGATTGATAGCTTCGATCCTAACCAGCGTTATAATCTTGTAAGAAAAATGGGTTTTACCATCGATTTATTGGAACAGGCTTACGGAGATAATTCAAAATGGAGATGGACCTTCGTTGAACTGGAAGGCAGGTTTGCAGCGACAGCGAAAAACATAATAGATTTGCGTAACGCTTTTTCAAATACGCTTCCCGATTCACCTTATTATGAATCGTCAGTTTATCATTTAAGATTGATAAAGGAACTTTTAGCGCGGGCTGCAAGCCGTTATCGGGATAAATACGAACTTTCTACTCAACAGGTTCTTGATTTTAAAACAGGGATTTTATTTTTATCAGCGTTAAGGCGTATTCATATAGTGATGTCAGAAAGCGAGGCGGCGGAGGAAATCAAGAAAAAATTAGCTATATGGTCTACAAAACTGGAAACAGATATAAAGAAACAGGAAGAAATGAAAAAGAGATTGGGATAATTAAACTTACGCTTCAAAATGATAAAAACATGAAAATTTAAAAATCATAAGCTATTGCCTTGAGGCAATTTTAGTACTAAAATATAGATAGAAATGAAAAAAATGCGTTTTTTCAGTTTTTTTATCTTATTTTTGGCGGTTTCCGGCTTTATTTCCGCCCAAAACAGAGATCCTCATATTACGCAAATTCAAGTTGAAGCAAGAAATAATTTTATAAGGCTTACCTGGGCAGATTCCCCTGAAGCAAGAGGGCCTGTTTATATTTTCAGATCGGCGCGGCCTTTTAGTAATTTTATCCCTGCAAATATAAGGCCTGTAGTTGTCAGGTACGGCGAGCAGTATTATATTGATGACGCAGAAGATATGGAAAATGTTTTTTACTTTATTGCGGCAAGCGAAGTGTCAGGCAAAAGGTATGATTTAATTATTCCGAGGACAAACAGCACAAGTTTAAATTATGCAGCGGAAGAAGAAAGGGAGCTTGCGCAAACCCCGTTTACACCTATTGACGAAGCTGTCATCCCTATAGAAGGAATTTCAAATATAAGAGCGGTTCAGGAAGGAGATAAAGTAAACATTTTTTTTGATTCGACAGGTCCTCGCAGAAATATCATTTTATACCGCAGTATGCAGCCTATAAGGCAGCCTCAAGATTTATTAAACGCTGTTATTGTGCAGTCGGGAATCTCGTCAGGTTTTATAGATTATCCTGTTCCCGACATTACCTGGTATTATATTTTAATGTATGAAGATGAAATTTCTGTCGGTAATATGGATGTTAAGCCGGGAATTAATTCC
>Ga0209755_10007370_pt1 | contig 11930 bp, 7 predicted proteins | sample TergutCo191P1_FD_187301 | JGI IMG/M metagenome (GOLD analysis project Ga0209755, IMG submission 187301) | Cornitermes sp. P1 segment gut microbial communities from Petit-Saut dam, French Guiana - Co191P1 (SPAdes) (version 2) | ecosystem: Host-associated > Arthropoda: Insects > Digestive system >...
ATTAACACCAACAACAGAGAGAGAGAGGGGGGGGGGGAAGTAATCATGGCAACAAAAACAAAGCAAGCAAATAAACACACCACCATCACCACCACCACCCACAACAACAACAACAACAACAACATGGGCATTATTTCTGCCAAGGGTATTCATTTTAAATTTTTGGTTAAAATGCAGTTAACAGAAACAACACCTCATGCCTCCCCACTGTTCAGCAGTCTAATTACTTATGCACAGATATGTAAAATATTTCATTCCAAATTAAAAATCAGTTTATAACACACAAATAGGCAAAGTAAGTGGGTACATGTCTCTTTTTCATACCTATCACAGGGGAGCAATTCCAACACTGAAGATGACACAACAGCTTTAGTTAAAGATTCATATCCTGTGCCTCCAGACATTCTTCAGTTAGCAGATGAACTGTTACCAAGTATACCTGATCTACTGTCAATTGAAGATGGAGATACTGTGAGGTAAGGAGATTAAACACCACCTAATAGTACAATAAATATATTACTATTTGATTGTCTACATCCTCTCAAATGAAAACTGAACATCATCCATTGAAAAATCTCCTTAATTCCCCAAACAATCCCCTGAAATGCAGCCACCAATATTAATGTTCCATTCACTATTCAAGAATTGCGTACATTGAAGATTAAGTCTTCCGGGATGTGCTGAATGGTAAATGTGAACAAAGTTTGAGAGGAGCATAGTCCCTCCAATTTCAACACAGCAGTCCAACAAGACTGCTTGGCCTTGAGGATGCCTAAAGGTACATACAGTTTCAATCCATTAACACAGTTCTGCTCAAGTGTTCCCACACTACCAATGAAGAATTCTAAAATTAAACAACTTACATTTACTTTAAAAACAAGGCTACAGATCCAAACAGGGGGACGAATAAAAAAGCTTCAAATATTGTTCTTTCATACTCAACATTTGTTCAAGCTTCATATCATGGAATTTGAGGCTACTGCATATGAACTGAAATGCAACATGGTAGGTACACTTTAATATAGAATTCCCACTTTTATAAAAACACATTCACTGTGTTGACAAACATGCTAATCAAATGGCAAGGGACCTCACAGTGTGCAAAATCTTAAGCAGTGCACACTGGATCAGAAGTCATCTTCAAATTGGAGACATGCGTATGATTCTTTTCATTATCTCCATAATCCCCCAGTCTATAGAGATTCTGCTACACTGTATCACATTCCCCATAAGACAGACGAAAGACGCAGCTTACGATTCCCAGAAATTAAAGAAAAACTGTGCAAGATAAAGATAGATGGTTACACATGATAAGATAATACAAATATGTGCTCTAGTGCCAAGAATGGAACCATCGCCTTTGTACTGGTTATGTCAACAGATGCCAGAATTTATTACAGGATGCTTGTTCACAGTCAGTTACCCTATATTTTCATATCCTTTAGCAATATATAATATGTGTTATTCTTATATTTGAAGGTCTTCATCTCGAAGTCCAACATATAAAGCTTCTGCCAGTGCATCAAAGGACTACATAACTGTCACTCCAGGAAAATATGAGGAAGGATTCCTGTCTGAAGACTATGGTACACTTACAGGAAATACTAATTCATCAAGTGATGCAGACTTCTTAGCTGATATGTTTGACAGGACAGCACAAGTTTACCGTCATCACTTGAGGTATGTCTGTGGCATATGTAAGTTACATCACAGTCTTTATGACAGAAAGGTTGTTCATATGTAATTAAAAAGCTAAACATGATATGTCACATCAGAAGTAATTATGTACATAATGCATTGCAGTTTGCTCCCATCTCAGGTAAAACTATAATACATTCTGTGCAGATGGAGCTTTGATGTCAGCTGAGGTAAAATATGGAACACAGGCAATCTCAATGACAGCAATAACTTTGCAGCTCCAGGACACATGATGAGTGAGGGGGGACACAATGAACTGTAACATAGAAATAGCCAAAGGCAACATGAAATTTTCTATTTACCAATCTTGGTTATGGTCTGTAGTCACATTAATATTTAACAAACTGTAGGAAATGCTGTATCTGCTCTCTGCCATTATCCTACTACAGGTTTTAGCAGAACTCATAATACAATTCCACAACACAAACAAATCCCTGCACTTTCAGGGTGAACTGGATGGGCAGAGGTTGCAAAGAATGACCGGCCATACTTAGAGATTTTCCGTAGTTTTCTGCTCTTACAAGACTGGCTTTCTTAGACGAAACATCTCTTAAGTAGGACACACACATGTAGGAAAAAAGTTAAGCAGTGTTAGGGGTCCCATGTTATGTTCTGTAATGGATGTATTTGGTAGCTGGTCTGTACTCTCAATAATAATAATGAAGCTGTCTTTATGAGGGGTGTGTATGCTTACACATATAAATACCTATGATGGGGATATTTTGAACTTCTTACATGAAGGCAATTGGCTCAGTGTATTTATAAAGTGCTCACGTTTTCTCATTACAGAGCAGTAGCACATGCAGATCTTGTAATGGATAACTGTAAAACAGCGCTGGATATATAACTGGATATATATCTCACTACAAGTCATGAAGAACTGCAACCTTATACTATGTGTATATACATAGGATATGATTCAACAAATATTTCATCTTCCTAATTTTAAAAGAAATCTATAGTTACTATATTGCTATAAAGATATGCAAAATAATATAATGTAAATAGATAATATTTATGCCATACTTTATTATGCATATTCTTAAAATGGCATAACTTTTTTTTTTCACACCTAAAGAAAGAAGCAGACCAACTGGCTGCCAGGATATTATTATATTTAATGTATTGTTGTTCATTTAGAGTTTATATTTATGACAGAATTCAGCTTTGAAGGAAGGGAAATAAGATGACCTTCAATTTATGTTGTATAATTTGAACCGTTATAACAACAGAATTTACATACTCTCTGGCATCTTGAATGACAAGAGCAGTACAGAATATGTTGTGTTCACAAATGTTTCTTAACGTTGTGTGTGTTACAATTAAGCACTTTTGCGAACGTGATGCAGAAACTTGCAAAGTACCAAAACAAGGGCCACATTTATCAGACTGTGATATTACCCTTGGCTATACCTCTCCACAGAAGAATATTTAAAAAAAATTCTTACCTAGATAACATCCTTGAACACAGCTCTCTCTCACTGAAATGTAATTTGTTGTCCCAAAGCTCTTAATAATGGTCATTTTTTCAGTCCATAGTAGACTTCCCTGGTAAAACTTTCATCTTGAAAATGTTTATTGTCCTTTCTCCACTCTCATACACAGTGCTAATAAATACCAAATTTTTTGGTTACCATTTTGTTGCTGCATAAGCACCGATTTTAAAATGGCAAAATGTACTGTTTTCAAGTACAGCAAGATTATCTCTTACATTCATGTAGCTTTCCATGATCACAAGAACATTCTAAGTAAAAATGTACTAAAATTGAACTATTTTTCAATATCAACAGAAATACTGTATACCATACCTTAAATCAAGGGTCAGTGCATTCAGACTGACAACATTACAACTCACAACTGGTGCATACCTAAAATCTGGGTATAACTTGTGTATCAGTATGGGAATATGTACTAAGCATACTTCTGTTTCAAGCATATTTTCTTTGATGAGACATACTAGCAAAGATTTCAGACATATGGATTCACATATGATGAATGTTGTAACATTACAAAGTGTACCTCAAAAACACAGCCCTTGCTCCTTCAGAAATCTTAAAATTGGATAACATGCGTGCAAGTATGGTGAAAGTAATGAAAATATAATGATCATGCCTTCGAAATATTATCATACTGACAGACAATCTTGTGCATATCTGGGCATCCACATATGTCAATCTTTAGGACATCCATTTCTTCAGAAATAACTGAACACCTTTTTACTAAATGTTCTCTACTTCACAAAAATATAACTAATTGAATGCCTATTTTTGAAAGAAAATAAATGTAAAGAAGAGGCCTTGTCATATAGATGGATCATAGTGATGCGATCATAAAGTGCAATTACATTTGGCATATGTTTTAGATCATATCTGCGAAGTGAACAGCATGTGAAGTGTTAGTCAAAATGATATGATGGGAATGGACACTTTATTAATAATGTTGGGTACACAGTCAGACGGGCAGCATGCCAGAACGTGTGCGACATCATAACACACAGACACTGTTGAATCTGTACAGAAAATTAACGCAACACTCAATGCCAAAATTGTGCATATTTACTCACAACTGGATTGGACTGGGAAATGCTGCAACACACTACTTTTGGTTACTACAGGATTCAGCAGGTGACCTCACACACACACACACACACACACACATTGAAAGAATGAACTGTTTAACTCACAATTTGTTAGTTATGTCTGTACTATATTTATTTTAGTACATTATGTACAGATGTTCGTTTTAATTTATTTTCTTCAGAAATCACATTTCCTTTAATGATCTCAGGGAAGACCATTTATTCATTTTTTCTTCTGTTGTTCATGTTACTAATTCACGTATTTAACCAAAAATATTTCTTACAAAAACAGCTGTAGAGTTTCGTCAATACTGATGTCCACAACTTTGTTACAATTACCTCACTCTTCCACAAATGTCTCTTTACGAAATAATAATAATAATAATAATAATAATAAAATGAAATAAGAAAATCACTGCTACTTTTTTGATGATCCAAAACCAGAAAATCCCATGACAGAAGCAAGTTCAGATTGTGTTTCATTCCGATTTTCCGCTTCGTCCTCAAGTTTACGTTTCCTCTCCTTACGCTTTTCTTTTCGATATTCCTTCAGTTTTTCTTCCTCTTCTCTTAATTCTTTCATCCTCTGCTCAATGTCATAATCTTTTTTCTTTTCTTCAATCTTTTTCTTGTTAATTTCAAAACGTTTCTTCACCTGGTCAAGCGATGATCTTTCAACACGCATTGACATACCAAGGTTTCGTTGATCTGTGGAAAGAGCAAATGTTATTTACTGCATATTTTTAGAATGTGGCATCTCATTGAAAGTGATGCTATCAAGTACAGTACAAATGAGCATCAACATCATGTGCCGTTGAAAAATACTGTCTATGTAAATATTTCTAACCATGCCATAAACATCTGGAAGTATTATACCATCTTGCAATAAGCTGAACCAGTGGTTCATCACTTCCAACATGCTGCAGTACATAAATTTTGTAACTCATTATTGTGGGCATCTTACAATATATTTGTGAACAAAGGCATATATATCAAAGAAATGTAATAGTATGCCATTTGTTTTTTCGTTACATGGGATTTGGCCAAGAAAAATAACTGTTGAACCACATACTTCATGGAAATAGTAAGAGACTTTATCCCTGAAGGCAAGAGTCTAAGCATGCAGAACCTTCAGTCATTGCTGCACTGACTACATTTCTTGAATACATTAATGACTCATCATATTGGTAAGTTAATGCAGCAACTACAGTCAAAACTGCAGTATTTGTAATACTGCCACATTCTTTTTTGAATTATCTGTATTAAATTACCACACAATAAAGCATAACAGAATAACTTTAACATTTGTTCCATATACAAGCTAAGCTTGATGTCTCATTCTTAAAAGAGAAAACAGTTTCAAAGGGAATAAAAACACAGTAGTACAGATGTCAAATACACATCAAAGAAGAAGAGGGAAATTAATAATTTAAAAAGGAATAATATGAGTGATATGTTTGTTTATTCTATAATTTTTTAACAATGGCAGTTACAAATGTTCAGCATGAAACTCTTGACAGGGAGGCCGTAATGTAGCACACAATTGTGGTACAAACGCCTCCTGGAAGACAGCGTGGAAAATGGGAGATTATATAAAACAGCTTTTAGAGAAAGGTGCAAATTGAAGTAGGGTTGTGGATTTTTAGCTTGTGTTTCAAACCTTCAAATACAACTGCCTGTGAGGTAGAAATGCAGAGATATATGGTAGGTATGTACTAAATTATACAGTACACTGGTTAGTTACATTTTGAAGAAATTACCATTTACAGGTCTAAATTATTAAGATAAAACAGATTTGCAAATAGTATGGAACATACGTTTCTTCCCATTGATGTGGTCTAGAAAGTTTATGGAATCCTTCACAACACAGTCACACACATTGCAATAGTACCTGAAATGAGAAAGTTTAAAGTCAGCAGTTAATACACTTTAACATCTAAATGCACAATACTTCCATTTATACCTATTACTATTCTAAAGTACAGTAAAATACCAATTTCCTACTTCTCTGGGAACAATAAATTAAGTGTGTGAAACTTATTGTTTAAAAATGAGCCTGATAATGGTGTAGATCTTCAGGTTATGAAACAAGCAAATCTTCAGAAGATGAGTCTCCAACAAGGATGATTTAATGAAGCAGTGGATAAATTTATTTTTCTGTTCGGTACACATATTTTTGTCCATCTGCTGAATCCCTTTATAAGCTACAAAGATTTAGCTTACCCTCCAGTTTGTGATGAAGGTGTGTTTTTCGTAATTACTACACTCTTCCCGAGTTTTGACTCAAGATCTACTCTGTAATCCCTTTGACGAAGTAATTCACGTTTGACAGGGGGCTGTTTCTGCTTTGCTTTCTCCTGGGCATCCAATTCCTCTTGTATTCTCTCAGCTGCCAAACGCTCATATTCGTCACGGTCCCATTTACGTCGATGGTCTTCAAATTTCTAAAGAAAAACAGCTACATGTTATCGCTTTACTGACTACTGCCAAGCTGATTATCTTCTATAGTGCTGGTGTTCTTGGGTGCTTATCATTCATGCTGCATAAGCTACAATTTCAGTCTGCATGATATTTTGCATTAAAGGAAACATAAGGTAATAATCAAACCATGTCAGCCTCAAAGGCCTAAATGTGCACATTTCATTAACGCAAACATGGAGTACTGACTCGCATTTTGAATTTCATATAGTGTTATTTTACATTTGTGTAATTTTCTCATTTCTTTATTTGTTCAAAATTCAGTCATTACTTATTATACTACAGGGATATTATTATTTTATCTGACAACTTGCATCAGTCTTCAAAGACTGCTGCATATGACAGCAGACAGCCTAGCACTTGCTATTATTCCAGTTTGTGGTGAGAACTACATATCACATTTCTATTAACCATACTTACAGAAAGCACTAAAAATGTTTTCCTTTGGTTCACAGACATGTCACAACATCTCACAAACATGCAGTTCATAGCATGTTAATATTTTGTAAGTTACACAAGCTGACTATGACTAGTGACACATGTCAGTTAAAATAATGTCTCTAAAAAAACACAACATACTTAAAAATTTTTGATCAAGACACATTACAATGGCACATTCTGTCACATACACCCTTAATAGCTTCCCACTTATGAGCTAACATTTCAAAATTTTCTGTTGTTTTCAATAAATGCAATGGGGTGTAATTAGTGGCATGGTCATCCACAGTCTATAGAGCATCAACTTGAAGAAGAAATTTACCAGTTGTGCCTGAAGTAACTGTCAATACTATGGACAGATGATGGATATCACAACATAAATGTAGCAGTATACAGATGTACCAGAATTATCTTATTCACACTTATGCAGGGAAACACATCTTCTTCACTACAGAAGAGTTCTAATCCATAAGGAAAATTCTTAACATATGGTTATGCACTGAGTAATATTTAGTATTCTTTAATGAGCCATAATTATATCTTTGGAAAATCTAATACCTACATAATGAGCTTTGGTTTTAGAAATGTGAAATAGTGTATACAACATGAAGGTAACTGGTGGGAGGATGAGTCCCAAAGAAACAAATGAATCTTGGAACCTCTAATATAAGTAATCATATTGCATTTGAAGTGTTACATCCACAGATACATTAACATGTCACTAACTTTATAGTATACTTTGTTGGGTTCCAGAAAATGATCACCACTCACCACATTTGAGTTAAAACTATTCATTACTAATGAGTTAAAATGATGAAAGTTATAATCTGGTGTAGGTTATTCCAACTGTAAAGGATCTAAAAACTAGTATGTGTATGTATCATTCATGCTCCATACATATGAACACTACAGTGTTGAGGTAGTTTCTTGGATCTCATACAAGAATCGAGTGTCAGCAAGTCTGCAACTCAAATGATGGTCTCCTAGGTTTTTACTCCTTGCACAGTAATGTGCTCCGTTTCAGAGGAACGTGATGTTTCCATCTTCAGGGAGACTATTTGGTTCAGATGGATGCTTTAGTGTTTGGGAAAAGGCGATATGTTTATTTTATATTAAAGATTCCAATATTTTGGGAAAATAGAGCTACAGAAATGGTAGACTTCTTGGAATTTTGTGTGGTCAAATGTCTGTGTAATTTTGAATAGGTTTCTGTTATATTTCCTTACTTTACTATTCACATATGAGTGGCTAAGCAAGTCATGGCCATGAGGAACACTAGTAAGTATTTACTTTACTATTCACATATGATTGGCTACGCAAGTCATGGCCATGAGGAACACTAGTTAGTATAATGTTAGTGTGAATGTTTAGTTTGATAAACTCTGTAGTAAGTTTGGGTCAGCCGTAACAGTAAGGTTAGAACATGTAACTTTCAGCTGAAATAAACAAGATCAACTTAATGGTAAAACACATATTAATCCACTGATTTTTGCAAAATATAACTGAAGGTAAATTAGCAGTAACTATTTTATATCACACTGCTAGCAGTGTTAAAATGCGTAATTCCCACCTCCTTCGCCGCCATGTTCGACAAATAACAAAATCTCAACCGCAAAGCTAACACGGTAATATTTTTGAAAATTACTAACGAAACAAGACAACAAAACTGACAATTACCGTTATGACTTTACATTGTTATTTAAGTATTAATAACATTTGTATCCTTCCGTGCTTTGACGTTATTTGTTTACTTTTAAACACTGAGATGTCATCTGTAGTAATGGCGGAATGTGTGGTGGAAAGGCACGGGTTGAAGAGAGAAATGAATATTTTTGGAACTTTTTTTTTCCGTATTGTGAAAGGTATATAACTGAAAAATGGAATATGCAGGATTAGTAATCGCTTAATACCTTATAAGTAGTGAGTTGATCCGAATGTGTGTTACATGCTTACCAGTAGTCATGTTCTGTATCTACATATCTTGTAGGCGTAGCTAAAGTTGTGGCGCAAGCATCTCTTAGAATAGGACCGATAGAACAAGTGTCTTATGTTAATACTAGTAGTTTACTAATCGCGAATACTGTAGGTAGGATGTGGAGGATTCGCGGAAATCAGTTGACATGTTAGCTCATGTTGTCAGTAATTTCTGTTAATGTGTGTGTATGGTTTTGCGTTTACAGGATGCCTAGAACGGTTTGCACCTAACGAAATATGAGTTGGCTACGCAACAGCCCTTTAAGGGCGAGTTTTGGGATACGCAGGCCGTCCAACTCACCACCGAAAGAATGTGATCCCACTGCATGTTACGACAGTTTCAAAAAACATTGGCAGCAAGCATACGAAATCATAGAAAGAACACAAGTAAGTGTAGGTTCTGTATCAACGTAGTATAGCTTCTAGCGCCCATTTCTTGATTGCCAGAAAGTAAAAAGCCCTTTGGGGGCATCGTATAAGTGAGTATTCGCTGAGTAGTACTACCATGTGCAGTATGAGTAAAGTGTGATGCAGTGATGAGTAAAGTGTGGTGCAGTGATTTTTGTGTACATTTGTAGCACAGATATATCATAGTGATGAAGCTGCTGATGAATCTTTGATTGAGAATATTTTGATGTGTATGCAGTTCTAGTTATGTGAAAACAGCAATGAAACTTCCAGATAATTATTGAGGATGGGTTATTGGGCTGTGCTAGTCAAGAATATTGCACTCATGTGTTACATGGCTCGATATAGAACTGTCCATTTTGGTTTGTGTAACACCACTTGGTAAGCTTTATGGTTTTGGACAGTCTTTTACTATGTTTATGATGGATACTGTGACAGTTTGTTATTATCATATGGTGTCAGAGTTGAGGGTTAAAGTAAGAGCGTTGAACATGGTTGTAGTATGTCCCATGTTTTTCACACTCCTCTTTCATTATTCTCTTTGAGACTTGACACCAGAGTGGAGCAGTACACATATTCTGTTATTGAATGCACATTATCAGATAGTTTCCATTTGCATACATTTTGTCAGAGAGCATGTTGTTTAAAGAAGTAATGCTCACTTGTATTTTGGAGAAGCCTGTTTTGAATTTGGTCAGGTACATAGGACTGATATTTCTTTGGTTTTTCTCTTTTGTGTAAATTGGGCCATGACCACTGCCTTCCATATACTTGCCCCTTCATTATAATCCAATTATTTGACACTGTGTTATCTGGAGATACTGAGAATGTTGTTAAATACACTACAAATATATAAAAATATGACAAGCATAGATTATTATGCTTGTGATAAATTTTTGTTGAGTTTTGCGGTTTCTGTCACGGGTGTACCTCAGGTGGTGATCTTGTGGCTTCTTGAAGTGCGTAGGATAGTACCATGATGTAAGGATGCAAGAGACCATCATTTGATATTAGGTTCTGTTAATTTAATTAATTTGATTCAGTATGACATTAATACAGCTATTGACTCTGGACTGGTTTAATCAGGGTTTGATTATTGGCAACAGGAGCAGTTATTTTTCTGTTTGCTGCAATGTCTGGACTGGTTCTGGGACCCATCCAACCCCTCATGCATGCCGAAATCTACCTCCACTTCTCATATGTTTTAATTTTGTGATGCTTAACCCTCTGTTATTCTTAACCTTTATCCTACCATGGTGGGTATTAAAATTTACACGTTTTATGGGCACATTATTTGAACAGAAGAAGATAAAATTATGAAATAGACTACATTTTTTGGGAAATAAAACAGAGCATGTCTTAAAAATACAGTGAATTTGCTTGTTGCCGAAATATGTAAAATTAATTTCTAGGGGCGTTTTCCTACATGTGTTTGGATGTTTGAATATAGGTCTTTAACACAATAGAACTCAGTGAACTTAAAAGTGTTCTGCTTGTTTTAATATACAGGGATGTACTGTGCCAGAAAACTATTGCACGTCACTTCATATTGGCACATTTATGCTGTATAAACATCCTCACACACCAGATACCTTGCCTACTGCTTACTGGCAATATATGTTTCATCTGCTTGTTGCCACATATATTTCATATGATACAGCTGCAGAATACAGACACTAAAGGGAGTGTGATGTAAATTCAGAAAACAATTTAGAGACACATTAATGTTTCTGAACATCGTGTTTCAGTCTAGACAGTGCAGAAGACATGTATGCCAAATCCATGTAAGACAGTTGTGGTTCACATATTCTGCAGTACTGGTCATGAAGCAAGATTGAATACTGTGCACAGGTACTCTTATGGTGTGTGATGGAGAAATAGATACCACACTTGTTTGTTCAGTGGTGAAACCTGGTTTTAACTTGGTCAATGTGCGACCTGTCAGAATAATGGGGTTTCTTTCTTAATCCATGAATTGGATCTGTTATTGTTGGTGTGTTGTGGACTGTGAGGACAATTCAGAAGAAATGTACTGTTCCATGATACATGAATTGTTTGGTTCATCACAGGTTCCATAAAGATAATGGTTTTAATCTTATAGGACACTTACAATGCTACATGGTTTTAAAGGCATGTCACAGTTTGCTGTGAATTTATTCATAACTGATAATCATTTATGTAGCAAATGTTGGTGGAGGACTGCACTGATGGTTGTTTCTGAAATACAGATCATTGTGTGACATAAGCAAAATGAATGTAGTAAGTCATATAGAAGGACATAAGAGGATTATGACATTACTGTTACTGTATATACCTGAATGCAAGACAACTGTAATCTAAGATGCTGCCCCCCCCC
>Ga0209755_10007372_pt1 | contig 11926 bp, 8 predicted proteins | sample TergutCo191P1_FD_187301 | JGI IMG/M metagenome (GOLD analysis project Ga0209755, IMG submission 187301) | Cornitermes sp. P1 segment gut microbial communities from Petit-Saut dam, French Guiana - Co191P1 (SPAdes) (version 2) | ecosystem: Host-associated > Arthropoda: Insects > Digestive system >...
AACCGGCAAAAAGCGCGCCTTCCCAAACCTGCCCTTCCTGAGACTCGCCGTCTCCGATAATCGTATAAACCGTGTTCGATTTTTTATCCATCTTTAAACCAAGGGCAATGCCGATGGCGGCAGAAAATCCCTGACCAAGTGAGCCTGTTGTCATGTCGATGCCGGGCGTCTTGTTGCGATCGCAATGGCTGGGAAGGCTCGTTCCGCCTTTGTTAAGCGTTGTAAGCCAGTCTTTTGGGAAAAATCCCTTAAGCGCCAAAGTCGCGTAAACGGCGGGACCCGAGTGACCTTTACTAACAACCAATTGATCGCGATCTTCCCAGCGCGGGTTTTTCGGGTCAACCTTCATGCGGTGAAAATATAACAATGTTAACAGGTCTACAATTGACATAGCTCCGCCGATATGTCCGGTTCCAAGGATAGCCATTTCTTCGATAGTCATCTTTCGGATTTCTTTTGCCGTGTTTTTTAACGTTTGTTCGGTATCTTTATCCATTATTTTGCTCCTCGACAAATATTACCATCCAAGCATCTTTTGCGCAAGCTCGGTGTCTCCTGCGGCGATGGCTTCACGAATTCGACTTGAGCTTATGGGCAGCGAATCATGATAGCAAACATCTTCTATAATTTCTGCGGGGATGCCGCGTTCGGTAAAAAAACTACAAATAGTATTTGCGTCTGTGTCCAACTGATAACCACAGCGAAATCCGCTCCCGACGGCAAAGAACCCAAGGCTGCCATGTTTTAATAAAAGGTTTAAAAATTCAGCCCCGCGCATATGCTTAAACTCATCATTAAAATCAACAGCAATAGTCATTTGGATTCCCATGTTTTTAAATATATTAAGTCTTTCCTGAAAACTTTGTATGTTTTTAAAATCTGATCCCTTCTTTTTATGATCGCTTTTAAAAGTAACAACCGCAGGGATAAAATCAGCATTGTATGAAATAACGCGTTTAAGAAGCGCCTGATGTCCTAAATGTACGCCGTCAAAAACACCAACAGTCATGGCTGCAAAATTGTCTTTCAGCTCCAATCCCTTTTCAAGAAAATGTGGCCATTCTATTACTTTCAAAATAACCCTCTGTGAAAATCAATGTTCTATATTATCCAATCTGGTTTTTCTTTAGCAAATCAAAGAAATATTTTGCGTCTTTTGAATAGCCTGCATTAAGCAATAAGCTGCCTGCGTGTTCTGTCATTTTCCCCTGCGGGTCATCGCCGATTTGTTTAAGCGCAGTTTTAAACTCTTCCGCAATACTGGAGTCCTTAATGCCGCTTAGTAATTTTAGTTCATTCAGTTTAAAACGAAAAAGACCGTAATCGGGAGCAAGTTTTACCGCTTTGTCCAATAGGCGAATCGCTGTCTTGTTTTTTCCGTAGAGACTTAAAACAAGTCCCCATAAATAATAAACCGCAGGGTCGGCTTTCGGGCGGGGTTTTAGCGCGTTTCTTAACGAATGAGCAGTTTCAAATTCCTTTACGCATTGAGTATAGTCTTCTATGCTGTATGCCCATTTTCCAGCAAGAGCGCGCGCTTCGTAATTCTTTTTACCAAGATGCGCAAGTTTTGGCATTATGACATTAAGCTCCGCCTTGTTGTCCTCGTTAAGGAATATTTTCCCTGCGGCGACATACCGTTCCAATGCGCTTTTTTTCTTTCCGGCTGATTCATACGCATTTGCCGCGTTTGCTGCATAGACGCCGTTTTCGTTGTTCAATTCAAACGCTTTGTCCCACGATTCCGCAGAAGCCGCATAATCATTCAGTTCCCAATGACATCGCGCAAGCATAGTATAGTAATCAATATCCTTATTAATCTTAAATGGATTCACGAGCGTAAACTGTTTTAATTCTTCAAACTTGTTTAACTCATTCAGTATCTTCATTTTTTCCGTACGCGCAAATTTACCTTCCTGCGTATCAGGCCACTGATCAAGTATCATATCGATGTATTCATACGCTTCGTTGTATTGACCAAGGCGAAAAGTCATACGCGCAGCCAGCAAAAGTTCTTTTTTTGTTCTGACACCGCCTTCCGCAACGGCGCTTATTACTTCGTCTCTGCGTTTCCATGCCTTGTTAATTTGTTCCAGCGATTTTACAGGATCGCCCATGACAGCGTAAGTTTCCGCAAGACGCAGCCTGCCTTCTGCGTTAATATTTGATTCGCTTGTCCATGTTTTATAATTTTCTTCTATTACTTTTGTTCTGGTATCAATAGAAATAAAATCAAGCATTGCTTTGCAAATATAAACATCTTCATTCACCGTACGATCATCGGTTTCACTTTCATTGTTCTCGTCATTGTAAGAAGCAAGCACAAAGCCGATTCTGCCGTTTGCGGCGGTATCGTCGGTTACTTCTCCCAGCCACTTGTCGTTTACAAGAAAAACAAATTCCGCGCCGTAGGTAATTATTTTCATATTGATATTGACGCCGTTAAAATCAGAAATCTCTGTCCATGCAATCAGGGTTTTCGGAGAGTTTTCCTTTACAACATCAAGGCGGAAATAACCCTTGCTGGAAACAAGCGCCATATAGTATGAGCTGTCATCCATGATACGGAAAATTATGCCTGTTGCGGCATAGTTCCCAAGATTGTTAAGACGCAGTTTTGCTTCTACAATGTGGTCTTGAAATTCCAAATTGGGAATATCTACCCATGCTATGTAATTTTGTCTTTTTACGCCCAGCACAAGAGCTCCCTTGGACAGGTAGGCATTATACGAAGATTCTGATTTAATATCAAAAGGGGATTTTTTTACTTTGGCAAAATTGATCGATAATTTGCCCTCGGGAGAATTTGCACCTTGATCGTCCCCGTATTTTCTTGGAAAGATTTTATTGGAGAGCGCGTATATGAGCCTTTTGGAAAAAGCCGGCATACTACATAATATACTTAATAAACTAAAAAAGTCGATACTTTCGATCAACAGGTTAGATTTATTTATTGTAATTGCTATAATAATTCTGGTAATTACGCCGTTATTTGCCTACGTTTCCTTTAGAATGGAAGCGGCATCCAAACAGGTAAAGCTTTATGTATCCCCGCATTACGAGAAATTGTTTGGAAAAGTGCTGATGGAGACACTAATCCAGCAATACGCGGAAATAAATCCTGAATTAAAAATCCAAATCGGATATATCGGCGATACCCAGATGGCAGAACTGGATATTCTTGTTTTTGATGACGGCGATTTTAACGCCCTTGTTTCATCAGGGGCTCTTTTAGAACTTAATTCATACACGAATTACGATTCCGGGACGCGTCAATTGGCAATCCCTGTCGTCTCTTTTATGAATATGCTTTTTTATAACAAGGAGATACTTGAAGCCGCCGGTTTTGTCCGCCCTCCTAAAACCAGGGATGAGTTTATCGCTTATGCAAGAACAGTATCACGCGGAGAATCCGGCGCATCCGGCGCGGCATTAAGCTTAAGCCCCAATGACCATCTTGCGATGTACCGGGATATTTTTTCATGGATATGGGCAAGCGGCGGCAATTTTTGGACAGGCGAAGAAAAGCCGTCTTTAAGCAGCAGAACAATCATGAATGACATCACTTTCCTTGGTCAGCTTAACCGGGATGGAATACTTGCGCCGGAAATATTTGAAACGACAGGCGATCAGCGTATAGAACAATTCGCTCAGGGAAAAATCGCGCTTATGATCGCATCAACTCAGGCAATCCCGTATCTAAGGAAAAAAATGGGAGACGATGTTTTTGGCATCACAACAATTCCAGACGCCGTAAACGGGACGCAGTATAATATCAATCTTTCTTCTATATATATTGGTATTAATTCAAACAGCGCTCATCCCGATGAGGCATGGGGTTTCCTGGAATTTCTAGTTCAGAAAAGTTACCTTTTCAGCGCCGAGTTAAATGCAGTTCCCGGCACAAGCCTTAACATCATTCCCGGCGATTATGTAAGCGAAGATCCTTTCTACTCATTAGCCTGGTATATATTTGAAAATTCTTTTATTGTCGAAGATTTTTCCGGCAAACCCGGCGCCGAACAATACGAAGCGATTTTCATGGAAGAATTGCAGGCTTTTTTTGACGGCAGCCGCTCTGCTCAGCAGATGATAAATACAATACAGAGCAGATGGGACGAAGTAGAGTTCGAAACAACTGACAGTAATGTAAACGAAGAATCATAAAAAAACCCCGAACAATTTGTCCGGGGTTTCTAATCAATTAAGAGATATTATTTTCTGATGATTGTGAATTCGGTAAAGTTAAGAGTAACAGGTCCTACAACATCCATAGTTGCAAATACCAGTGTGTTTGCTCTTGGGCTTACACCAGGCGCACTTGCAATAATTCTAATTTCAATTTCTACGTTGACTTCTTGTCCGGCAGCAGATGCAGGGAATTCCGCTCCGCCTACAGACGGGGAAGGAATGTCAATGCCGCCCGGCTGGCGCCATGAAAGTGTTGCCCATCCGCCGTTCATGTCTGCAAAACCAACGCCAATCGGTCTTGTTACATCGCGGCTTGTTGTGTAAGTGGCTTTTAATACATAAACTTCGCCTCTTGAAACCTTTGCTCCATTTAACATGACTGGGTTCTGAATTACACCCTGGAAGTTACGACCGTTTGCCATGTTGTCAATGAGCGTAAGCTGGAATGCTCCTAAGTTACCTGCTCCAGGTATTGGACCAGGTGTAGCTGCTGACGCACCTCCGGTTGTTTCGCATGATAAAGCAAGAATCATGCACAACCCCAATAAAACTACTAAAGCTTTCTTCATAAATTTTCCTCCAAATAAATGATATTTTATGTAATAGTATCATCTAAATGAATGGCAGGCAAGGTCTTTCTAAACAATTTTTATCATTTTTTGATTGACGGTTATTCATTATCTTTCTATAATTAGGATAAAGAGATCACAGTGAATGCAATTATCAAACCTCGTCGTTTTAACGGTACTGTCAGAGTACCGGCCTCAAAATCTCATACAATCAGGCAATTACTGATTGCTTCTCTTGCGGAAGGCGACTCTGTAATAAAAAATCCTCTCGATTCGCTGGATACCCGTTCCTGCGTGAATGCATGCAGGGCTTTTGGCGCGGAAATTACCGAAAAATCCGAAGAATTATGGGAAATTAAAGGCAACAATGGCTTTAAAAACAAAATAAAGCCCGGAATAGAGATCGATGTGGGTAATTCAGGCACAACTCTCTACCTTGCTCTTGCTCTTGCCGGCCTTCAATCCGAAGAAATCCGTTTTATTGGCGATGAACAGATTCAAAAACGCAGCGCAGCTCCCCTTCTTGACGCTTTGGCAGGGCTTGGCGTTCATGTGATGAGTAAAAATGGGTGCACTCCTATTTCAGTTAAAGGTCCGTGGAAAGGCGGAAAAGTGACACTTATTTGCCCTACAAGCCAATATCTGTCGGCATTGTTGATTGCTTCTCCGCTGGCTCCTGCCGGTACTGTAACAGAAATCGATATACCGCTTCTTAATGAAAAACCGTATATCGAGATGACCCTTTCCTACTTAAAGACCAGCCTTGTTTCCAGCGGCAAATTTGCGTTTAAGGCTGCGCTTGATTATTCTCATTTTTTTATTCTTGGCGGCTCACAATGGAAAGCTTTTGGAGACAGGGTGCATTCCGTTCCTGGAGATTTTTCGTCGGCAGCTTTTCCCGCAGCCGCAGCCGCAATTTCAGGCGGCGCTGTCCGTTTAATCGGTCTTAATGCGCTTGATACTCAGGGTGATAAATACTTCTTTGAAATACTTAAAACTATGGGCTGTGACGTTTATTGGCAGCAGGTAAGCGATACCGACGGTAAAACCGAACAAGCGCTTATTGTGTCGCGAAAAGGAGATCTTAACGGCGGAACCTTCGATTTAAACAATTCTCCCGACATTCTTCCGGCAGCAGCGGTTACAGCCGCTTTTGCAAAAGGAGATACATATCTTATTAATGTTAGTCATGCGCGTATTAAAGAAACTGATCGTATTGCGGTAATGACGCAGGAGCTTGCAAAGCTTGGCGTTTCCTGCACTGAATTACCGGATGGCATTATTATTCACGGAAAAGGCGCAGTATCTCCATTGGAAAACACTATAATTGAAGGTCATGGCGATCATCGAATTGTTATGGCTTTTGCTGCAGCGGCGCTGGGATGTCCTGTTCCTTTAGAAATTACGACTGCAGAAAGCGCAGCAGTGACCTATCCAGGGTTTCTCGAGCTTATAACCGGCGACAAACTCCATTTATAGTTCAAACAAGTTGTTTAATTAACAAAATGTAAAATTATCGTTGACGGCTACAGATATTAAGGGTATTATTACTATACTTAATCAGGTCAAAACTGACTTATTCTAAATCTCATAAGGGGGAATTTTATGAAAATTGAAATTAATACGTTAAAATTGATTTTTTGCGGCGTGCTTTGTACAGCGATTCTGTCTTGCGCCGGTTTAGGCGGCGGCAAAGGTGCTGTTTTAGCGACAGGCGAATGGGTAACATATAGTGATCAGGGCAGTGACGGCGGTTCGTCAACAGCCAATCTGACAGCGGCTGAAGAAGAAATCGACGGTAAAACTGTGACTACCTATACTGTTACAGGAAATGTTACCACCCAGTTTGAATATGGCTTTGCCGGATGGGGTCTTGATGCCGATGAGGCTACAATGAACGCTTATAAAGCAGCAAAAAAACTTACATTTAGAATAATCGGCGATGGCAATAACTATTCCATAAAATTTAAAATCAGCACTGTCACCGATTTCGCATACCATCAATATACATTCGATACCATAGCGGGACAGGAAATGCTTATTGAAGTACCGATGCAGTTTTTTATGCAGCCTAGCTGGGCATCATCACCTGTAAGGTTTAATCCTGCATTAGTAACCGGCGTAGAATGGCAGACTCATGAAAGCTGGAGAACAGATCCCAGAAACAATCCTTTCCGGATTAAAATTTGGGACTTCATGATTCATCGATAATTAAGATGAGCATTAGCGGCCGGTCAGGAGAATTTATGACAACAACAAAAACATTTTTTGCCACACTTGCTGTTTTTTCTCTCCTGCTGGCTGCATGTTCTTCTTCCAGAGCAGGTAGTTTTTCGTTAGACCATACGCCTGCTGTTCCTTATATAGTAAGAGATGTTCTGCAGGAAACTGTCAGCGGTAAATCTGCATTTAATTATTTTAAAGACGAAAGAATTCTTATTGGATGGAATCTGGGGAACACTTTGGATTCATATAACGATGGGATCGCAGGCGAAACAAGCTGGGGTAATCCTTCTGCCAATCAGGAGATAATGAACGGCGTAAAGGCTGCCGGTTTTGATATTATACGCATTCCTGTAACATGGATGGGAAGTATCGGCGCGGCGCCCGATCATCTTATTTCCGCTCAGCGTATCCGGCGCGTAGGCGATGTAGTAGACATGGCGCATAATGCAGGTTTAAAAGTAATCATTAATCTGCATCATGACGGGTCAACGCCTGAATACGGGCGCGATCATGGCTGGCTTTCAATTTATAAATCAAGCAAAAATCAATCTGATTATCAGAAGATAACGCTGCAGTTTGCCCGTTTATGGGATCAAATAGCCGCGTACTTTAAAAATTACGGCGATTGGCTGATGTTTGAACCAATGAATGAAATCCACGACGGCGGCTGGGGATGGAGCGATGAATTTAAAATGTTTCCTGCCAAGCAGACGGATATTATTAACAGTTGGAACCAGATTTTTACAGACAGAGTGCGCGCCGCCGGAGGAAACAACACGGAGCGTTATCTGCTAATACCTGCCTACTGCACAATACCAAGGCAGACGCTGGCTGAAACTTTTGCTTTGCCGCAGGATTCAGCCGAGAATAAATTAGTTGTAAAATTTCATTATTACGATCCTCACGAATTCAGCATACAGGGAACGCGAACTGCCTGGGGAACTCAGATGGACAGACAAAAAGTTGTCGAAGATTTTGCTCCCTTTAAGCCGCGTTACATAGATAATAATATTCCTGTAGTAATAGGAGAAAGCGGCGCAGTAATGCAATTGTACCCCAACGATCCTGCAAGAGAAGCATTAGCGCGTCAAAACAGATTCGATTATACATCACATGTTTTTGCAACTGCGCACAGATACGGATTGGTTCCAATTTATTGGGACAATGGTTCAGTAAGAGGAACAGGTGAAAAGTTTGGTTTGTTCGATCGCAGAACAGGCCAGCCGAATTCGCCGGAGAGCAGGGCTCTTATCACAGCAATGGTAAATGCTGTAAGATAAATTTCATGAATAAAGGCTGTCAATTGTATGGGTGAAAAAATTGCTAAATTTAAAGGCGTGATAATAGCCGCAGGTATTATCATTTTGTTGGCTGTTATTATGATTTCCGCCAGAGGAGCCGATCAGTTTTTCTATGAAAAATATGAGGGCTTCGATCTAAGCGGCGCAAGTTCCGGAAGAACAAACACTTATCCGCGCTACATGGAGAGATTTGTTTCCACTCCAAACGGAACGCAGGATATTCCGGTTAATATTTTTTCTTGGTCTTCCGCCGATGGTGTTTCCATACTGGAGGATTTCCAGGGTGAAGAAAGGGTATTGCGCACAGAAGAAGCAAGTTATGTTGAGTATACCGTCAACGTTGCATTTGCCGGTCTGTACAATTTATATGTAGAATATTACCCTCTTCAGTCACGCGGCATTCCGATGGAACGCGCCTTTTATATTAACGGCGAAGTTCCGTTCCTTGGTGCGGACAGATTAATGTTCCAGCGCGTTTGGGGTGACGGCGGAGACAGGCGCTTTGACAATCAGGGCAATGAAATCCGCGCTCCGCAGATTGAAAAGCCGCAGTGGGAATCTGCATGGTTTAAAGATTCAATTGGTCACATAACAGAGCCCTATTCGTTTTATTTTCATCAGGGTGTAAATACAATAAGGCTTCGCGGAATTAATGAACCGATGGCAATCCGCAAATTAACAATAAGAGCGCCTGCAGATTTAAAACCTTACCGCGAGTTTATCGCGTCTGTAGACAAGAACCGTTTTAGAAATACGCAAAACAATTTTTATTTGAAAATTCAAGGCGAGGATGCGATAAGAAGATCGGATCCTTCTCTTTATCCGATATACGATCGTTCCTCCGGCGCGACAGAGCCTGCGAGCGTTGCGAAGATTCGCCTTAACATGATTGGCGGTCAAAGCTGGCGAGTAGCGGGTCAGTGGATCGAATGGGATGTTATCGCGCCGGAAGACGGTATGTACCGCGTATCGATAAAAGGCAGACAAAACTATAACCGAGGCTTTGTTTCAAACCGTACTGTTATGATTAATGGCGAAGTTCCGGTTCAGGAGCTTTTATCTGTGCCGTTCAGATATAATAACAAATGGGTTCTTACAACGCTTGGCAATGACGAAGAATATTTCTTTTTTCCGATGCGCGCCGGCACAAATACAATTCGTCTTCAGGCGACTTTGGGCGGCATGGGCGAAATGCTTAGTACAATGGAAGAAAGCGTATATCGCTTGAATGCCATTTACCGAAAGATTCTTGTTCTCACAGGACCGGAACCTGATATTTACCGCGATTATCGCGTCGATTTCGTTTATCCAGAAGTAATAACAGCGATGGAACTGGAAAGCAAAATCCTTTATAAATTGGTTGACGATTTAACGCGCTATTCCGGTGAGCGAAGCGCACAGGCTGCCGCAACTTTAACGCTTGCGCGTCAGTTGGAACTTTTTGTGCGACGTCCGGACAGGATTCCAAGAACGCTTGTTAATTTTAAATCGAACATAAGCTCATTGGGTGACAGTTTACTTGCGCTTTCTCAATCTCAATTGGATATTGACAGTATTACTATCAGCGCAGCAGAAGCAAAATTGCCGCGTGTAAAGGAAGGTTTCTTTGTTGCAGCTTCGCACGAGATACGCTCTTTCTTTGCTTCGTTCTTTGTTGATTACAACAACCTCGGAGATCGTCACAAAGGCGCGGATGTTATTGATGTATGGATTCTTGCGGGACGCGATCAAAGTACGATTCTTAAAACAATGATCGATGATACATTTACGCCGATGACTGTTACTCCTGACAGACCGCATGGCATCAGGGTAAACGTTAAACTCGTCGCGCCTGACGCGGTTATGCCTGCTGTTGTTGCAGGTACGGGGCCTGATATGGCGCTGACAGTTCCGCAGGTTGATCCTGTTAACTATGCCATCCGAAAAGCTGTTGTAGACGTTTCAAAATTCCCAGGCTACCAGGAAGCAATCAGCGAATTGCACCCGGCAGTAATTGTGCCGTTTATGTTCCAGGGCGGCGTTTATGCTCTTCCCGAAACTCAGTATTTTCATGTTATGTTCTATAGAAAAGACGTATTTGAAGAATTGGCTATCAAGGTTCCAAGCACATGGGACGACTTAATAAATATTTTCCCGATTATTCAAAAGAACAACATGCAGGTTGGTATTCCGTCTGTTGCGACAAACATACAGGCGAACATCGACTTTTCAAACTTCCTTGCTCACCTGTTCCAGCGTGACGGACGACTTTATAACGAGGATGGTTCGCGTACCCTTTTGGACAGCGAAACCGCGATCGAAGCTTTTGATGTATACACAAAATTCTTTACCCATTACAAAGCGCCTGTAGTATACGACTTTGTAAACCGCTTCCGCACCGGTGAAATGCCGCTTGCGTTCGCGGACTATACCAACTTTAATACACTGGAAGTTTTTGCGCCCGAGCTTCGCGGTCTTTGGGGATTCGGACTGGTTCCCGGTTTAAAAAAACCTGACGGTACAATTAACCGTTCTGTTTCTACCGGTACTCTTGCTTCCATGATTTTCTCCAATTCCAAGAAACAGGAAACTGCATGGGAATTCCTTAAATGGTGGATCAGCGCGGATACGCAATTAAGGTTCGGACGAGAGCTTGAAAGTATCATGGGCGCTGCGGCGCGCTACCCGACCGCGAATTATGAAGCGTTCAAACGATTGTCATGGGGTTCCGAACAAATGGCAATTCTTGATGAACAGCGTTCATGGGTTGTCGGCGTACCGGAAGTTCCCGGCGGATACTTTGTTTCCCGCCATATCACAAACGCAGCGCGCCGCATTTTAAACGAAGGTCAGGATACGCGCGAAACGCTTCTTGATTATACAATCACTATCAACGATGAGTTGATGAAAAAACGACAAGAATTTGGTCTGGAACGGAGGGAATAATGAGTCTTGCCAGATATTTAAACAAAGTAAGAGAAAGGGATGAAAGCCGCGCCCGTGAAATTTACAAGAACAGGATTTGTTACCTTTTTCTTGCGCCGTATGCTGTTGTTTTTCTCCTTTTCTTTGTAGCTCCGGTAGTTATATCGGTCTTTTTCAGTTTTACATATTTCAATATTCTTGAACCTCCGCGTTTTATCGGGCTTAGGAATTATATCAATCTGCTTCTTGCAGACGATGTGTTTTTAATATCGATGAAGAATACGTTTATTATGGCTGCGATTACAGGACCGATTGGTTATATCGCGGCCTTTCTATTTGCATGGTTTATCAATGAACTTCCGCGTTACATACGCGCCTTTGTTACTTTAATTTTCTATGCGCCTTCAATATCCGGCGCAGTCTTTATGATTTGGGCGCTGATTTTCTCGGGCGATGCTTACGGTTATATTAACGGCGCCTTGATGAGCCTTGGTATTCTTGATCAGCCTGTTTTATGGCTGACAGATCCAAAGTACATGATGCCCGTTATGTTAATCGTTATTTTATGGATGAGCTTGGGCGCGGGATTCCTCGCGTTCCTTGCAGGTCTTTCTACAATCGATCCAACGCTGTACGAAGCGGGTCTTGTAGACGGAATATCGAACCGCTGGCAGGAGCTTTGGTACATCACGCTTCCAAACATGAAGGGAATGTTGATGTTCGGCGCCGTTATGG